>Ga0247770_1001126_pt1 | contig 22908 bp, 18 predicted proteins | sample UWRJL136409B6_FD_179943 | JGI IMG/M metagenome (GOLD analysis project Ga0247770, IMG submission 179943) | Plant litter microbial communities from Arlington Agricultural Research Station in Wisconsin, United States - UWRJ-L136-409B-6 | ecosystem: Environmental > Terrestrial > Plant litter >... | reverse complement strand
CGCACCCTCTACCTCCTCACCCGCTCCACCTCCGTCCTGCTTGCCGTCCTCCAAATCACCCTCGCCTCCATCGCATACACCCTCTTCTCCCGCCGCCGCTGGCTCGACCCCTGCCTATCCCCCGCCGTCACGACATTCATCTACTCCTCCATCGAGATCTTTTCCGTCCTGTATTGGCATGCACGGGCGCACCATTACACTCGAGCCTTCTACGACGGGGCGATCAGCGTGGGCTTCGCAGTGGCGGCGGGGTTCATGGTCAAGTTGGGGTTGGGAAGTATGAGGGACGGGGAGGGGGGTGAGGGGGCGGGGGTGTTGGCGGGGGTTATTTTGATGGGCATGATTTCGCAGATGTGAGTACTATCTATCTTTCGTTTGGCGGGGGTTAGTTGGTTGGTTGTTGGTGATGGGGAATGGAAGGAAGATTGCTAATGCTAGTTTTGCGCAGACTTGTACACGCCGCGGTGTCTGTTGGGGGTGTTATGGATACAAGGAGGGCGAGGAGGGAGAAGAGGGAGAGAACTGTTGCGGAGGCTTGATGTTGGTGTAAAAGGAAGGCGTGTGGGTTCTGCATTAGGTTAAGAACTGCGCGGATTTAGGGATGTCTCAATGAAGGGATTGGGTGTTCTGATACCGCAAGAGCAGGGATTGATCATGGTAAACCGGGATTCGGAGGATTGGGAGTCGGTATTCTCGCGCTGTCATGGCAATTCCACTCGCTAAAATTGTTCGGCTGGGTTCACGGGCGGTTGTTCTCAACTCGAGTTCCATTCTAGATCAAACCACGAGAATAACTTGGGGTTCAAACTCTTAGATCCCGTCCATGACTCCATCTGCCATCTTCCATCGTCGGGCCTCTTAAAAACGATTCATCGTCTCGTCGACTCCCGCACATTAAACATTACCAATTTCTCAACCATCTGAAATCTTCCTTCCATCAACGGTCCGGTCACACATCTGTAAAATCTCAACTCCGGCGACACCTAAAGCTAAACATCCGGACCCGGCGCCAAACAATCTTTGTCGCACCACTTGCAATGGGTATACCATTTCTGGCCGAAGTCTTCGTCTCCGTCACACCCGTCAGCCGAATAGTACTCGCTGGTAGAGCCGTTCACGCTCTCCCGCGCGGTCTCATAATCGCTGGCAACGCTTTGATCGCTTTTCCATGAAGTCTTGGCCCATCTCTGGAATAAAGAAGGCGTCGTCGTCTGCCCTAACAAAGAATCCGAGACGGACAAAGATGTTGGAGTGGGCGGCAGAATCCCTGGTGATGCCTGCCATTTCTCATCATATTCGAGTTCCTCTGGTTCGTCGACAGACTTAGTCTCGTCTTCTTCATTCGGTTCGTCCCCTCCCACTTGATGGACTTCAATCTCGACGCGAGGGGCAACAGTCTTGTGAAGTTGAGTAGCTCCATATCTGTCAAGCTCATCCTGTCCGTATGCTGGTCGACTGTGTTCCTCCGCACCGTGACTAATTTCGTTAGACTGGGTGGCACCATCTTCACTGGATGAACCGGTGTCACCCCGATCGTGCTCACCGTCCTCAAAATCCCGCTCATCGTCGCCAAGACGCTGGCGGAAACCTTCCTCGCTCTCCGGGCCGAGGATCTCGCCCTCACGCTCTTGCTTCCCTTCAGTCGGAACATCGTCGTTCTTTGTTGACCTCGGTGAGCCGGGCTCATGGGACCGTGCCGAGCGTAAGACTACAAGTAACGACTGCGTCTCATCCACAAAATCTTGAAATTTTGACAGAACTTCTTCCATCAAACTTGCCGAATCGATCAACACCACTAGTGCGTCCGGCGCCGCTGAGGGTTGCGTCGCTTCTTTGGCCTTCGAGTCGTCAGCTCTGCTCGCTGTGGCGTCTGTCTCTGACGGTACTGGGTGAGCAAGCTGCGATAGGCCTGGATAATGTACGACCGCAGCGGGCGCGGGGCTTAATGACGAGGATGCCGGGGCTAACTGGGGGACCATGGGCTCTGGTATTGCCTTCCAAAGAATCATATCCAAAACCCGGGGAGCTATCGCCGAACTCGAGGCTGAGGGCTGCTCTGGCTCTGCCGTGTGAGGTTCTTGTTTAGGTATTTTGTCGGTCTGTTGCCGCCAAGTGCATTGGCTCCTCGATGTGGTCTGTCTGGGCGAACGCCGTCAAGCACGCTTGGGTGTCGGTTTGCGTCCATGTCGTTGCATACGCCTCAGATCTGGCGGTCTGTGTCACCGCTTCTCTCTTCGGTGTGCCAATAGGATCGGTTTGGGTTGATGCGAAGGAAGTCGTGAACTTGATCTTCTCGGTCTTTGTTGCTAGCGCCCTAGAAACCGCTAGACCAACTGCGCCGGGTTGATTCACTGTTGCTGCGCTGGCCGAATTGAGAATCTTCACTGCCGGAAGACTCGGTGTCTTCGAGGTCAAGTTCTCACTCGAGCTCTTGGTAGGCTCGGGTTCCTCTTGCTTTGAGGATTCATTGCTGCCATGCTGCTTCGGCGCTTCTCCCGTCGGTATAATCGCCGCCGATAATTGAGACAACTGCTGAGATATTGCCGAGACCCTCGAAACGAGCCTGAGCTCTTGGGCACCATGGTTCTTGAAATCATTGGCTTCAATGATGTGCTGACAGCGCGCGCTCTCGCTGCGAAAGTCCTTTCCGCATCTGCAATCGAGCCCATGGGTATGGAATATCTATTGCTGCTCTTCAACAAAGTGGTCGAATCGATCAATCTCTTCCTCAAAGCATAGCCCACATTTGCACATGTAGCCGTGCAGCTCGGGAGGGTCGGCGTGGGCGACGTGGCCGCCCCGCTCTTCTTCTGATTTGAAGCCTTCCCCGCATTGGCACGAGAAGTAGAGCTTTGGTAAGATGTCGGGTAGCTGTTTCTGTGGTAGGAATACGGCACCTATTGGTTGCTCGAGTAGAGGGCGGCTGGCTGCGGGCATGGAGGCGTTCTGGCCTGTGAACTGATCAAGACACTACGTTCGAAAGTGCTTCTTGCGGGACTTTTCGTGTTTGAAATACTTTCCGCAGGTGCATCTGACGTAGATGGCATCGGCGTGCCGCTGCCAATCTTCCTCTCTCGGGAAGCACCTGCCGCATCCACCAACGTAGCAGTTGACCATGATCACGGAACTTTGCGCTCGGTGTAGGTTTCTTGGCTACAAAGAAAGGTTAGTTGCGTTGCGTGACCAATTCGGAAGGAGCGTTTTCTTTGGGAGGGGGGAGGAGCATGGGCAAGGAACCTTGGGGCAAATGCTGCTGGGATTTCCACTTCGCTGCTGATTTTCAAAAATTGACGTCCCTATAGGGATACGAAACCTAGGATTCGGCCTCTTCTACGCTCCCAAGTCGCCTTAAAATTGCAGAGGAAACCCTCGAATCACACCGGGGTGTTACTCCTGATTCCTACCTAAAGGATGCGACTCGACGCTAAGCTAAGTTCCTTCTTCGAAAATACCTCGATGACGTCGTCCTCACGTTAGAAGATGCCCTTCATCTAATCTACAAACTTTGCTGGCCAAACCCTTGCTCCGATCACCCAAATCACCGTCAATTGCTAGCTCTGATATGCTCACCTCCTCAAATATGCGAGATAGGAGAAACCAACCGGTAAGACTCCACTCACTGATCGTAACCTGCGAGGACGGCACCGGCGAAAACATCAGATGGAAGTAGCAAGACCACCTTCCTTTCAGAAGAAGCAGTGAATTCAAAAGGCGGGACCTGCAAAAGAACTCAGGTCATGATTTTCTCTCGCGTTCAAATCTCCCACACCTCTTCTTGTCATCTACCACAAACAACTCTTTGCAGTCAGCTACCCAGCCACATCTCAAAGCAAACCCTCCAAGCACGATCAAAAAAGAGACCCGAAATAATGGCGTAAGTCGGAGCGAATCTACTCGACGGCTTCTATGAACGACACTGACAACCTCGTTGAAACAGGAACTTTGACTTCAACTCGCGTAAGCCTTCCTTCTGCTGCCGCCGCTGCAGTCACAGCAGCAATGATGTTTGCGCCCCTCCCAGATCTTCACTCAAATACTGACTACGTCCCCTGTCATTCACACCGTTCGGGAGCTTGAAGTCGCGCAGATCAACTGGTCGCTGCTCTGCGAAGAGCGATCTAGTTGAGAACGTGGCCTCGGGCGTGACCGAGGCGAAGTGAGGGAGCCGCGAGGAACAGCTAGCGCGATAAACCTCGCCCGGCTCTCCTCTAAGCGCATCTGGGATGTCCTTGGGAGTGCTGGGGTATGTCTGCAGGCTGAGAATCGAGGGCTCCTTCCGCCTCGGGGACACTGTTGTGTCTGAAGGCGGGACTTGTCGCATTGGATTGGGGGTAGATGTCCTTCCCAATCCAGCGGCTTGTTGTCTGACTGGAATCTCGTGACATTTGCTAACGCCTCGCGTACAGAATTCGTCCATTTCATCGACATTCCCACCCAGGTTCGTCACCTCGTGGACCATCTGGTCCAAAATGGACAGCACCACGGCATCCTGTATCGAGAGGCCCTCGCGATGGCCGCCAACATAGGCGCGCGGATGCCCGGCACGGACGAGCATCTCTTCTACTTGGCTATCGTGGTCGACCTTCGTCAGCGCGGTAGGTAAACCTGTTTCTGAATGGCGTGAATCAGGCTAACCGGCGGGTGCTGTACCTAGTGGTCCGCTCTGCCACGGGTCTCAGGTCCTACTAAACCCCATGACCATCAAATTCCCGAAAGGCCGATGGTGTTGAGGGACCTCGGAGCGTGGATCATTTGGGCTGTGACATGGAAGGAGGAGGGGGATAATAACGATCACGAAGCGTTGGTAGAGTATGAGGAGGCTATCCCATTCACAACATAATTCTACCTACAATTTGCACTCCCATTGCTTGCGCCTTGCGCCCTTGATTGAGCCTGCCGTCAAACCCGCGACCCCCAGAGCAACGCTGGTTGGTGAACGACACAGCCGCCGGTTTGGGCTGCTTTTATATATGCACTCTTCCTCAATACATCCAATTTCACACACCGGGCAGAGGGCTGGAGATCAGTCAATTGAGCTTCGAGTTGACCGTGACGCACTTAGACGCAGTCACGGTGACCATCCTCCTATCAACAAGCTATTCTATATGGTCCAACAAATTCTGCGCCTTATCACATGCGTCTTCGAGCTGGCCTGAGTTCAACTGTCACGAGATGAGCTGAACGAAAGGGGATACAAATTCTGCTCTTATCCCGGCTGGGACCTTGAGTAGCTGCTTGAGGATGTCGCTGGGTTTGGTATTCTGTTACGACACCCGCCCAGAAGGTTGCCGGTCTCCATCTTGGGGGGTCCGTTGCTCCAGCTGCTCTGTTGACACGGGAAATGTTTCTTGGCCAGAGCAGTAGAACACTTCAACGCCTGATGGCGACACAGTTTCACCGGAGTATCTATATAAATCTTACTGCCCGAAGGTAAGCCTTGTTTATTTTGCCCGAGGACAACTTCCCTTCCAACTCAATGGTCGTTGTCGAAGACAAATTTTACTCCGTTTAGGTACTGACCAACTCCCTGAGACTACCTACGTCACATTCCTTCCCAATGCGACACAAGCATATCAACTGGTCAATAGCGTGGTAGGAATAGGCCCACCTATTAACGACCTGGGAGGTATACGGGAAACTACACCTGGAGACTAAAGGAAAGGCCGCGGAAGTTGCTCTTCGCGAGCCATGTTGCGATGAGCAGTATATCTAAGATGGGATGCATTTTGGTGCAGCTCCAAATTGGCGGCGGCGATGGAAAAGGGGTTGGGGGTTTGACCTCACGACAAAGCATTGGTATGCTATTTCTGAGATTGGGTTCATCCTCTCGTCAGCCATTTTAATAGTTGAGCTGAGAGGAATTCGTGATGATTAAATCACGTGGCTTGATGGTGATAGCGGTTTTGTGCAGCGGTGGCAGCCAGTAGCGGTAAAGATACTCATCACAGGCAAATTAAACTTTTGGCCCACCAGCAAAAGGACCGTTCAACCCCTTGGTGACATTCTCGACTCCCTTGATGAGTTGAGGAAACTGGAAGTAATTTATCATCATGTAGTCAGCTCTTCTGATCCCGCTTGACGGAGTACCTTTAGCGCCGGGTGGCGACCGCTTAAGTGGCCTATTGCTCCACCTTCCCCGACTGGCCCCGCGAACCGGATCTGCACACAAAAGTAGTATGGAGTCGATGGCTCCCCCTCGCGGCGGGATTACAGGCGTTTCACTCCGTCTTAGCCTTCTAGCCTATTCAGATATGGCTGCAATCGCTGCATGCAAGATACAAGGGATGAAGATGCGCGGAGGAAGCTTTACAAGCATTGGCTTTGGGGTAGGGAATCCTATATGAAATGTATCCTCCCACCTCCCTTCTCTCCTGTTTGGAAAAAGCTTCGTCCCATCCAACCTAACCACTCTTAATTCATCACACTTACAATGTCTGGCTCTGGCGGTTTCTACAAATATCGGTGCAAGTATTTCTACTCACATAACTGCACTAACTGGGTGTACGTTAATGGCGCACCTTGTGCGATGTGCGCGGTAAGTAGATCTTTTCCTTTACAAGCTTGCTTTATCTAGCCTGTACTGATGTTAATTCAAGGCGGATGGCCGTTATGCTTTGGGTCTAGTGGCTCTTCGCGTTGGGCGAGGGTATGTGGTCTCTGAATTGTGGAGTGTTAGGTTTTTGGGGCTTCTGGTACCTATAGATGGAGTGCCTTCTAGCACAGCGGCGAGTACGGATCCGTACGGGATTACTTTTCGGGTGCGGTATATGCACACGGTGCATGAAAGCGGAATACGTGCCCATTAAGCTTGATGTCCGTGTCAGACATTAGGGGTTGAGTTTGGTAGATTGTTAGGGTTTGCCCACAAACGTGTTATGGTCTAGGCATCCAGGTAGCTCAAATTTGCTATACAGGCTATCTATGCACTTTGAATATAGCTTGAGCAGTTGGACTGTTCGTGTCTCTGGAACTTTGACTGATACTCTGCTCAACAGAGCCGGACATGACAGAGGCATAACCAGCATTCGGCAGACCCTACCGATGATTAAAGCGGCTACTTCATCAACAGCTTGCGGCCGGCAATTACCCGAATCTCTCACTGGGTTTACGTTGTCTTTTAGGAAATTAGTAGTTTTGTTTGGATCTCTGAACTGCTCTTACGTTACCTCCACACCGGCACTGGGGACTACTTCACTTGACCAATCTTCTAGCCGACCGGGTGCTCGTCATCACAATCAACACGTACTTCGTCAAAATTCGCTCCCTACAATAATCGCAACACCTCTAGAGTGTGAGTCGTCCGGGAGAAAAGTTTTAAGGTTTCTGTTGGATTTTCACACACGCAATGGGTATAATTGAATGTATTATTCTTGTGTGTGTCTAGAGAGTTGGTTAGCTCTGGATAACGTTGCTTTTAAGGAGAGTCTGCACTCCTGACGTGGATGTGACGTAGTTCCGCCCCTTAGAGGGGTTGTCGTGTGGATAATCCGACAGTTTCCAAGCTATATAACTAGCTATAGTAACGTTACGTTGCGTTTGAGTTACAGTTCAGAATTTCACGGGTGAATGGGGCCGACCGCTAAGGGATCTCTACTATTGGGAAGTAGTTACCGCGCGCTAATGTGCTAGGCATCCGAACCCAAAATCGAAGTGTTAAGGAGGCAGTGCGCTGGGTGACGGTGGCTTTGAAGAACGAATGAAATAATCCAGCTGACACCCTAGTAGAACGGGCTATGTTCACTCCTGGTGCATCCAAAGCTCCGTTCCCGTTAAGGTACGCTTGTCCCTATCAGCTGTGCACCAGGTAAATCCGCCGGAAATAAAATGGACGCGACTCTACATTTCCTTCCCCTTTACCACATCTCTTTCCTTAAACCTCGTCCTCAATCTACCATATCCTCAATCTACCATAATACATCTTTGCCAATTTAGTCACTGGCCTCAGATATTTTCGGGCACTCACACGCGCTCTATTCTTTCGCGATTAGATGCTTATCAGTGCAGCCGTATATTTTACAACGAACCATGGAAAGATTGCCTCATTACTCGACGGATATCATGAACACGTCGACAGTATCGCGTCCAGCGCCTTCGGCAACCTCTACGTATCCGCAGCAGCAGCAGTCTCGACCGTCATTCCAGCTGGACGTACTTGCCCGGCAGCCCTCCGGCGGTAGCTACCCGTATACCCCGAGAACGGCGACCACGAGAACTCCCAGAAACAACACGACGAACTATCCGCCTCGCTTCCCACAGAACAGCGGCCGCGGTGCAGGCGACCCGGCCATGGGTAACAATGCTTACACGCTGCAGTATAACCCGACTACACCGGTCGCCATGACCGCATCGATTACGACGCCTTCTCATCCCCGGCCGATCGCGCCCGCCCCTTCTTCGGGTTTTGATGTCGATCAGGCCCCTGGGGCAGGAATCCTCACTCACGCCGATATGAACTCACCGTACGGACACAACCCCTTGATGCTCCAGCAAAATATACTCCCGGACAGTGACTAACCAGCTCATGTGGTGGGATCTCAAGATCGTCGCGGAATCTTCTCCGGTGGGCCTGGTCTACCTCCTACTCTGCCTACTAGAAGCGCGAAGCCTATTTCTCAAAAGGGTGCGGATGGAAAATTTCCCTGCCCTCACTGCACAAAAACCTACGTACACGCCAAGCACTTAAAACGCCATCTTCTACGACGTAAGTCTACTCGTCTTTATTAGTTTGGTTCGATTCAAATACCTGACCGTGTACAGACACCGGCGAACGACCCTATATGTGCGTTTTTTGCCGAGATAAGTTCTCACGTAGCGATATTCTGAAGCGTCATTTCATAAAGTGCTCTGTCCGCCGCGGAAATCCTACTGGCATGACGCATTTGTCTCGCCCTCAAGCGCGTCTCAGGAGCAACTCTAGTAGCCAACACAGACCCTTGAGTGATAATGGCAATAACCACATTGACGCTACAGAGTCGGTCATGGCTGCCCCGGTGCGCCACGGTGGCTTCGACCAGCAATATAATGGCAGCAATGTTGCAAACAGCACGAGCACGAATTCGACCTTCAGCTAGGCAGCTATAACTGTGGAAATTTAGCAAGGAACTTAACTAGCTCTAATACTGTGATAGGGGCATGTATTCTGCCCTTAATTCCTCATCGCTCGCTGCTCTATCGGTGCCATGAGCGGAAACGCAATTCTCTGCTTAGGCACGGTGATGCCGTGCAACTCATCAGTTTGACCCTGTGGTGGCACCTGATCCGAGGGGTAAGTATAGATATGTGGGTAAGAAGGGGACTGGAGATAAGGTTTGGATTTTTGAATAAGATTGGTAGTCGTCAGCTTAGGCTTGGGAATGGAATGGCGCCGCGAGGCTGCTGAGCTACAGGAATTGGAGATGGTTTCAGGGGGGAATATACAAGGATGTTGGAATCCAAAAACTTCGATTGTGGGAGATGAGGGAATAGGTCTGAGTTTAGGATATCCTGAAGGAGGTTGTTACTGCCGCCGTTGAGTTTGAGGCTGCGGGTACGGTGTTAGATGGCTCCCCATGTCGGGTTAGAGTGCATGCAACGATTAAATCAGTATTAAAAAGTGCTCTGAGACGTACGTGAGTGGAATATATATGGAAGCTTGACAGAGGTCCCATTTATTAGCCTTAGGAATTCGGCCCATTTTTTGGCCCGCTACTAGCAATAGCCGAGGCTCTATTTTAGGTCTTTCTTGCACTTCACTGCGAGTATTGTGAGCGGCAAATTGTAAGGCAATGGAAAAGCGAAGACTGCCGAGTTATTTAATAACTTGTATCACTGAGCACTAAAAATGATATTTCTTACTAGCTTAGGAATGTTCGAGGACTCTAAAATTCATCATCACCAGGCGATATACCATGGCTCGGAATCCACTTAATATCAAGTGGCTAAGATATACGCACGAGCTTTCGAAATCTTTTGCGGTTCGGATAAGAGGACTTTTTAAGAAATGTAGTAAGCTGGAGAAGATACGTGGCGTCAAAGTCGCTCTTGTCGTGGTGGTGGACAGCGGTCCCGTGTTCATTTACAATGAGCCGACGGCACGCTATATCGTCAATCAACATTCAAGAAACAGGTTCTTTCATTTCAAATCACCTAGCCAGATAACTGCAGAAAGTACCTCGATGCCGCCAGATCCAGAGGCAATAGAAGCAGCTATAAATCTGCTCCATCTTTGTTCGCGCGGTTAGGTATAAGCTAGGCTGAATAGCCTTATTCGGTCTGAAATAAACTTGTTCTTAACCAATGTCTTCTTTAAACCGTAGTAGCTTCTCACTCTCTTATTGATCCAAGGAATTACCTTCGAAACCGTCCACCAAACCAGTATCGGCATTCCGTCTGACTCCTTCACCCAAAACCAATCCGTCCTGGCTCTGCAGTTTTCCTAAGGCCTTAAACACACAGCCATAGTCACTGAAGAACTTATAGGCCCTGACATCTCCAGTTTCGGTTTGCTCTATCATCCCATACCTAAGAGTAACCCCCTAAAGCTTACCTACTTTAATCGCATAAGCATTAACATCTTCGTCCCTCTCTAATAGAACCAAGTAAATAGACCCGGTATACTCCACCTCATTTCTTACCACATTTTTCGGAAACACCCAGCCCTGCTTCTGCGGTAATAAGACTAGATGCCACAGCGTAACAAGCATCTCTCCACCCATAAGGCATAATCTCTCTCCTTTAACCAGTGTCTTCAGCACCTCAATTACCTTTCTCTGTCCTTTAAGCGTCAGCACAATCATATTAGGTCTCAGCCTACTAATCGGGATAGCCTTGCCGTAGTCATTATCCAATCCCGTCCCTATTACAAGCGTTACTATCGAATTCTCTCTAAAGCAGGGATTACTAGATCGGTTGTAAACTCTCATCTAAACTGCCTCCTAATGTTAACTCCTTAAGGTTAGTTTAAATGCTTCCAGAGAATCAAACGCTTTATCAAGACTATCCCTACATCTAATAAACAGGGGACTCTCTTTTCCGTACATTAATAGCCCAGGGTCTTTAAAGCTATTACAGACCTGTCGCGCGTGCGCACCTACTAGACTAAAGAAGTAATACTAGCCCTACTGGTAGTAGTAGTCATTATTACTAAGTGCTATAACGACTTAACCTATACGCATTAGTCTACAGAGATCGTTAATAAGGGACTGACAAAAAGGATCGGAAGCGTACTCGGAAGCCGAGGTAGGGAGACTAGTAAGAAAAGCGTTAAAACTCTTAATAATGTTTTTCAGGAGGCTTAGTAAATGCTTATACTCCCCATTTAGCTGAAGGGAACTGAAGGAAGAGAAATAACCTATTAGGGCAGACTAGGAAACGTAATAAGCAATTTCTACTTTGTTAAGGGACAGTAAAGTACTGGAAATATCTTAAGTTATTATAGTAATAGCCTCTTTTATAAGATTAAGACTTTAGTATTCGAGAACAGTTATAAATTTCAGTAATGATAGCTCCACAATGCTAGCTAATCGGCAGCTCTTAAACCTAAGGTTATATCAGAAATAGATATCGCAAGAATAACCGTATTAGAGGTTACTAAGAGAGATTATTAACTGTATAGTAACATTTAAGCCAAAGCCCTTAATGTGAATAAGCTCTTACTTATCAGCTGACCCTCTAGTTATTCCTTTAAGGCTAAGAACTACTAGGTAGTTTAGGCGTAAAATAGCGTTTATAGCAAATGTTGATTAAAGATTAGCAACCGCATAAACGAAAACAGTTCCCTACATTTCATCAGAGCTCTGAAGTTTCAATATAAGTAAATAAGACTTATAATCATTCTAACATTTAAGATAAATAAATAATTTCCTCCCTTAACCGTAATAATAAACTTAAGTAAGTCGGATCTAAGGTTGTAACTAAACCTAAACATATAAATCGTAACTAGAAGTTAACCTATATTACGTAGTTTTAGGACATAACTATAAGAAAGGCATTTAATAGATATAAATAACCTTAATAATATATATAAGATTAAAATAACATACATATAGTTTAGTATACTGTCAGTAAGGACCATAAGTACTGCTACATTTCCAGCTAATAAGTTAGTATTAAAGAGTTTAAGACCTTACTGGATTCCAGCCTAAAGATTTATCAGGCCCTCTGTTTTTAAAGCTTCGATTTTCATTCTTATGCTATTTTTGTTTTGCGAACCCATCAGTGTAAGTTCCTAAACGATCTATTCTAAAAACTGTCAGATATAACCCATTAATTCCTTAAGAGAATCTCCTACCTTTACTTTATTTGAAAACGTAACGATACCTAGCTAATTATATTCGTTTAGAGTTTCCATTATAGCCCTTACAGCATATTTTGTAAGGTTTAGCACTAATAAACCGTAATGTTCCTTAATCTCGCTAGGCTTACCAGGGAAAAGGGCCTCTTGTGACGACCCTGCAGGTCGTCACTTAGGCCAGGGCGGCTCGACAGATCCCCCGCAGAAGGAACAGTGCAGAGAGACAGTACACACGGTACTGCGCACTGGGCCAGGGGTGTAAAGACCCAAAGCCCCTACAACCAATTAGTGTTTGCTCAGTCCCGACAAAAGTGCTCACCTACTAAGCATCCTTAAGGTCACTAAGCAGGAGGTGCTTAGCAACAAGGTGCTTAATCCCCTACTAAGCAAAGCACTACTAAGTAAGGTACAGAAGTACCTCTTAATTAGTTAATATAGATAACTATAGTTATACTTATAACTACTGTAAGGAACTTTAGTTCCTTACACTAATATTTAATAATTCATTTATATCTTACTGTTCAGACTCACCTCTGTACATTATAATAACAATAACCTACAGTAATATTAAACCCCCGTTTAAAAGTACTAACTTAACAAACTGTCTTCAGAACGCCTCCTACCTGTTAATATCTTACTATACGTTTTATCTTAACTTACATTAGTCCTCTTAAGGCTTATATTAAATGCAGGTCGTAATATAATACTAACGTTACAGTTCTAAACGCTGTTTATTAAACTCCTAAACACTACCTCTCTCCCATTACTAACATATCGACCTTTAGAAAAGGTAAGAAACCTAAGAAGGTACAGGCTTAACCTTAACTTCCCATTATTAATAAGTTAATTACGCACTTTAAGGAGTTAAACCTTAATTAGTAAAGACTAGTTAAGGAGCTTAATGAAACCTTCCCTAAAGACACTAAAAGCTATATCAGTCTTATTAAGAAACTTTAAACTCAACTTAACATTATCAAACTGGAGAATAATAACCTTAAAGGCTTACAGAAGAAGTAAGTAAAGTTTCCCTTACCTTCGCACTTTAAAGGAGACTTTACGTAGTTAGAGTCTTAAATAGCTTAACTCTAAAGCTATATTACCTATTATAATAAGTAGTTCTTTGAAAAAGAAGGAAAGGTTAATGTGACGACCCTGCAGGCCGTCACTTAGGCCGGGGCGGCCCGACAAATCCCCCGCAGAAGGAACAGTGCAGAAAGACGGTGTACACCGTCCAGGCGCACTGGGCCAGGGGTGCAAAGACCCAAAGCCCCTACAACCAGTAAGGTGCTGCTCGCAGTATACCGAGTGCTCGCATCGCGAGCAGGAGAAACCTCACAAGCAGAACGCTCACGCGGTGTAAGGTGCTCGCATAACAAGCACTTACAACACTATAAGCAAGGTATAAAGTACCTCCTAATTAGTTAGTATAAATAGTTATAATTATACCTATAACCACTATAAGGAACTCTAGTTCCTCACACTAATATTTAATTATTTATTTATATCCTACTATTTAAACTCACCTTTATACATTATAATAACAGTAACCTATATTAATATTAAACCCCCTATCTAAGAGTGCTAGCTTAATAAGCCGTCTTTAAAACGCTTACTACCTGTTAACATCCTGCTATACGTTCTATCTTAACCCACACTAATCCTTTTAAGGCTTATATTAAGTGCAGGTTATAATATAATACTAACGTTTTAATTCTAAATGCTGTTTATTAAATTCCCAGACACCACCTTCCCCCCTCTATTAACATATTAACTTTTAGAAAAGGTAAGGAGATTAAAAAGGTATAAGCTTAGCCTTAACTCCCCACTATTAATAAGTTAACTACACACCTTAAAAACTTAAACCTTAACTAGCAGGGACTAGTTAAAAAACTTAATAAAACCTTCCCCAGAGACATTAAAAGCTATATCAGTCTTATTAAAAAACTCCAGGCTTAACTTAACGTTATTAAGCTGGAGAATAACGACCTTAAAAGCTTATAAAAGAAATAAGTAAAGCTCCTCTTACCGTCACGCTTTAAAGGAGACTTTACGTAGCTAAAATCCTAGATAACCCAGCTTTAAAGTTACATCACTTATTATAATAAACAGTTCTTTAAGGAAGAAAGAAAGGTTAAGTTTATAAAAGCTTTACTAAACAAAATAGCTACTTAATAATATAAACCTTATATAAAGATAATTAATAACCTCTTTATAAACAAAGCATAAAAGGAGACCTTAAAAACTTAAGCCCTTTTTAACAATTTTAACGTTTTTATTAACTAACTCCAGACTAAGTTTAAAGAACTAAACACCCCTAAACAGGCTAAGTAACACCTTATAACTTTAAAACAGATATCCTTAATCCTTAAATTCTCTACACACTTTAAGCTAGAAGTTATAAAAACTAAACTTAATTAAAAAGCTCTAATAATGCTATTTTAAAGCAGTTTAAAGGAATATATTATTAAAGACCTTTATTAGAAGGATTAACCAGATCGTCTTTAAAAGCTAATTAAGATAGTTATTAAGGTTAATAACCAGTATTATAATCATTATTATTAAAAGAACTTCTGGAAAGAACGGACCCCTTACCAGTTAAGTAAGCTTAAGAAGGGGAACTAATCGACCGTGACAGGTCACTACCCTAAGTTAATAGATATTAGTATAATAAACCATTAAAATCAACCTAATTATAATAAACATTAATAATAATAGTAATAGAAACAGTCTAAGGACCTATTACAGGTCCAGTGCTTTAATTGTGATAAAAAAGGATATATAATATAGTAGTGCCTATTACTAAAGTAAGTTAGTTAAAAACCTGTTTTAAAAGGAGGGAAGCACGTTAAGTTTAATTTAGGAGATATCTATATTAAAATAACAGGTAATAAAGAAGACTGTATTTAGATGGATAAATGTAACTTAAGAGATGTAGAAGAAGAAGAAAAGGAACCTTAAGATATAATGTATCTAATCCTTAAAGGTGTCTTAAAAGAGTTAGTTACAGAGGTATTAATCGTTATAAACTGACTTTAAGGAGGAAACTTAAGATTATTAAAGGTATAGGTTATAAAAGATTAACTTTAAAAAGAGATGTTCTAGTTAGCTGTTATAGGCTTTAAAAACCTCACCCTGTAAGCTTAGGAATTAAAGAAGTCTAGGAAGGACCTTAACTTAAACCTTACTAAGATGGAAGAGGGGGTTAAAGAGCTAGCTCTCCAGGCTACCTAAACGGTGAAATAAGTATTAAAAAGTGAAAAAGAGTAGGTTAAAAGAATTAAGTTAAAAAAGTGGAAGTTCTTCTTAACTATACCCCTTAAGACTTTTAAACACTTTAAGTACATTAAGTGGATTAATACCCTTACCTCCTTAAAAGAAGGACAGCTTAGATAATTACCCTATATTAAAGTTAATATGTTTTAAACTGGTACCTTAAGGGTCCCTTAAGAAGGTGTAAGTTAAGCACACTAATAGAGAGTTTAAGAGTTAAAAGAAAGATATTAAGAACTAATAGACGAAATATAGGACTTATAAGTTAAAGGCCTTATTATAACGTTTAAGGATAAAGTAGTGGAGATTAGGTTATAACTTTATAATAGAGTTCGCTTCACTAATTAACTTAAATACTAACTTATTAAGGAAAGCTATTTTATAGAAAAATAAGCTGGGTTATTACTACTTAAGTTTTAAGAAGAAGTTTAAGAGAAGTAGCATATATAAAGGTAAGTGAAAGAAGAAAAGAAATAAAACACCACTTCCCCTATTCCATACTTTATAACTGTAACACCTATAGTTAACATTAACCATCCTAATTACAGGGATATACTGTAAATTAACTGTATATATAACAACTACACTTTTAACCGGTATAATAAGCTTAAGGCCTTTTATAACCACTTCCTTAACATATAAAGAAGGGACTATATAATAGTAAGGGTAAAGTTAGAACTAGCTTACTATAGGGTCTCCTACTCCCTAATAAAAGAGTTTAATAGTAAGTGGAAGGTTACTATAATTAACCAGGCCCCTACTATATACTAATAAGGAGGGGTATTTAATAACTGCTTAGTTATAATATGCTTACTATATCTTAACGGAAAAGTTAAAAAGTGGTAAAAGTAAAAGGATTACTAACAGATTTAAAAGTAAAAGGACATTACTGTAATCTAATCTTATAAAGCGTATTATTAATTTATTAAAGACTTTAAAAATATTAAATTATTTAAAATTAACTGGACGTTAAGGCGTGAAAACTTAAGAAAGGTTAACTGTTAAGTTTACTAAAACTACCTGTTTTTTTAAAAGGAATTAGGAAAAGGATATAAACCCTTTAAAAGGGCCGAAAACTAATAGTTCGCTAGTTAGTAAAAACCCTAAAAAGAAGAAGAGGTACTTAAAGGTTAGGTTAGATAAGATTTTAAGGATAGATAGTTACTATAACTTAGATATTAAAGGAGTATAAGTATTATTCCGTTAGTATCAACCTAACAGATGGAAGAGGGAGGCCGTTTAAGGTAAAAGTAATAATTAATAATAGGAGTATTTTTAACCTAATACACTCTTTACTAGTTAATTAAAGGAAACTCCTTAATACAGAATATAAAGAGGTTATTCCCATTTAAAATGGAGAAGGAGGCCTATATTAGTATAATAACAGTAAAGTCACTTACCACTTACTACTCTTAATTAAAGTAAATAGGGATAAATAATAAGTGGACTTTAACGTTATACTAATTATAGGGTATAATATAATCTTAAGTCTACTTTAACTAGAAAAGTATAACCTTATAATTAATTAAAAAAGTGGCTACCTTATTTTCAGTAAGTCCCCTAATAATAATTACCGTTTAAAGGAAGTTAAGAAGGTATTAAACTACTTTAAAGATATATAAAGCACTTAAAAGCACATTAAACCTTTAAAACTAAGCACGGTTTAGGTTAGGTTTATAAAGATAGTTAAAGGACTAAAGAGTCTACTATATTACTTAAATGACGATTTAAAAGGTAAAAAGAAGTAAGAAGCTAATTTATAAATAAGTAAAGAAGTTAACTTATTTAAGGTACTTACAGAGTATAAGAAGTTTACTTTATTTTAAAAAAAGATACTATAATTATTAAATTACAGATTATAAGACCATAAAATTAAATTAAAGCCGGGAGTAAAACTCCACAGCTTCCAACCTTACTATTTAAACCCTTAACAGGCTGAAACCTTAAGGGAATATATTAATGAAAACTTAAAGAATAGGTTTATTATAAAGTCCTAATCCCCGGTAGGGTACCTAATATTATTTATCTTAAGAAAGGGAGATAGTAAACTATATATAGTTATTAATTATTAAATATTAAACGAAGATATAATTAAAAACTGTTACTTATTACCACTTATTACAGAAATGTGAAAACAGATTATTAAAGTAAATTAATTCTCTAACTTTAACTTTCTTATAAGATTTAATTATATTAAAGTGAAGGAAGAGGATAAGTATAAAATAACTTTTCAGACTTGTAACAGGTATTACCAGTATTATATTATGCTAATAGGATTAATAAATACCCCTGTAAGTTTCTAAGGCCTTATTAATAATATTCTCTACCCCTTTCTTAATAAGTTTATCTTTATATATCTAAATAACGTTTTAATTTATTTTAAGATTTTAAAAGAACACTGGAAACATATACAATAGGTTCTGACAGCTTTTAAAAAGGTAAAATTAATAATAAACTTAAAGAAAAGTTATTTCCACGTTTAAAAATTAAACTATTTAAGGTTTAAAGTAACCCTTAGAAAGCTTAAAATATAATTGAAGAAGATAAAGGTAGTTAGGGACTAGTTTATTTTAAAGAACTAAACAGAGTTACAAACCTTTATCAGCTTTGTAAACTTTTATTAATACTTTATTAAATACTTTATAAAAATCGTAAAATTACTATATAAGCTTATAGGGATAGGTAAACCGTTTAAATAAACTAATAAACAGTAAAAGGCGTTTAAAGACCTTAAGTACGCCTTTATTACAGTATTAATCCTAGCTCTCCCTAACTTCTTAAAACTATTTTAAGTTAAGATAAACTCTTTAGAATTTGTAATTAAAGGAGAACTTAACTAAATCCAGGATAATAAGAAACGTTACCTAATTACCTTTTTATTAAAAGGGATCTACAGCCTAACCTTATAATACCTAATCTATAATAAGGAACTAATAGTGATTATTTAATGTTTCACTAAATAAATACTGTACTTAAATAGTATAAAAGAACCAGTCTAGGTCTTTTCAGATTATAATAACCTCCAGTACTTCCTAATAAAGAAACTTAATCCACGGCAGGTATAATAGGCAAAACTAATAACCCTATTCCACTTCTAAATCTATTACGTTAAAGGAAAAGATAACAGGTAAGCTAACGCTCTTAATTAGAGATAAGACTATAAAGATGCTAATCCAGTCCTATTCCCCATTACTATGTTTAATAAAGTAAAGAATAGCACATTAAAGTATATATTATAAGTGTCAAATAACTAAATATTAAAATAAATTATTAACGTTTATATAAACTTATAAATAAAGTATAACGTCTACTAATAATAATAAGACTTTTAAATAAAAAAGCTAATAGAAGGTATCTGTAAGCATAAGTACCCCTTAGGAGACTTCTTAAAGTATATATAGAACTGTAAAAAGGAGTGTTTAATATAGAGAATGTCTCTACGCACTGTACCCTTGGTCTCACTGCACCGTAACCCCACCCACGCGCCCACATATAACCCTAACCCTGGCCATACAATTGTAACCCCACGGTCGCAAACCCATTCGCGACCGCATTCTCAATTAAATGCCACTACTTTCGCAAGGTTTCTGTCTGTAACAACGTCGTCGCTATAATCACGGCCACTGAAAACCACCTTCGCGATCGTAATTCTTATGCTCCCTCCCGCTTTACCAGGCTAATCAGGTGCCTAGATGGCCTTAAACGACCCGCCGCAGCGGGAGACAATTGAGCACGATGAACGTGACGATGCCAGCGATACCGACGCCGATGCCAAGTACGACGTCGAAGACGGCAAGCCTCTTACGCCTTTTTGCAACCCCCCTATAAGCCACCCTCTCTCCTATAAACAGTACGACTCTCTGGAGGACCTTGAATTCGACCTTTATAACTTCACGGCCTCCGTTAGCTTCTACGTAGTTAAGAAGAGGGCTAACAACTTTAATAAGGCCTTAGGCTTTAATACTAACGTCGATTTCGTCTGCCAGCGAGGTGCCGGTTAGCCTTCAGAGCGCCACTCTCGCGCAACTGGCACTACTAAGCTTGAATGCCCTTAAAAGGCCACCGTTAAGTGCCTCGCCTTTAATAAGTGTAAGTGGATTCTGGAGATCCACAGTAACTGCGGCCACGAGAACTACACTAATAATAGCTTTAATTTAAGGCTGACACTCTCTGTTAAGCAGAAGGCCTTTATTACCACCTTTATTAACAGGGTAGGTATCTCTAATAAGGAAGTTACTTAAAGCCTTTAAGACTAGTTTCCAGGCGTGCCCATTACCCTGTGCTAGGTCTGGAACTATCGTTACTGTCTCTGTAAGAAAGCCTTTACCAGGTACACCCCCTTCTAAACCATAATAAAGCTACTTAATAATAAGGGTGTTTCCTATATACCGAAATGGGAGCAGACCTTAGCCAGCAGCATAAGAGAGCCTAAAGAAGAGGAAAAAAAGCCTAAAGGCCTCGTCTAGACCTATAAGTAGTATAAGAAGTAGTGGGCTGAGAGCTATAAGGTCTAGATGTATAATAACACTTACCGTATTAATAATAAGGGCCTGGCTTTATTCTAGGTTATAGGCCTTAATAACCAGGGCATGGCCTTCTCCTACGCGTTTAACTTAATTAATAACGAGTGGTAAGAAGGCTTTGACTAGTTGATGCTCTAGGTTAACGTTATTTGCACCTGTATCGGCGCTAAGAAGCCGTTAATCACCATTACCGACTATAATAAGGCTATGTAAGCCGCCATTACGAAGGTCTACCCTACCATTATACCCCAGATCTGTGTTTTCCACATTAATAAGAATGTGACTCTTTAAGTTAAGAAGAAGTGGAATAAGGCCACTGCTGTTACTATGGCTGCAGTTATGGGAGCACCCCCCCCTAGCAGTCTAGGAGGGGCTGAGGAGGATTAGGAAAACATAGAAATACAGCGTGTTATAAATCGTGCTAACTATCCCCTTAACAGCTAACCTAGTTCTATCCCTAACGCTATTAAGTACTCTATAAACAGCCTTTATAAACTCTAGGAGGTTATAATATACACACTAACGCTTAAGGATTATAATACGGTTTAGGTAAGGCTTAAGGACTTCTTTCCCCAGCAGACAGCCATTATTCAGTACCTTAAGGAGAGTTAGTTTTTAGTAATAAAATAGTAGGCAGCTTACTATATTAACAGGTACTTTAATTTCAGTATAAGAATAACCTCCCTTATTAAATTTATTAACAGATATCTTAAATCCTTCGTTATCACTAATAACAGTACCGTTCTAGAGGTTATACGCCAGATATACCGTATAATCGAGGTAATAAAGCTTAGGATTATAAAAGCGGTTATTAAAGATAAAAATACCCTCTGGTACGACTTTATAGGCCAGAAATGGCTAAGGGACAGCCCTTTTAGCGTCTCTTCCAAGGGATTAAAGCACGCCACCGCCTAGTGGAGGATCACACTTGGTGTTATTTTAATAACCGCTCACCCCTTAAGGCCAGAGCTCCCCCCCTATATTAAGAGATTTACAGCGTAATACAGAGTGCCTTACAGCCATAAGCTTCTCGCTCGTTATAAGGCTAAAACCCTCCCTCTTCTTCGTGAGGACTTCGACCCATTCTAATAGCTAATTTGGAGCCTTACTAATAAAGACGATTACCTCCACTTCTAAGAATTCAACCACGTTACTATACTTAAAGGCCAACCCTAAGGCTTAACCGCGTTTACTATATAACGGAATACTCCAGTACTGACAGCACTGCTCCCCTAAGGCAGCCAGATAGTTATACCAGCTACTTAGCCCCCCCCTTAGCCTTAAACACAGGCGAATATAACCTTAACCCCAGGGCAGGAAGTTATTATACCTTCCAGCCAGCCTACTAAAGGCAGAGGTAGGCCACGTGGTACCGGCCAAGGTACTAGAACGCGTAGAGGGGCTTGGGGCGGTTTGGTGCACGCCTCTATTTAACGTACCCCCTTACAGTGGGAGGGCACCTAGTTAGACGGGAGTAACTTAATAGTAATTAGTAGAGGATTGGCTGTGCCAGCGTCCAGTAGCGCCCAGTGTGGAGGGATACAGCCTGCTAGAGGAAGGCCTTAAACTGCTTCCAGCAGGCCCTCCTCTACGGCTGGTGTTAATAAGCGAGTCACTCGGTTGCAGGCCGGCCGTTAACGGCCATTATGGCCAATTAGAGGCATGGAAATAGCTTATTAAGCGATAGATTATGTACATTTAATTGAGAGATTACTGCGAAAACGCCGTTTTGGCGCTCTAAGTGGCTGCGTTCAATTGTATGGCCAGGGTTAGGGTTATATGTGGGCGCGTGGGTGGGGTTACGGTGCAGTGAGACCGAGGGTACGGTGCGTAGAGACATTCTCTTAATATATCTAAATTACGATAAAACTGGTTATTAGCTAAAACAGTTATTAAAAAGAGTAAATAACACACCTAACCTAAAAGTAAGGTTTTAATATTAAAAAAAACCATACATTTATAACTTAAGTAAGTGAAAAAAGTACATTTAACAGGTTTATAAGTCTTAACTTAAAGGATATATAAGCTAAGTTAAAACCCTTACATAAGCCTAATAAACATACGCCTTTCTAAGAATAAAGAAATTAATTAAGGAAATAGTTAATAACTGTAACGTCTGCTACTAAAAGTAAAACCAGCATTATAAGCCTTATAAACTTCTTAAACCACTCTTTATACTATAAGTGTTATAAAGTTCCATCTCACTTAACTTTATTATTAAGATTTTAAAGTTTAAGGACCTTATTACAGGAGTCACTTATAATTAAATCCTTATAATAGTTAACAGATTAATAAAATAGGCTTACTTTCTACCAACTTTAAAGGATATAACCATAAAGTAACTTACTTATATCTTTAAAAAAAAGGTAATTTCACAACACCTTTAGTTAAATAACATCATTACAGATTAAGATAAGCTAATCGTGTTAAAGTTCTAATAAGGGCTAATATAAAGAATAGGTGTGAAAAGTAAGCTTTTAACAGCATTCCACCTACAGATAAACAGCTAAATAAAGTAAGTTAATTAAATACTTATAATATATCTCTAAGTATATGTTAACTTTAAATAAGATAATTAACTTAAACTGTTACTAACAGTATAAATAACTTATAATATAACACCAGTTAAGTTAACAGGTATATTATTATTCTTTACTAATTACAGTAAGGAGCTTAAGCTTTATTAAGGCCTATTTACTAGCACTTCCTAAGCTGTAATCTATGTAAACCAGATATAAGAATTATCCTGTCCGGAGGACAATTTGTTGTAAGGGTGGTCCAAAAAAAAATTACTATGGGAAATTCAGTCAAAACTGATAAGGAAATTCAACTCGACCTAGGACT
>Ga0247770_1001125_pt1 | contig 22911 bp, 12 predicted proteins | sample UWRJL136409B6_FD_179943 | JGI IMG/M metagenome (GOLD analysis project Ga0247770, IMG submission 179943) | Plant litter microbial communities from Arlington Agricultural Research Station in Wisconsin, United States - UWRJ-L136-409B-6 | ecosystem: Environmental > Terrestrial > Plant litter >... | reverse complement strand
GAGGATTTGCTGGCGAGGACGAATAAGGAGATTGTGGAGGAGGGGGAGGTGAGGAGGGGGCACTGAGTTGGGGGGCGTCAAGGATGGGGTCACGGGGGAACGGAGGCACGTGGAACGATATTGAGAAAATAAACTCAAATGACAGACCCAAATAACGTTGCCGTGAGTCTATATGGTATATCCCTGCCTGATCTACTAGAAGTATCCCTATGATGCAATGAACCGCCCATCGTCAGAGGTTCCAATGATGAAACGGAGGGCAGCGGACATATCTTAAGCGCCTACGAGCCCCAAATGCCAGAAATCCCGCGCCAGAAACATTTTACCCTGTATATATGCATGACTGTAATCGAACTTCCCGTCCAGGTTTAGAGGAGGGCCGCGAAGAGAGCCGCAACAAGGGCCAGAGCGGAGCCGCCGCCGGAAGAGAGGACGACGCTGCCGGGGGCAGCAGCAGAGCTGGATCTGACGGGACCGCTGCCAGTGCCGGTGGTGCTGGGCTGGGTGGAGCTGCCGCTGCCGCTGCCGCTGCCAGTGCCAGCGCCGCCGTCGGTAGATCCACCGGACGAGCCACCGCCAGTGCTGTTGGGGACGTTCGCGCCGGTGCTGGAAGGACCAGACGACTCGGTGGCGGTGGGGGTATCGAAGGTGGTGGGGCAGGACAGGTCGAACAGGGGCGAGGTGTTGAGGTTCTCAGTGATGGCGAACTTCATCTTGTTGTCGGGGTTCGAGTCGCGGATGTTGTACCAGAAGGTGGGGACCTTGTTGAACAGCTTGCGGCAGCCAATCTCGTTCCAGTAGTACTTGGCGTTCTCGGGGCTGGGGATGGCCTGGTCCCAGGCGGGCCCGCTGGTGGGCCAGCCGGTCTCGGTGACCCAGACGGCCTTACCATTGGCGGCAGCAACAACGGCATCAAAGGCGCGATCAAAGAGCTTGCCCGAGTTCTTGATGCCGTTGCCCTTGCCGTTCTCGTAGTATGGGTACTCATCAACGCCAATCCAGTCGATGGCGTCCATCACGGGCTTGTTGGTGCCATTGACCCACACGTCCCAGGTGTCGACGTGGCCGACCGGGACGGAGCCCAGGGGGGTGCCCTTAAAGGCCGTCTTATAGTCGTTGATGAAGGCAACGATCTCCTTGGGGCCAGCGCCAACACCAGACTTGTTGATGATGCCCGTCTCCGAAGTGCGGTACAGATCCTCGCTGCCGATGGAAATGCCGATGACGAGGTCGGTGAACTTGGTACCGAACTTGGTGACGGCCTTCTTCAACGCGTTGAGGTCATTGTTGATGTCCTTGGTGCCCGAGGTCCAAATTCCGAGGAGCAGTGACGTGTTGGTCTCGATAGCGGCCTCGAACGCCTCAATCGGGTCGTCGGTCGAGTACGCCTGCACGTTGGTGTAGAGGCGGACGGCGCTGAACTTGCCCGGTGCGTTGACCAGGTTCTGTGCCGTCTCGAACTCGGCCTTGAAGTCCTTCTTGAACTTTGCGGATCGGTCGGCAAATGTGGAGCCCGAGTTGAAGCCCAGGTAGTTCTGTGCGGATGCGCCCGCAGCGAGAACGCCGACGGCGGCAAGAGCGGATGTGGCACGCATAGTGGTGAGTTAAACGGTTGAGGGAAGGGAAGAATAGAACGATGCGACTCAAGTGCTGCCTCGACTGCCTGCGTGGAGGTGACTTCAGGCAATTAGAATGAGCAAGAGTATGTCGTAGAGAGCGCAAGAGATAAAGAGCGAGAGACAGCGACGAGAAAGAGTGTGCCCGAGGGAGAAGATGGGTCGTCAGTGATGCTGTTGTGGAAGGCAGGAACGGTGACTTGGGAGACGCGAGATTATTATTTGAGGGAGCATGACGCGCAAGACCAGGAGGCGCTCCGTGCGGGCTGCAGGGGGGTGTTCGGATTTGCGGGCACAGCCTCACTGTGTTCTCCATCCAATCTCTTGGCAGCAAATGATCGTCGTGCTCGACCGGGACACGAGGTCGAAATTTTTCGGGTCCCTGCCATTGAATTCTGGCTGAACTTGATCTGAGCTGTGCATGCAGCACCATTCACCCTCTAAAAATATCGTGTTTCTATTCCGCTCCTCGTACATTTCTTGATCGTATGCGTACCCAACGCTTCGCTTTTTGTTCCTCCTTCCCTCTCTGCGCCTCTTAGAGTCAGAACAGATTTTTCCTGCTTGGATTCGCCCCTGAACAGGCCTGGCGATCCACCCGAGCCAGCGGCAAACCCCTGCATGGTACCAAAGAAAAACCACGGAACCCACCGTGCCCCGCATCCCCGGTGCTTGTGATGTTAGCGGGCTCGGCAGCAGCATGGGGCGTGACGGCGGCTGGCTGGAGACCGAGTCTGGACAATCATCACATTGAGCACCACCTCACGGGCACCTCTTTGCCTGGCTGCCTGGGACAGTTTGGTGGGCGGCAAACGCATGCAAGTGGCCAAAAGACCAGTGCAAAAGACGGGATGACAGCTGGAACCACTGTCCTCCCCACACCGTTCGATGTTTCCAAGACGCATGTTTCACCAAAATTTTGACCTATGAGAACAGGAAGCCGACCCGCAACGCCCTCCAATCACCACACAAAACCCAGCATCGATCAGTTCAGTGGCAGGATGGTGAGTCCGCAGGGTAACACCATGTCGTCCGGGCCTTTGTCGTTCACAAAACTCAGTGACATCTCCTTCAACTCGGAGTCGTCCATGATGGCGGTCCGCGAGGCAGCGCGGCCATGGGGGGACGAAATCCTGTCAGCCAGCGCTGCCGTCTCGACGATGAGGTCTGAAATGGCCTGTTTCAGCGGGCAGGACGTGAATATGGGGCTGCCTTCCACATTGTTCAGAAGCGCCTTCTTTGCACGACCACTCTCAATCGCGCGCAGCTCGCGGTCGACCGTCAGCGACGTGAGCGAATAGAACCCGTCGCGCTGCGGCCATTGCGTGTCGGCGAGCTTGTCCAAAAACATAACGATGGCTGCCAGCGCCTGGGTCAATAATACCGCACGATCATGCGGGCTGAGGTTCAGCAGCATGCTTGGCTCCGTGCCGCTGCGATGTAGACTCTCATCCAGCAGCGGCCGCTGGTCGGCTCGGAAGACGGCGAGGAGAATCCGCTCGAGCAAGTTCGCTTGCAGGAGGACCGCAGACGTGTCTCGCATGTTGAAGATCTTGATCGCCTTCACGAAGAAGTTCGGCACGATGTCACACATGTCAACGCCATCCATCTTGCGCGCATGGCCGGTATCGACAGTGTAGTAGTCGGTGGCTGCATCAGCGCAGACTACGGGTACCATGTCAGTTTCGCGCCAGGGCGTCCTGGGGTGGATGGGGCAACTCACAGCGCGTTGAGATGGTAGCAGAGTTTCTCTGCGCGGCAGCAAACGCCAACTTGACGTGCCAGTCTTTCCACGTGTGGAGGCTATCCAACGTGGCCATGGCGAGTGCCCCGAAGCTCTCATCGTCGACATCGGGATCGGAACCGCTTGCTACGCAAACCCGGGGCACCTGCTGGATCTTGTACCTCCCTCTGTCGTCCATCAGAACGGCATCCCATCGCTTCTTGATCGTCTTCTCGAAGCGGTTTGTGGCCAGATCTCTCAGGATGTGCGTAACCGCGACTTTGGATAGTCCCCGCTCCTGAGCGTCGTGCGACCAGTCGAGTTGCACCTGGCCGACAAACTCATCGTATTTTGTGTAGAGCAGGACCACAGGAACATGCGGTGCCACCGTTGCCAGACCGCCGTTGAAGAAGCGTGTTTCGAGGTGTGACACGGGCCGTTCCTCTTCGCTCGCCACGCAATACCAGATGCAGTGGATGTGTTCCTGCAGCGGGTGCGACTCGGAGGATCGGGCTGCGATGAAGTCGCACACGCGCTGGTATACGGCCTCATCGTCTGTTCCGAAGTTGGGCGACGTGTAGATGGCTAATCGCTCATTCTGCCCTTCGAGGTCCAGCTCATCCTCGATGTTGTGGCGGTCTCCGAAGGCGTCCGCGACGAGTTTCTGGCGGAGAACAGTTAGCAACGCCACATCCTGATGTCGAGCGCGGCTATGGGGCGCTCGGGAGTCACCAAGACGTACCTTTTCGAGGTCCACGCCGAAGATCTTCGAGAAGAGCTCCTGCTTGGTCGACTCTGGGTTGCCGAGGACGAGAATTCGGAAATTGGGGCACGTGGCGAAGAACTCGTCGGGGGATGTGAGTTTGGTGGTCGGATTTTGAGCAGTGCTCTCAACACCGCTTGCCATTTTGTGTTTCTCGGGTGTCAATTGGCTCAGGTCGTTCAGAAAGTATCCTTGCTGTTTTTTGACGACGCGTTTTTTGAGCGATGGGAACAAACAGGTTTTATGCCATGAGGGCTGCTGCTCATGCACCTGTGGCCTGATGACGATGGCGTGTCGTAACCGTCACCCCACCCCTCAACTGAACAACCAACTCGATTCAGCATCCACGGAGTCGCCCGATACCGGTCAGAAATCAACCTCTTATTTTCACTTCGAAACAAAAATCTGTCTATCACGCTCCCGGTCGCCGCCGCCATTACCTAGGTAGGTATCTAAACACCATCATGAGTCCCACGAAACCACGCCACCTGTTCACAAAAGCTTCATCTTCTCGAGCACAGCTTTCGGCCCTCCCTGCTCCTTGACCTTCTGCTCAACAACATCCAACCCCGATATCTCCGCCGCCATCCCATCAAACACCCCAATCGGCAACAGCGAGCAATATCTCGTCAACGTCGCCCACTTCCCGCCCCAGACCCAGTGCGGCGGGTTCTTCTTGCTCAGCTTTGCAACAACCGCAGCAGCCCACGGCTCCCTCTCCGCTGCAGCGGTCGGGTGGTGTGTGCCCTCTATGCTCTGCTCAACACGCTCGGCGGCAATCTGGTATATCGAATTGGGCGGGAGCTTCTCGGGGTTTGAATTTGCGTAAAACTCGGACTTAACTGCGCCCGTCAACAGGTTGACGACCTTGATTCCAAATGGCCGCAACTCCGTCCGCAAGCCCTCGGTAAATGCCGTGGCGGCCGCCTTGGAGGCTGCGTAGGTGATCTGGAAGGGGAGTCCAGCGCCTATCAAGCTGGAGATGGAAGTGTTGTTTGCTATCAACGCTCCGCTGGGGTGTGTCGACTTGAAGAGCAGCGGCACGAAAGCGCGCGTAACTGTAAGTACCGACCACACGTTTAGGTCGAAGTTCTCCTTAGCTTTGGCGATGTCCATGTCGAGGAGGGGCATCGAGTAGCCGCCGCCGGCGTTATTGACGAGGACGTCGAGTGAGCCGCCTGTGAGCAAGGATACCTGTGCCACGGCTGCGGCGATGGATTCGTCCGAGAGGGTGTCGAGCTGGACTGTCTCGATTCCAGCGGCGTCCATATCCTTCAGCTTGGCGAGGTTACGGGCGGACGCGAACACACGGTAGTCGGCTTTGTGGAATGCGAGGGCGAGTCCGGAGCCGAGACCGCCGTCCGAGCAGCCGGTGATGAGGACGGTTCGTTTGGGGAGCGTCATTGCGAGTGTCTGATTTTTCTGGCATTAGGCGGTTTGACAGCTACTCACAACAGTAGTGTCAATGCCGAGTGGCACTGACCGGGAAGTTATATATGTGCCCGCACATGTCTTCTTGGCTGCCCTCGCAGTTCGTCTCGGTCTTCAGTTCGGTTCTTCCTGCCGTCACCCCTGTCGAGATGATGGTCGAAGGAACGGACGATCGGAAACTTTAGGTCCCGCCGTATCTACTAGGCATCGATGGCTCCGTCTTGGGCTTGAAATCGGTAACTGGTGCCTTGTTGAAATTGGTGTGGAGCGGGCGTCGTAGCCCGTCGGCTCGACTTTGTCCCGCCGGCTTCGGCTCGACTGCCGTCCATTGTGGAGCTCATGTTTGGTCAGCCAGATTGTAAATGACGTGGAATTCCACCAAGCGGCCGCCGGCGGCCGCTGGCGGCCGCTACGCATGTGTCTACAGGAGCCTCCAGATAATTGACTGTGGGGGCAGAGTGTATGCATGGTCGATGCATCGCGGGATGGATGCAGTGTTCATCTTCCAGGGCAGTAGAAGTGAGGGAAGCTCTACAGACGGTTTCCAATATTTGTGGAAATACGGTACAGTACCTAAAGGTAAAGTATGCATGCTGTAGCGGAGATAGCGGATATAGTATCCACATGGTGCCGCTGTTGTCGCTGTGGCCCGAAGCAGAATCTTTCCAGGTCCTCAAAGCTGAGCGATGAAAACCGCTGTATACTCTGCCAAGTTTGTCAATTTAAACCCGAGACTACTTTCGGGCCTGGGCCTGCTTTCGTTGCATTGAAGTTCACCCGTGGTCACATCGCTTGATCCCGTATGAAGATGCACTGCCTGCCCTTGCACTGATCAACTACAATCGACTCGGACTTGCCGTCTTGGTGCCTCTGGGCTGTGGAGTTGGTACGGAGACTTGGGCAGGCAGTTCTTACAAAAAGGAGAAGAGATAACAGAAACCCGTTCGCTTGCAAAAATACGATCAGAAGGGGTAAGTGAAATGGAATCCAAGCAAGACTGCTAAAAAGAATTCACCCTCCGTCGGAGGTGTCGGTGTGGGCAAAAATGTACTCTCCCGCCGGGAATTGAACCCGGGTCCCGAGCGTGACAAGCTCATATACTGACCACTATACTACGGAAGACTATGGGTGTGGGCACCCATTGTAGCTGGTTGTTGGAGGTTGCTACGCTAATGCAGTATATGTACCACAAAAACGGGACGACCTTGGCAAGTGACTCACTCCATCACAAAGACGCCAATGACGGCGCTACCAATCACCACTCCGCTTCTTGTCGTCACGTTTCTCTGTGCTTCCGTAGGATCCGTGTCGTGTGGGGAAGATTGAGCGGTCAATGATCCGGGCGGGCGCTCCAGTTCGCGGCACCTTGGACACGTCTCATTCACTCACCAGCGACAACGTGGTGCAACCTCAATCGAAGATCAACTCCAAAAATATATTTCCCCAAGATATTTTCTCTCCTCCCTTAAAAGCCAATATGCCCCGCATATATGGCTATAACAATCCAATTAAATAGCCGGGCCGATGTCAAAGCCCCAGCTCGCAGATTCACACGTCTTCAACGTCACCCAGAAACGGACACAGCTCTCACCAGCGGCGCCCCATCCGGAGCACGACACCAAGGAAGCAGCATGACATATCACCAGCCATGCATCCCATAGCGCCCAGATCAGGCCCAGGCGCCCACCAAGCTCATCAGGATGGCGCCGAGCAAGACCAAGAGGCACGCAAAGGCGCGCTTCCTGCCGCGCATGACAACCCAGCTGTGGTCGCTGAGGAAGTCCTCCGCGAGGAGCTCGATCAGCGACGCGAAAACCAAAAGGCCGGATGACACCGCGTTCATGGTGCCGACAAGGATGAGACCAAACTCGGAGTTGGGGCTGTACAAGGTGTGGGTTGCGAGACCGATCGCCTGACCAAGTGGGGTGCTGGGTATGTGTCAGCGCCAGAACTACGGGGTCGATTCAGGAATGCAGAGGGGAGGTTTTTGCTTACGTGCAGCCGTAGGCGAGCACCATGAGCCATGGCTGCCAAGAACCCTCAGGCCACTCGATCGATGCGATGCGGGCGCCGAGCGCGAGACCTTCAAAGGTTTCTGTGGGCGAAGTCGTTAGTCATGGGATGGAAGACTGAAGTAGGCCAGACTTACGATGGAAGGAGATGGCGATGAGGAGCACGACGAAGTCTCCTCCGACGGCAATGCTCAAGGCCATGCCGATGAAGACGCTGTGGAAGAGAATGCCTACCTCCAGCATCATGCACTGGAGAATGGCCTTCTTGTGCTGCTGCTCCGCCGTGAGGACGTGAATCGCTGTCCCTTCCTCGATGCTATTCACCGACGGTGACAGCGCGCGTGCGCCGCGTCTATTCTCCTCCGGTGCGGGCTCGATGCTTCCGCGACGAGCCGGACCGTGGGATCCGTGGGATGGGCGCAACACAGACGCTACCGCATCCGCGTTGCCGCAAAGACCACCCCCGGCGGGGCGAACGGTTACCCTACCGTCGGCCTTTGGCTCGAGATCGATGGCGCTGTTCTGTCGGCTGGTGCGGGGCGTGAACTGGCGGGCGGGGCTGAATACCATCTCGATGACGGCAACAAAGAAGATGCCGAAGAGCGCGATGGCTCCCGGCATGGGCTGGAAGTCAGTGGTCCAGAAGCTCGAGAGGCAGGGGTCTCCGAGCGAGACGAAGGCCGTCGGCAGCAGATGCACAAAGGCCGTAGCTAGCAAAACACCGGTACCAAAGTGGCGGACGGCAAAGAAGAAATTCGCCGGGATGCGGAGAACGGGGAACTTCGCCGCGAGCATAGGGAGCCCGCAGGCCAAGCTGGAAACAGCGAGGACGATGAGCAGGGCGCCAACGTGCATCGGCACATTGTACTCGGCCGCGTTGACGCCGGACTTGGCGCACGAATCCTGGCGGCGGGAGATCACAAAGGCCGATGCAGACGGCGGAGCTAGGCGTGCCGTGGGGGCGCGGGCATGCCGGGTAAGAGGAAGGGACAGCGCGTCCCGAGCGTAGGAGACGATCGTCGACACAACGACGACCGAACCAACCCACCCAAACCAGCTCCAGAACTGGCGCTGGGTTGGGCGGGACAACCGGGCCTGGCCTTCACCACCAGGCCCCGCCTTGGGGGCAATGAACGGCGCTGTCGGCAGAATGTCAGTATTTCCGGCCATTTTTGCGGTGAGAGGGAGCATTGGTCACCATGGATGCCGTTCATTGCGAGCGCTGTGCGCGGGCGCGCGCGGGTGTCATAGTCGGGGGATCCACCGATTTCCCCAGTATGCTTTTCGTCGAGGCCGAAAACACCCGCGGCCGAGTGACTCCGCTGGACCCGGGCGTTGGCAATGCCGTTCAGATCCTGGCGGGTCGTGAGATCCGGGGCCAGGAACGGTGGCATTTGGTTCCACGTCGGGTGCTTCTGGTCGTCTTCGGTCCGGGAAGGGCGATTCATTTTTGCTGATTTTTTTTCTTTCGTAATTCTTGACGTTATTTATTGCGGTTTTGGGCTGCTTTCGATCGACCTTGAAGCTTAAATGGATGACGAAACGATTGTTGACAACTGGAGCGGTCTGGGGCCGGGTCCTGTCAATTTAGGTCACGGGTGGGGACGGTGCCGAGACCCCTGAAACTTCCGGGGGGCGCAGGGTCAGCAGGGAACACCACCCGAAGCCGGTCGAGCTCGGCTCTGGAATTCGCGAATTTGGGAATCCACGCATGCTGAGTGGCTCTCGTCGCTTCGAGTCCCGCGTTCCAACCCGGCCCGATCCCGATTGATGCAGGCGATACTTGGCAGCGTCTTGATTGTTCGAAAAACGGCTTTGCTCTCCGCCTTTTGCGGATTCCGACCTTATCACGTGCAGCCGGTCGGTGATTGCTGACAAGACTGCATCACGCCATCCGAAAAAGCCATCAAGGTGCTTGGCACTTCCCTCGTCGGCATTTTAGCGTGACATTCCAGACTCAGCACATACGTCATGCCGACACGTGGGAAGGGCAAAGGGGCTGTTTCCGCATTGATGTTCGACCTTCAAGAGGTTGTTGATAGCTGAGTAAGGGCAATGATGGCTGCAACTTGAGCGAAGGGGGAAATGCCCCTCCTGTCCCCGCGTGTCGAGTTCAAGGGAGTTGTCCTGTTCGCAGCACACCTGCAGCTCACGTTCTTCACAGGGAAGGCGCCCTCCGTCAACCCGGCTTCTATGGGCGTGCTAGGTAACTCAAACGGCATGATTTTTTTGCTGGTCTTGGCGTTTACGCGAGCTTGGCGGGCAGATGTATCTACCGACAAACCGTTCAAACTTGAGAACATGGGGTGGGTGGCTTGGGCCGGAATTTAGAGGCTTTTTGGCCTTCAAGTTTCTACTATAGCACCCCAACTGCGAAATTCGCAGCACCAGCGACGCCATGACGTGGTGGGCTGACGGAACAACTGGAGGTGAGATTCGGCATTGAGATGAGGCCGTCCGGCGAATCGGATAAAGGTCGGATCACCTCGGAGGTACCAGTCACCGTCAACACAGTGGAACACGACATCAACGTCAACTTGTCATCCTTCCAACGCCTGCGGCATTTGACAGAGACTCGTCCGAAATGACCACCGTTGTCTTAGTGACTGGCGCCAACAAAGGTATGACCCCACCTTCTGCCCCTTTTCTGATAGCAGAGCACCGATTAAACACCTCAAATAGGCATCGGAAGGGGCTTCGTCGCCGCCTATCTCTCTCGTCCTAACCACCACGTTTTCGCAGCCGTGCGCGACGGCAACCCAAACTTTCCCGGCGGGGGAGGGCTCGCGGACCTCCCCCGCGCGGAACGCAGCCAACTCAGCCTCCTCACCATCGACAGCGCGTCCGAAATGATGCCTCTCGAGGCCGTTCAGGTCGTCAGGAACCGCAATTTCCAGCACATCGACATCATCATCGCCAACGCCGGCATCGCTGCTTTCAACCAGCCCGTCGCAACGCTCGACTTCGATAATATGTATGAGCAGTTCGAGGTCAACACCTTTTTTAATAGGAATATTAGGTTTCGTATTAAATAGAAAAAATATTATATTAATGCTTATTTCAATTAAAATAATGTTATTAGCTATCACATTTCTGATATTAGTAAGTTCACTTAATTTGGATGATATTATAGGTAAAATTTATGCTATTTATATAATAGTTGTAGCAGGAGCAGAATCTGCAATAGGTTTAGGTATTTTAGTTGCTTTTTATAGATTAGGAGGAAGTATAGCAATAGAATATAAATAATGTATATAAGTATAATAATCTTACCTTTATTAGGATCTATAGTTTCTGGCTTTTTTTGGTAGAAAAGTCACCTTTGGTCCGGCGCGACTCTTCCAGGCGATGCTTCCGCTGCTCAAGGCCTCAAAGAACCCGAAATTTATGGTCATCTCGAGCTGGGTCTCGAGCACTGCCAAGGTTGCGTTGAGTGCGCCGTTTGGTATCGCCAGCTACGGTGCGAGCAAGGCTGCAGTGAATCATCTCGTGAGGAGAGCTCACTTTGAGAATGAGTGGCTGACTGCGTTTGTGTTGCATCTTGGGTAGGTCCAGCCCCTGCAATGTTTTATAGCCTGATAGGGGAAGAGATGTTACTGACACGAATCTAGGGCTGTCGGCTCTGACATGGGAGCTGCTGCTGTTGAGGCGCTTGGTCCGGCTGCCAAACACGATCTGACCGTTGAAGAGAGCGTAAAGGCCCAGACCAAGGTGATCGATCAGGCCACGCGCGAGTCCATCTCGGAGAATGGCGGATTTCACAGCTACGACGGGAATACCATCCCTTATTAGTGCCTGGCTGCACCAAGATGAGGTCGCAAAGGGCTGTGTTTTCTGGTACTGAGCCTGGAACGAAGCACATGAAATGGGCTCAGCATGGGAAGAGTTTGCAAGACAGTTATTGCTTTTAAACTGAACCTATACTCTAGGGCAAATCTGCAGCTAAGCCACCAGGTAACAACAGTCCGTGAAGAAGCACCTGATACAAACAAGAAGGAAAGGAAACCAAAGCCAGGAGCCAAAGATACATCTCCCGTCAGGGGCAGAAACCGGAGTTAACCCCTTCCGGGCACAGAAGCGAAGCTCATTAGTCCATCCTCAGCTCACCATCCACGCCCTCGACTCATCCACCACCAGTTCGATCTCATCTCTCTCCCAACCCTTCTTCCCCTCTCCAAACACTCAGTCCACCACCACTCCTCCCTTCCCCCTTCGCCCCTCTCCCCTCCCATCTCACCACTAATACCACTCCCAAATACTAATCTTATCACTTCCTCCACAAACCTGCGCCCCATTCCCCATGCACGACATATCACACTCCGCCGCCGCCAAAACCGTCGCATTCACATGCACCGCACTGCCACACCAGCACTCCCTCGCATACTCTATCCCAAACACCCTATACCCACTATCCTTACAAAAGCCCGCACACCCCTCGACCGTCATCCCCGTCGAGTCCGCCATCGGCCCCGCCAGCGCCCTCGCCCCGCTCGGCTCACCATAGCACTCCACAGCCCGGGTGCCCGTGAAAGGCTCGCCGTCCACCGGCAGGAGCGTTACCTCCGGCGGCGAGCCCGAAGCCCCATACAGCGACAGACGATTCCCCCCGCCGCATTTCGTTCCCGGCAGCCCGGGACACTCGCTGTTGCAGTCGGTGGGGAAGGTGGCGAAGGACCCCGCGCTGAGGGCGTTGGCGCAGTAGCATTCGCCGCCGTATTCGACGCCCCAGAGGGAGAAGGAGTTGGGGGCCGTGGTGCAGAAGGTCTGGCACACGGAGGCCGTCATGGTGGTGAAGTTGGAGGTGGTGGCGCCGGAGAGGGCGCGGGTGGTGGGAGGCTCGGTGTAGCATCCGTAGTGGGTTTGGGCGAGGATGGTGGTGGGGAGGATGGCGGCGAGGGCGAGGAGGCGGAGCATTTTGGTGGTGGTGGTGGGTTTGGTCAGGTAGTTAGGGTTTTTTTTGGTGATGATGGTTGTGGGTGGATGAAGCGAAGACTCCGGGGGTGACTTGAATGCGAAGGCTGGTCAAGAGGCTTCAAAAGGGGAAGTAAAATGTGAAAAGCTGATGACAAGCTGAGGAGGAGGAATGGCAACATCGGCAGAAGGAGACGGGGTATTTATCTTCTTTTGCGTACCCATCCAAGATGCATCTAGGGACTACCTCAGCTGAGACTCGAGGCTCTGCACCTCCGGAAACGCAATTCCACCGTGCCATCGCCGACTGAGACCTCGCGTGCAGGACACAAGTCGGGAGTGTTTCTCGGTACTCAGCTTGACGCATTGACGATCTTCAGCCCTCAATTACCGAACTCTCGGAATGTTGCAGACGAAGGCTTGGAAACGGAGATGTTGAGATTAAGGGTCGCGATTGAGACCTCGTACGAAAAAGCCTTCCTACTGTTAAAAACGCCCCGCAGTTCTGGATGGCAGGCCAACTCCCATTCTGGAGAGACATTTTACGACACAGCCTGTAATGTGGTAAGCCTACGCTTGAACATTTCAGAGCTGTGTAAGGAATCCAACCCCGAAGTTTTCGCACAGGGAAAAGAGACACTTTCTTTTGGCCCGAGCCTTCGTACCTATGCAAGGGGGAGCTCATTCCGATCCCGTAGCGTTTCGCTGCATTCGTTTTCTAGCCGCCGCAATAGTCGGATTCCCATGGCGAGCTGACAGCGAGCAGCAGGAAGGGAAAAAAAATGAAATCCAATAGCGTACACATTGAACCACGCTGGAGAACTTGGACGAAGAATAAGCACGGGGAAGATCGGGAGGCTCGTGTCGGATGTTGGAATTACCGCAGACTGCTCGTCCCTACACGGCAATTTCCACTGCAGGATACATTGGAATGGCCTGCAGTGGGCCGCCGACTGCCATGTCGAGCAACCTCAGCTGGGCACGATCTCGGGGTAGCTGCATTGCAGTCGTATCAGGTTGTCAGACCACGCCGGAAGAACGAAGCCTACAGTGGGTGCCGAAAAAAACGCTCAACCTCAAAAACTACAGCTAAAATTGCCAAAACTCACCTGTTTCCGTCACATTTATCAGCGGAACTGTAGTGACAGTCATATCCTAAATTTTAACAGGGGATTGAAATTTACTATCAAATCTGAATTATAGCAGTTTTTTTCATTTTGGCTCAAAATTGAAAGCTGTGTGAATGTTTAAAGTTAGCCTACATATAGATTTCTCGTTACAGGGCATAATAGTGGGGTAAAAATCCATTTACAGTGGGGTTGAAATTCACACCATATTTTCCATTTTCTATACATTTTAATCTTCACTTTAGAATTGCGTTTAAAATGTATATAACTAACTCTGTTAATGTCTCTTAGTCAGAATATTGCAGTAGTTTCTAGTGGCCTGGAAATGTGTTTTATTTTGTGGTAAAGTTGGTAAGTTTTGCGGTAAAAACAGGGGTTGAGTGTTTTTTTCTGGCACCCACTGTAGGCCCCCTCTGTTGTGCTACGTCCCTGAGAAAGAAGAAATCTGGAAATAGTAGAAGCCACATGCACAATAAAGGCTCGTACCTGTTCAGCCGCACCCAAACGGGACCCAACGCCGTCACAAGACAGGTAGAGTGGCAAGCTATTTACAGCGCAGCTCGATTCTGGCGAAAGAAAATATTCGCACATTGTTTGTGCCTAGGGTCTAGGTCACTTTCCCTCCCACCGTCGTTTCTTCCACGATTATCTCGTTCTCCACCTCGGCAGTTTTCCGTATGCGGTGTCTCTGTCTTGCGCTTCGACTTCTTCTAGGTCCCCATCTTCCTGAGCTCCTAGATGACCCGTCCCTTGATCGCCGGATCATACATCGGACTCTCTCCACCCTCGATCATTCTCGAAGTTGCTTCGAGTAATTTCCAATTATGTGCAAGGCACTGAGCTGACCTGCTCCCAGAAATAGCAAGGATCAAAGGAGTTATCATTACACCTTTGAGCCTCTTGATGGGAGAGAACATACATAATTAGCGGGTAAGATGACGATGTAGAATTGGAATGTGGGAGATGGTAAAGCTCAATTTATCGCTGCCTTGGGTTACCACCAGGTACCTCAATATCTATGATCAATTCATACTCAAAGACGCTGCTTTTGTTCTCACTATCCCAGTGAACCCCCCTGCCCGACTGCCATGCTTCCATCCCCCGCAGACTGTGAGATACCAGAATGACGAAAAGAACTCCTACCATGTCATATCGCCAGCCTACGTGGCAACCTGGCCCTTGTCTCTCAGAATCTTGGCCATCTCAGTAAACGGGCCTTGGGAGAAGTCATACAGAGCGTGCGGCTGAGGACCCGGTCTGTGTATTCCACGCACAACCCTGTCGTAAAGGCCCTGCGACTAGATGGGGTCACACAGGAGCATAGCGAACGCACTATGGTCGAGGTCCCACTTACCGTCGGCGTAGGCGCTCACAAGAACAACGACGGAATCCTGCGGCGGTTGCTCGCCGGTGGGGGTGTTGTAGAGACGGCCGACAGAGCATCGGAGATGCTGGTTCTGAGGCTTCCGAAACTCGCGGTCTAATATCTCGGCAATGACGTCCAGGAAGGGATCGAGCTTCGAGACAGCAATCATCTTCTCGTCCGGGTGGTCTTTGCGTGTCTGGATGATCCGCCCAACAATGCGTCTGGCGGCGGGATATCTGCAGTACAGAATTACGTCGCCCATGGCCTCGAGCTCTTCACGCCACTGGGAGATTTGAGTCGGTGAGCGCTGCTGCTGCTGGTTGGCCCTACTGAGTTCTTCCACTACCCAGCCAATATCGCGGGCTTGTCCGGGGGTCATGTCGCGAACGATCTCGGGGGGGGAGGTCGGCGAGGAAACCCAGAACACCCTCCAAGTGGGAGTCGGACACTTCGGGGGGTGCCATGGTTGCTAGCTGAGGGAGGAGGTTAGATGGGTCGCTTGTGCACCATGGATTGAGGACGTGCGTGCCGGGAATGGTGTGACATACCTGTGTTGATTCTGAGGCTTGGTTTAAGTGAGTGCTTGAGCTTGAAATGCGAGTACAAACATGATGCCGAAGAGCGGATGTTGTCACAAGGAGACCTGAAAGAGTGGACGGGGAATGTGAATTTGAATGTGGGCTGGGCCAACGTCGTGGGCGGGCGCCTTCCATAATGACCGTTGCGAGACCGCTGCGATTGCCAGTGATGACCGTTGCTCCAGGTTTGCGACTTCCCGGCGGTGAACATACCGGCACGCTTCGAGTTCCCAGCCAGCCGGAACCAAGGTTTTCGGCGGAATCGCCAAAACAACACAGGCAGCACGGTAAATTGGAAAGTGTCTGATGGCGAATACCGGATGGTTGATGGTTGGTACTCTCATGACCGCAGCAGCTGTCTCTTCGGCCTCAGCATGACCAAACCCAGCGACGCCCGCGGCGAGCAGTGGCGTATGCCAGTGTACCAAACACTTTCCTGGTTCCCCCAAGGGTGGGGCTCCTTCTGAGTTGTCACGGCCACCATCTTTCCTTCAGCAGCTAAGTTGCACAACTTGAACTTGGAATGCGCGGGTCTTTTGCGTCGCAAGCGGCTTATCCTGCTCCAAAAGCACACTCGCAATAATGCCTTTTTTACCCATCACAGCCACGCGGCGGCTGGTACTATCCGACGGTTGACGGCTGCCTGCGGACCCTTTTCAACAAGTTCTACAGGAGTGGGATGGCAAGTAGCTCGAACACCTTCGTCACTGGCTTGCATCAAGGCATGAGCTTGGGGTATTTCTCACACCGTTCCGAGGTTTTAGCCACGAGCCAACGTTCGCGGGACAGACCTCTTGCCATACGCGCTGTCAACTTTGACTCCGATGAGTTGCGGAGCACTGTCTAGTAGTTTTACTTGTTTAACCACATTTGGTGGCTTGCTTCCTCAGCTCCTGATTAGCGTATGAGCAAGGCGGCAACTTGAAGGGGCGGTGTGGATGACTGGAGGCTACTGAGGGCAGCTTTGTGGTAAAACAACAGCCTGGTTGTATAAGACGAATCTGGGCATACAAAAATTCCTTTTTCATTCGTAGTCCTGAGCTGGGGTGAGCTGTAGCTGATCTGCCCTGAGCTTCCCCTGATTCGTCCCTAAGCTAGGATGACCCCATACCTGGCCGCTGTACAGCCTAGGAATGGCTCCCAGGCAATAATTCCAATTATGGTGTACGTGTATGCTGGGTATGCTTCGCGTCACGTGCGCCAGAAAGCCCTCGCTACAAAGCAGAGCAACCCGCACCTTATTAAGGAATTCACAACAAACTAAAGGATCCAATTACGCCTATTTCAAACCTATATAGCGCCCAATATCCTATGCTATAAAAGGACGCGGTATATAAATGCGGTAGTATCGAAGAGAGGTAATTGAGTAACATTAAGAGTGGTGGTGTGTATGGAAGATAGAGCGGTAGAGCCTCTCTATGGCAGATATCTAGTGCTTACTTCCTATCTAATCTATATGATTTATGATTGCGGCCGTCTGTGCCCCTGCGGAGAGGTTGAGCGCCTCCGCTATTTGGCTGTGGCCGGTATCAGTATTAGACATAACCGGGCCGTTGATGGAGTCGCTAGCAATAGCGGTAACGTCACCGTATGTGATCCTGTCTAGCTGAATGGTATCATTCTCTACTAAAGTGCATGATAAGCGAGTTAGTAGGACAAGCGAGTTGGCCACTTCCCACCACCGCACCACAATTATATTAGGAAATAACAATAATTGAATCAGAAATAGATGAATTAGACAATCTAGCCTCCTAGCACGTCTGTGAATTATGGCTAGGCTTGCCGCATACACCACAGCACTAAAACCTTCGTACGCGACCCCCTCTGTGTCGTAATAGATCAGGGGAAGTAGGTCACGCGTTTAGCGCAGGTGACAACGCACGGCCGTAGGCCGGAAGCTGTGGGTGACCTGGATCACGTGAGACTAAAGTGGTGATCCAGGGGTAATATATTGATAAGTCTGAGAAGGAAGGAAAGAGAGGTTGGAAGCAGAAGGCTTCCGGTCCTCCTATATAAGGAGCCGTGGTCACGTGACCCGAAGCTGGCCATAGCTGGCCATAGCTGGCAACTGCTAGCGTTGTGCATACGATGTGGGATCAGTAGTCATAAACACCAAACCACTTTCGCATGCGGAAGTGATGGTGCTCTATGAGGAGGCGACGGGCCTTCCTGTGGTGAGTGAGGGGCCACGTTACAACTGATCTTCTTACATAACCCTACATTAGAAACCCCGCCTGCCCATCTTTAATTGTGACCACTTCTTAATCAACCCCCTGACGTTGCGCATCCTGTACTACCCCACCTAGGGCCAGCGTTACAAAGCGAGTGACGTACCACAGCAAACTTTAGTGGCGTTGCAAGCGAAAAGATGATAAGAAATTAATAAGGTGTCAGAAAGAGTTGGGTTGCAACTGCTTGATTGAATTTCCTCTGTGAGTATTGGCTCTCTGGCTTCGCCAGAGAGCCTATATACTCGTACGTTCAGCTTTGTTCAGCCCCACACAGCTCTGTCACGACCCAGGTCATAGCCTAAGGAGGGAGCACGGACCAGCTGTAGAATAACTAATCGTTGGGTGTGGGGTGTAACGACCTATAAAGCCCCGCCGTAACTAATTAAGAGAGACGCGAGTAGTAAGTTGTCCACGTCCGGTCTTGATCTATTGTTCGGAACCTCTGGGTCCAGGACCTGTTTGACAGTGTACTGCCCCCTTCGAGAGTTTTGCTAGCCTTTATTCAGTCATCTTGCCCTTACCGCCTTTGACCGTCCTGGTCTACGTTCTGTGGTTACCTGGATCACCTCGGTGTAAAAGGAGTAGGCTGTAAAACATACTTAGACTATAAACGATAATAAGGATAATAAGTCTATCTTCTAGCTTATAAGTATAGTAGAGATAGAAAAGCTAACTATTACTATAATAATGGCTAAGTAGTGCGCCAGTTAATAAGGTTTATCTATTATCAGCTTCTTCTTAAGGTCTTATGATGTAAATAAACCTGATGTACAGTATAACAATACCTCTTTCAGATACGTTGAAACTATAACATGACCCAGGTCACCTAACCCTAACCATTATTCGACTTTCCCAGATAGTCTTGTAACAAGAACCATAACCTAAAACACGATAAGAGCTTACATCGTCAAAACAGCACTATACTCCGTAAGGAACATACAGTAAAGAATGGGCGTAACAGCTATAAGGACCACTCTACTTCCAAAGAACTACCAGCTTTATACACGTAACTATAACCTTATATTAGGGTCGCAAGTAAGGGAAAAGAAGACCAGAACCATACCAGAAATCTGCATCAGGAAGGATTAAAGCAGAAACCAAAAGTCGGCATTTTATATAATGCTGGCCTCTTAAGGCGACGTTTGCCACCCCTTAACTGTTAGTCCTACTACTATGATGACCAGGATGGTTATATCTGCAAATATTATTAGATTATACTAAATACGTGCTATTAGCTCGACATAAGGTTTCTAGATGCCGATTAGAAAGTGTGCTTGCTGTTAAGTTCCTGCTAGTATCAACTGAACTCGACATAGCACTTGTAAAGGACATCTGTACCACCCTGTTCTATCGAATAATAAATTTAATACAATCGACAACTTCCACATCCAAAGGTAGATCTCGCTTGGCAATCTCAACCAGAGCATACCTACGCAATCAATCCTGCCGGTCGGCCAGTGTCTGTATGCGACGGAAATAAGAAAGAGGTGCTTGCATGGTATCATTAAACTCGGTCAAGAACTGCAGCCGAGGCTCTGCGTCAGGCCCCGAAAGGCCCCGATGAAGTGTATCGAGCAGATCATCTGTGAAACCAAGCCTTCGGGTGTATGCATATATAGAAAATCCGGAATTGGCTCCCTATCGTAGATTAGTGAGAAGCACGGGGCACGACAGGGCTAGGGAAATGCTGTGCGGCGGCGGTGTATGGGACCACACTAGCTTAGTGAAGAATCGGGGGAAGCTTAGGACAAATCAGCTACAGCTCATCCTAGCTCACCCTAGCTCAGGATTGCGAGCGAAAAAGGAAATTTTGTGTGCCCAGATTCGTCGCAGACAACCAAGCTGTTATAGGTGTCCTTCGTGAAAGGAAGAAACGATTAAGATACCTCACTTAGAAGATTAGTCTGCTTCACACCCATGCCTATCTAGAGGACCGCACCTAACCTTCCAGAATACCGTGCAAAACGCTAGTCAATTCTCCACGCGTAGGAAAAAGCCTGGAACGCAGGTAGCTTCTGTTCCATAGGCTGACCTGCTGTACCATCGGGGGCAGATGATGCCGAAGCTTTAGGCCTGATGGCTCCGGCCACACCAAGGCAGCGGCAAGAGTTCGACCAGTAGTGGTGATTTGGATGTCGAAGGAGAACTGGTCGAGCTTATCGCCTGCGATACGGGATTGCCGAAGAGCATTGAGGCCAAACCGCTCGCCAAAACCTGTAAGAGGTAGGCTTTGCTGGGTCCCGGTGTGCTGGAGGGTGTTGGACATGTTAACTCGCCCGAACCCCGAGTTGTGGTTTAGGGTGTCAGACAGCATTAGGGGTTTAGCCCCATTAACGATCAAAGCCTTAATCAGAGCCGTAATCGGACACTTTAGAGAAGAGAGGTAGTAGATGCGAAGTCAAAATGCCGTCTACTGCTAGGGTATGATATAACTGTTAAGATGTCACCTAGCTTCTGGAGAAAAGGATCTGGTTACGTACACTAAACAAACTGCTCTTATTTCTGAACCCTAATTATGTTGAAGAGAAGGTGTCTGAAGACATGCTCCTTTAGTCACGGGTTAACCCGACACTCTGCTGCGCAGCTTGGTTTGGGCTGGCTGAACACCTAAAAGATGTGTGAGAGACTTGCGCGAGTGACCAAGACCTACGTTAATTCGAAGCTGCTTGCTTCGTTTTCATTCAACCACATACCGTTCCCCGCCCCCGAGTGATGTTGTTGGACCAATCATAAGTGTAACACTACGCGAGGCGCTCTATCCCTCATACCGGTGCTCGCAACACCTTTGGCTGCAGATGAAGCACCCATATGAAGTCTAGAAAATTTCAAATATGTTCTGGCTTGCACAGAAACTGCTCAGCCGGAGTCAATGTAACCCTACCGGCTTCAAGTTCTACGATTTCTCCGCCCTCAGCTGAGAAAGGTGCATGTGGCGGTTGTGGGGTCTGTGAAGCCGTCACAGCAGATTTAAGCTTTTGATACCTGTCGCAGTTCGTTAACTGACCCATCTATTCAGTCTGTTCCTTCAATTTCTCATGGAGTTTAAAAGATCGTGCAACATCCAAGTCGAAGAAAACCGACGAGGAGAGTGTAACGAGCACGGCATACATCTCCTACTCAGAGTAGATCCCGTGAGTATTTGAAGAAGTCTTTCGAAGGAGGTTAAACAGCGCGGACGTGAAGTGCGTTGAATGAGGGAGATGAAGTCGCGGATGATATCAACTTCGTAGGTTATAGTGGTGGTGTGGGGTGACGAAAAAATTAGAGCTTTAGCGCTTGTCAGCTGCACAAACCGTTGGTCATAGCTTAGGCACCTTGAGGATTTCCCAACCCTTCACCGCCAAGGATGACTCTGCGACTCCATCTCTGAATTTACTTGACAGTATATGTCGTCGCCTCAATATCAAAGTTTGTCAGAAAAGAAATCGACATAAAGTACCCAGTACCTCAAGCTACCCTCCCGCCGCTTTATGGAAGCCCACCTGGTCGAGAAGAAAAACCTCTCCCGGTTACTTTCAGGGCTTGAAGATAGGAAAGGAGCTCACCATTTTTAGTACCTATCTGGGAAAGATGCTATCCCATCTTCACTGGCAAGTCAGTGTCAGTAAGTCATTATACTTAGGGAAGCTAGAACTTTCTCATCTCATCTCCATGATAATGTGCCATCACTTAATATTTAGGTAAGCTACACCATCTCATCCTATTTTCGCGATGTCACGTCATGATAGCTTGGGAAGTGATAACTACCTTACCTTCAGGAATCTCACCCACCTGGTGCAGATCTACACTATAGTCGACACCCTCGCTGTTCGTGCTTCCATTAGTCTAAGACGAGTTTAGCACTGACGATTTTGCGTCGGCCTACTAGTATAGAGCTTAGGAAAGTAATCTAGTTTCTAATCATCTCGTCAAATGTCTTTAATAACCTGCCCTACTTGCTGGAATTCTAACCACCTGAAAGGCAGGTTTAGGTTCAGCACCCCTTTTTCCCTAGACTTTATCTACCTTTCTGTTAGAAGCAGTGCACTCTGGATTCTGTGGAATTGAAGGGGTTGCAACTGCGTGATTCTCTTGCTTGTTCGGTTCTCTGGCTCAGCCAGAGAGCCTTCCTTATAGCTGTGAATAGTGGTAAGCTGTGTGGCAAAGCCGCGCGGCTACAATTGCGCGTCTGTGGCAATGGTTACAAATCTATTATTCTGGTGGTTTCCAGACTCTTCTTTCTGACAGTTCTGGCCTCTGGCCCGAACCCCCTTCTTTCTGACACTTTCAACTTATCTATACACCTTAAAGTATTGAAATATCTACAACAGAAATGTTAGTTCTAGTAATACAGCTTTTAAAAAATATTTTTACTTAAGGCTTAATAAAAGAGAATGTCTATTTGCACTATATCCCCACACCGCGCTATACATAACCCTAACCCCCGCCCGCGTTCAAATGCCCAGTCGCATCCACAGTCGCATTATGCCATAAAATTCTTTCCATTCTGCTATAACTTTACTCCCCAACCACAACCAAACCATCGCCATTCCACAGTCGCACGCACTGCAGTTATTACGCCCAAGGGTAAGTAATCATTTGGCACACAATTTCCCAGGCTAATTAAGCGTTCAGATTGCCGAAAACAGCCCGCCGCGCAATGGCGCAATGCAAACCGACCCCAAGGTCGATATCGATGACGATACTATCTTCGAGAACCCCGAACCCGCTAACCAGCCAACTAGAGGCTAAGGAAGCAACCGTAAGGGACGTCCTAGTGGTAGTGCTTGTAGAGGCGTACGGTCTTCTATACAGCGTAGGGCCTCCCAGTAAGAGGGGTTTACTCTAGAGGGTAGCCAAACCACGGCCGTAGGGGGTGGCTAAGCCGATGCCACACCTGTGAATAAGGGCAAGGCCAGAGATGGAACGAGAGGCAGAGCGAGAAAGGCCTTTAGATCCAGTAAGGCATCGTCAACTGCAGGCATCGTTAACTGCAGGCATCACAAAGAACACACGAGGTAGTGGTCGAACCACACGTTTCAGCCGGTCAGGTAAGTTGGGTGACCAGCTTTTTGACCGCCCTCCCTTTCGACTACAAAACCCACCAAAACCACTAGATTCCACAACATCACCATTCAACCACCACTACACCAAAACTAATGCAACTTCACGTA
>Ga0247770_1001124_pt1 | contig 22917 bp, 17 predicted proteins | sample UWRJL136409B6_FD_179943 | JGI IMG/M metagenome (GOLD analysis project Ga0247770, IMG submission 179943) | Plant litter microbial communities from Arlington Agricultural Research Station in Wisconsin, United States - UWRJ-L136-409B-6 | ecosystem: Environmental > Terrestrial > Plant litter >... | reverse complement strand
TATCACGTGATTTGGGGCCCGAGTAGGGGCCCGAGCGGAAGGGCCCGAGCAGACCCACTTTTGATAATGAACCGACCAGTCCTAGGTCGAGTTGAATTTCCTTATCAGTTTTGACTGAATTTCTCATAGTAATTTTTTTTTTGGACCACCCTTACAACAAATTGTCCTCCGGACAGGATAATATTGTAATTTTAATAAGATATTAAACATCACTTAATACTAATATTTACTTTAATTAATAATATTTTTATTATGTTTAGGAAGCTTTTAAACTAGTTTAGCTTAGCTGCTAAACAGCTTCCTGACAGAGCCCTTATTTAAATTAGTGTGGTAACGTAGCAGAGAAGAAACTAAAAAGAGAACTACACCTATATAATATCACAGTCGGCTTAGAAAGCTAACTCCCAGACTACTAGTTCTCTGATTAGAGGAATATAAATGTAACTAACGTAGAAAAATAGATATATACCTAGTATGGAATAAAACTTAATATATAACAGTGCTTAGTATAAAACGAAGCCTAATATAAAATAATAAAGGAAACGTAACCATAAACTAAGTTATCTTCCTTCAATCAAAGGGCTGGAATGTTACTGGGCTTTTAATAGGAGGTCTTCGTGGTGAAAATCGTCAGATTAATAATTATTAAAAGGAAGCACAGTTTAAAGAACTGCGCGGCGCAGCCTCTTTTTAACAGTAGCACGCGCTAGAGAACGCATCGCTATATATAAAAGCAGTTACAGTAATATTACACACAGAGCCTAAAAAGAACGACAAGGTCGGCCTGAACAAACACCCCGAGTAAATAGTATATAGGGGGGTTTAAATTTATATTAGAACTGTTATAGGTAATTTTATTATTAGTAAATCCTTTATAACGTCTTTTAAAAGTAAGACTTAAATGTCTGTTATTAAAACAGCTACTCTAGATAGAAGAAGACTTATACTAGCTATCGTCTTTAAAGGGCTATGTTATAAAGCTAATAGTACCTTAAGTGGCTTAGAAACTAAGCTGAACTTTGCGATTAGAAGTATAACTACTTACTTACAGGGTAGAGTAATAGTATTATTACGTTAAAATAGCCAAAGGAAATCTATCTACTGGAAACTAAGCTCCTAAACCCTTTAAAATGGCGCCTCTTTATTATAGACGGCTATATTAGTTACATAACCAATAATTTCCTATATACCACTTACTTAAATAAGGTTTTCGTACTCTTTTTACTACCTTACACCTCTTATAAGATTTAACTCCTCGATCGAAGCGTTTTCTTAGTTTTAAAGAACTATTTCAGACAAAATACAAAAGCCATTACCTACTATAAAAACTCCATTCTGGCTAATAAATAACGATTCTTACTTTATTGTAGAGACTCCTTTAAGCGTAACTGTAACTTTCAGAATATAAGTAGTGGCTTTAAAAAGACTAGTATCTAACCTTTCTACCCTTATGTAGTTACAGATAACCCTAAGGCATTATTTAACGACGCCCCCTCCTATTAATCGTACCCTTACCTTTAATATCTACCCCCTTCTAGACCTTATAGTTTTCAAGATTCTTAAGAATAGTTAAGACGTTTATATAGCCTTGATTAGGGTTACAGGTAACGTTAACCTTAGTAATCGCATAGTTAAGGCTCTTCTTCGTAAGGTAGAAAAGGCACTTGATGAAGGTAACGTAAAGAGAGCTGGTTTAAAGGTAGAAAACGACCGTTTAGTAGAGGATTCACGTGCCGTGGAGCCCTATATTAGAAAGAGGGTCTATAAGGCTGGTAACGATAAGTTTGCACGAATTGTGGATATTATCAAGGCTGAGGAAGCGGCTTATAAGACCCTTAAGTGAAGGAGAGTAGTTAAGCGAACACGGACCCAGAGCCAGTAGTTGAGGAGGTTCATAATATGATTGTTTATGGCCTGGATAGGCTTTATGGGATCGAGGAGGTGTAGAAAACATCTTGTTTGGTAGGATTTACTATAGAAATGGATGTGTTGTAGCATGGTGACGATTGAGGGTGCCCGTGCAGATCATGTTGCAAAGTCAGGTCGTTGCATGATTAGGTAAGCCTTTCTACCTCACAGATGTGCTTGACTGCTCCTTCCTTGCTTTTTGGGGCCCAGCGCTACTAATTTATGCTTCTATCGGTACAAAGAGCCCCTATAAGACCGGAAATGGCCATACCCCGCATCGATTACGCACCCTTTTCGGCTCCCCTGCTTATAACTCTTCTCTGCCTTTCATTCCCTTTCAACCCCTTTCTTCCATTCAATTCCTAATCTGGCCTCTGATTTCTGATCGCCCGGTTAGCAGCGTTCCCGCGCCTCTTTCTTCGTCGCTTCAACTGCTGGCTCCTGCGGCCCAGGCTTTTCAGCCCTGAGGTACTGCTGGCTCTGACGGTACCCCTACACGATACGAAATCGTTCCCTGCACGATATGGGAAGTGAGAAATAGAAGAGATCACGTGCCGGTTGTACAGTGCAAAAGCCAATATCGCTGCCCGATGTCTAACCCAAGATGAACTGCACCCCAACAAGTAACGAAATTCTGCGGGACTTTGCGGTTCAAGGGAAAGGGAAAGGGAAAGGGAAAAAAATGAGCGCGACTCTTTGCAGAATCTGTAATAACTTTCCCTGGGACTCGTTAGACAGGGCAAGGATTTTCCGATTTGCCTGGTGGAAGAAAGACAACCTCCAGGTCCCCGAGGATGAGTCTATCGACTGTCGGATCCGGATCAGTCTTGGGCCAAGCCAGCCTGGCGGTGAAGGCAGCGGCCACGAGGACCAAGACAAGCAAATGGAACCCTTTCGCTATCATGCGGATATTGGCAGCATGAGGAGCGCGTCGGCCAACGGTTGTCACATTTGCAGTCTCGTCTTGAAGGGTTTCAACGACTACTCGATGGACGCCGTAGGGCCTGCACGTCAAGAGGATGCAGTCGCTTGGTATCAGCAAAAGAATTGCCGCATACACATTGTCCACGAGCCGTCGAGCGGCCTCCTCAAGTTCGATTTTGAGACCGAGTCAGCATCGAGAAATACGGCGTTGCGATACTACTTTGTATCCCGTAGGCACCATACAAACCTCCCCACGTCCGAACCTTTGACTGACCATTTACGCCTAGCCAACGCAAAGGATACTGCAGAGGCCTTCCGGCCCAAGCTGAGCCGCTCAGCATCGTCAGATCACACTTTCTCAGTCATCAACTATTGGATCAACAAGTGCCAGCGCTTGCACAGCGGATGCGCCAGAGACGAGGCTCCCCAGCTCCCAACCCGCGTTATCGATGTTAGCACATCAACGCCGTTCCTCCATATTTCTACCGCCCCGGAAACCGGCCGGCAGAGGGCGAGATACACAGCGCTGAGCCACCGCTGGGGCGTGGGCAGGATCTGCATGACCAAGAAGGGTAATCTCGATACCCACTGCGCCGCACTACCTTTGGACCAGCTCTCAAATGTCTTCCTCGACGCCCTCACGGTGACAAGACGGCTTGGTATCTCATACATCTGGATCGACTCCCTCTGCATTATACAAGACTCTCCACAAGACTGGGAGGTCGAGTCGGGCAGAATGGCCGACATTTACAGCAACGCTTTCCTCACCATCTCCGCCGCTCTCTCGGGCGATGAGGATCTCGGCCTTTTCGCACCGAGGGACGACCTGTTGCGGCGCCCCTGCAGGGTAGAGCTCGCAGGGCCTTCTCAGACTAACGAGGGCCACCCATCGGGTATCGACTGGGAAACGGTCCGAATTTGGAACCAGACCGACCTCGCACCTCTTAATCTAGCCTACCTATATCCACTCTATACTCGAGCTTGGGTGTTCCAGGAGCAAACTCTGTCACCTAGGATACTACACTTCACATCGGCCGGGGTGCTTTGGGAATGTTTATTCTCAAATTACGCGGAGCCCGAGCCTCTCCGCCACCGCGACTGGAACGACGCCCCAGTCAAATTCTCTCACAAACAACAGACAGCCAACGATCCTGCCTCACACATAGAATCCCCTGTGGAAATCGGCCCAGCACACGGGAAATGGTTGGAGCTCATCGAGACGTACTCCGGCCGAGACATAACCTTTGATAGTGACCGACTGCCCGCCATGTCTGGCATAGCCAAGGCGTACAAAAGTTGGGTGGGCGGCTTGACATCATATGAGGACTATGTCAGTGGAGTGTGGTCCCACAACTTCTTTCCCAGCTTGACCTGGTACCCCAACCGATCAAGATTGAGATGGAAGTTGAAACGACACGAGAGGACATCTGCATATGTCGCTCCGTCTTGGTCGTGGGCTTCAGTCAATGGGCCAGTTTCCTTTCTTGTGCGCCACCGAGGGAGTTCCTGGAGGTATACCGACTCATTGACGAGCGAAAGTAGCTGGCAAGGCGATACGCAGCCATTGTGCACACTCCTCGAAGCGAGGTCCGTTTCACGAAATTCCGAGCTCGATCCAACCGGCCGGATTCGTTCAGGAAGGATCGTTGTTCTGGGGCCGGTCTGTGAAAGCCCATTTGTTTTTATGGCTTCACACCATGCCGACAAGTCCGGTGGCGTCGTCTTTGCGTTGGTCAGGAGAGACGACCCCACAGCCACGCCGATCACTGAGAGGAAGAATACACCCTTCGAGCTGGACGTGCTCCCAGTAGATGGCAAGGAGACGCCGGCCACGCATCTGACTTTGTTGCGAATCTACCCGGAGTTTGCACTGATACTGGAGCGGATCAGAGACCTGAGCGAGGGGGTCTTCAGCACCTACAGGAGAGTTGGGTGGTGTCTTATCAAAGGTTACGACTCTGAAGCGCCCCTTGTCCGCCCTGATCTTTTCCAACGGGAAGAGATGCTTTCAATCATTTAAATAGTAGAATTAAAGCAGGGAGTAAGTATATACGATAACAAACACATTTTGCAAAACCAACAAGCCACAAGCAAATAACAAAATTTGAGAAAGAGAATTCAGTTACCATTATGACTAAGGGGCTATACTGACTGAAAAAGAGGCGGCTGAGACACTTGCTGCTGAAGAAGAGACAGAAGAGAACTTAGCGTAAAATGTGCAAAGGGGAGAAGCGAGATGATATAAGGGCCAACAGTTTACCTCCTAGTTATCGTGATAGATAACATCTCTTATTATCCACGCTCGCCCAAAACACATGCTGTGTCGGCGATCTGCAGTGGAGACTGCTGAGCGGAAAACAACAGAGTTAAGGTCATAAATCGTAGCTTTTTCAGACTTCGAAGGTTGGTTGAGGGCGAAGGACACGCCCAAAACATTCAAACCTAGTCAAAAAGCCTGTTTCCTAGTCCATCCCCGATTCTCCCCTCCATCCTCCCACGTTCTCGTGATTGCCATCACTTTCCAGCTTGGTTTCAATATGGATGGGGTACTTCCACAACCCGCTGGCGATACACCACGCATATGTGGTAGCATACCAGTAGTTCGATGTGAACGACCATTTTCGGCGCTCCTTGATATCGGCGCGGCGCTGCGGCGGGTCTTCGAACGTGAACAAGGGAGCAAGCTCCTGGGTGTTGGCCCTCGCCGACTCGAGTGTAGGCGCGTATTGCCAAGCTCCGTAGGATTCTGTAGGCGGTATAGTACCGCTCTTCCATGCGGCGAAAATCTCGTTGGCGGACGTCTGGACGGCCGCCTGGCACCGCTTGCGGTTCTCATCGTCTTCGGAATCCAGGAGCCGCTTGTCGCCGTACATCTTCCACTTCGCACCTTGGGGATCGACAACATCGAGCCCGATGGCATTGTCTTCGTCGTGCATGAGCTGGATAAAGATTGTGAGTGGATGCCAAGTACAAAGGGACTCGGTTGTGTTACCTTGGCGCAATTATCGGCGTCGGTGAGCTTGCTATGTAGCTGCCGGCGTGGAGTTCGAGTGTGACCAGCTGAGAAGGAGTCTTCGAGGAAATGGTCGGCAAAGGCGTTCATAGCGTAGGCAAGGAGAAGAGTCCCCTGATCGGTGGCCTCGGTAGCCTTTTGGAGGGCCACGGTGTGGCCGGCATCATAAGCGGTCCTGGCGTCGGTGCCGAAGTGGTCCCAGTTGATGAGGGCTAGGCCGGCGTAGCTGGGTTGGTTGCTGGGACGCCCGATGGTCAAGGCCGTGAATTGGACACTCTCGTCGGGGAGGGTTGCGTAGACCTTGGATGGGTCCTCGTGGTTGGCGAAGGCTTGGTTGATCTGGTCTACCTCGTTGAGGAGGAGCTGCAGGATGCTAGTCGCCTCGCCTGGCTGACGGGTCGTGTCCACGCCGAGGGCTGCCCACGCTGCCGAAAAACGAGTCTGTTGGTCCTTGGGGGTAGCTCCATCACTAATAGGTTCGGTAGTGCCGTAGAAATCGCCCGCAAGCCCGTTGATCTGGCCGTATGTCAAGAGCAAGCCGTTTGGGAGCTTGATCGGTAGATTAGCAGCAAGGCCGGATTGGCTGCCTGCGAGCTGCAGGGTGACGCCGTCACCGAGAAATGTATGCTCTGCGTACTCGAAGCCTAGGAAGGTGCACCCATGTATCAGCACCGCCGCTCAACAATACCACACCCGAAACAGGACTAACCCAGTCGGTCTTTCTTCAGCGGCACGCCCAGTAGTGGCGCAATGAGTGGAGCATGGCGGAATGACACTGTTGCACCGGTGCCTTTGGCCTCAAGGTCCTTCAAGAGGTTCTGCAATTCGGTCCTTGTGGATGCCATGATGCAGGAGGAGTGCTAGTGGAGGAAAATGTGGTCCCATGCAAAGATAACTTGGGGTTGATCTTCTGGCGTCTGCCCGAACTGCTTCATGGGGGTCTTGTCAGCTGTTTTTATACCCGAGCCACGAGCGAATACGAGCATCCCACGAAACCAATGGTCCATGAATGAACTCGCCTTTCAAGAGACCTGTTCTACTACAATGAGGAAGACGCAGGCTCGGTCGCAACTTGATGCAGGAATCCAAGAGCGTCGCATCCATCATCCTCGCTCAGCCAGCCTCGTCCCGTCAGATTGAGGTGGATAAAACCCGCGCTTTAGCATAGCCCCGTCCGGAGTTGGTACAGTTAGAAACTTGAAGGTTGTTTTGTGTTGCATCGCTTTTAGGCGTAAGTTGAAGTGGACGAATAGTGGCACTGCCTTTCAGCCCGTCAGGCGCTGTGGCGAGCTGATGAGCCCCGCATTTTTCTGTTGAAGGCTGCCGCTGCACTCGTCGAAAGAGACATTGCAGCAGCGCAATGAACGGCAGTTGTCAGCCTCTTCTGATTCGTTCAGATACCACCAACGTTGTCAAAACAGGCATCGCCGCCCTTTTGTATCTGCCGTTGGAAAACCAGTCAGCCAGCCAGACCACATCCTAGTAAGCTGAAAAGGCTCTTCTTGTCAAGGAAGAGGGGATACCGGCAGCGATCTGACAGCCGATAGTCGACTGCAACAACGGAGCTGAGGTGTCGGTGGCTTGTTGATGAGGCAAAATTGCAGTCGGGTTGGTTGGGAGGCTCGGACTGAAAGCTCCGTAATCTCACCACTGGGAGGTGACAAGACTCTTGTGTCTTTGCCTCAAGCACTCTAACATCAAGAACAAGGCAAATATGGCACCGATGGGATGTATTTCAGATACAGTTGATGTCCGTCCTACTTCGATGACTGGATCACGAAACGACATCCCCGCCGGAACGAAATACCCGAAATTCCAATAACATATCCGCTATCAACTATAAGTAGCAGAGACAGCCATCCCCCCAGGTAGCAAGGAAAGTCCACCGCCAGAGAACCCTCTTTGCACAATTCAACAACCATCCTATAGCATCTTTCACGGGTGACCCTCTCAGATCGTACCTTCCCCAACACAAGCACTCTTGATCCTCTTATTAGCACAGATCCTCCCTTCAAGCCAACATGTCTCTGCGCATGAATCCGCTGGTGCCGCCCAAGGCTTCCGACAAGATCGAACTCACCGATGCCAACATGACCATCGCCAATGATTGGTCTGATCACATCACTGTCATCATTGACAACGACAGCACCATGGGCCAATCATTTCCGTCACCGGTCAACCTTGATTCAGGAGCAACTGCCAGCGGTTATATCCAGGCAAGCCCCTGGTATGTGCCAGGCCAGTCATCTTTCGATATCACCTTCCACTCTGGTCATAAGATGACAATCGATATCGGCACGGGCCTCTACGTCACTGATGCGAGCCCGCCCGCCTTTGCCGATGGAACGGTCGGCGCCGTCTTGGCGCCCGGCCAGCCCTTCAGCACCGGCACCGACTTCAACTTCCTCTTCTTTGACGGACCTGGCATCCTGCCACCGTTGATCAATAGCTTTGTCCAGGCCAACCTTCCCGCAATCATTTCGTCCATCAACGCAACCGGAATTACCATCAAGGTGTCGGACAGCATTAGTTTCAACATTTCGACCCTGCAGCTCGATCCGTCGTCTGTCGTGTGCACCTATGCCGGCGCTCTCCCTAGCGAAGACGCCAACGTTTGGAACGCTAATGTGGTCGTGAGTGTCGGGGCCGCCACCATCGTCGGCTCCGAGACAATCAGCGACCAGACCGGATCACTCAATCTCTCCATCACGAGCCTCGTCCTATACGCCCAGGTGGCTTTCGACACCACTTTTGCGACGAAGCCCAAGGTGAAGGCCTTGCAGTGTTCTCTCGATGACTACAGTTTGTCGGGCACGCTGTTAGCCATTCTCGAGGTCTTGTTTCCCGAAATCGCCGCCTTGGTGGCCTTGGGGGCCACTGCTTACCGAGTTGCTGGGTTCATCAACACCACATTCAACCAGCAGATCATAGACGCCATCAACTCGGCCATCGGAAATGTTTTGAATCCAGCCGTGGCTGTGGGGAAAGCGGACCCTGCAAAGGACATGGGTTCGCCTCCATCTTCGCTCGCCCCTTCCCCGACCGCAGACTTGAGCACGTGGATGTCGACTCCTCAGATGCAAGCCAAAACACTGGGACAGATCAAGCTGCCCGCCACGCACGATAGTGCCACGTACGGCCTGACATCGACCCTGAGCCAGATCGCGTATCCCGACATTCAGTTTCTGTGGTATCTCAGCGACCAAGCCGCACCTGCCAACAACACCTGGCCTGTCACGGTACCACCGACAGCCGCCAATCCTGCTTATCTGGGATCTTATCTCTACGACTTCGTCATGAGCGTCGGCGTTGGCTCTGCCGCCCGCACCCAGGATCTGACCATTCTGCAACAGCTGCAGTCGGGCATCCGCTCCTTCGACTTCCGCGTCTACTTTGACACACGCGACAACAGCTTTTACATTCAACATGCACTCCGTGGCCCGCTGTTCCAGGATGTGCTTTCTCAGATGCAGATGTTTCTCCAAGCCAACCCCACCTCGGGTGAACTCATCTTGGCCACCATCTCCCACACCAACCTCCAGGGCTACCCAGACCAAATCGCTGCGCTGACGAAGCTGATCAACTCGACCATCCAGCCGGAAAATATCTACTACCGCGCTCCCGACCAAGGCCAGCAGCAGTGGGACTTCCAGACGCTCGCAACCGCCACGCTGGGATCCCTCACGTCAGGTGCGCCAAAGATCATGTTCATCAACGGCGATGGCACCGATGTCACCTACCCCGACACCATCAACAACACCAACGGATATGCCGGCGTGCCATGGGACGGAGAAAAATACACTGTGCAGGACATGGCCGCACAGCAGGGACCCGCTCTCCAGAATCACACCGAGGCGCTCTGGTCAGTAGGCTGGGTCCTCGGCGCCAACAACACCGCCATCATCCAGAGCGTACTTGCCGCCCTTAGGGGGCAGCGCGTTTGGACGATGCAGCCCATTGCAACACAAGCGAACAGTGCCTTTCAGGACTTCCTCAGCCAGTACACCGGCGGCTCCCCTGCTGATGCGAGATTCAACCAGGTTGTGGTCGACTGGTTGGAGTGCGGTGGCTCCCCTTCCTTGCCTGAGTTTATCATTGGCTTGAATTCGTGATTTTGCCTTTCTGGTATCTTTTCTTTGGACCATTTGTTGCACCGTTGTTAAGCTTAGATAATAGTCTTTCGATGGAGAGTCTGTCCTAAATCAGAAAGGAGGTTGTCGGAGAATTTGCTCCTACTGGATAGGTTCTGAATACTAGTAAAGAGCACTCTACCGCACGCTCGCTGAGTCGTGGCTATGTCCAGAATGTTGCAATCGGCGGTCTGAATCCAATATAGTTGAGTAGATCGCTTCTTTAAAAGCAGTAATACGGCTGCATGCCTTGCCGAGTAGCCAACGTTGTGCTGAAATACTTAAATGGCAACATCTCTTCCCATCACTCCTCCCCTTTGTCAAGGACACCACTCAAGTTCTGACCCGACTTCCTTGAACAAGATACGGACAAAATGAAGTCTCCAACATTTTCCTCCTCGCGCTGTACGCACTTGTGGCGGCAGAGAACCGTAAGTACACCAGTGAAAAGAACGGAGTGAGTTGCCCCTATTGCCCGTTGTCCACGGCCAGTACCTGACGTACACCACAGGTCATTAAAGTGAAATGCGGCATGCCTGGCAGCTGCCCAGGAAAGATGGGCTACATTGTGAAGAACCTCTGTTCAGGTGATTCAGACAATGTCTGTTATCGAAAGATTTCTTACCAGCCCACCTATCGCCGACTCCCGCTGCATTCACGAAATCGAAATCGAGAGAACAGTCTTCTTCCATCGTACTCGACAGCTTAACTGCTGCCATGACCACAAAACATCGATGTATCTGAAGGTTACCAATCCTCAAGCCGGAGACTTATGGGACTGGCGGCTGGTAGATATGTTTCCGCCTCCCTTCCAACTACAAACCAGAACGGGTAATATTCCAAGCGGTCTCGAGGTCTGGTTCATACCAGACAGCCGGTTTTCGAAAGGTCGCCCTCTCTGGACCGAATTCATCATTGAGCTCCGCGGCCGCGGTCCTACCCATCTGCTCCTGAGCGTGCGGCTCGTTTCCGACACGGATTCATCTCCGGCCGAGAGATCGTATCAAACCCGCAAGGAGAGACACGCTTCCATTTTGGATTGGACAACGGGTATCCAGAACCATGGAGCGACATCAGGATCGTCGCCCCTCCAGATTCCGTCGTTAACCCTGCTGCGCGGCGGCCTTACCGATACTCCATCCGAAGCAAGTTTGCTCGATTTAGTGCCCACAGAAGCTCCGACAATTGTTCTTGGTCGACGCGGTCAAGGGTCAGGTCATATACCCGACGTGCTCTCCTGCCGCGCAACTTGCGAAATCGCCGAAAAGCAATGTGCGCTCTATACATATATCGAGATAGGTTCACCAACACCACAGTGAGCGCGCCATTGAGGGGTTGGAAGTTTAGGAGCGGCGGTGGCGCCAGCAACGAGAACATGAAGAAGTGGGGACCGGAGGGGGATATACGTGGCTCTTAGGTACCGGTGTGGTAGCGACAACGTGGTCGCCACCGTGCTGTTCGAACAAAATCGCAACGCTGTACAGAAAGTCCGCGTTGAGTTCGGGGTTGCTGATGCCGACCTACAGCTCAGCTTGCTCGTTTGTCGACTGTGGAGAAATGGGTTGTTGTGTGCGAGTGGTGAGGACTGGGGAGGACTGAAAATTGTGGGGGAAAGTGCACGGACGCGGTACCTTTGACCATCAATTATCGCACGTGCCTAGGTAGTAGTCATTCTTGCTGCAGTGGGATTGGACAGTGTTGCCCAACTGGACACTGTAACACGGGACTGTGGATTCTGCACTCCGACGCGCCGTGATGGCTCTCGTGACGCCCGTCATGTATCACATTTGTTTTGAAAGCAGGGAACTTGGGATCCGGCGACCAATGGTCAACCGTTTGCAGAGTGTTAGAGGAGGATAGACGTCGCAACCACACTGGATGTGGAGGCCGCCCGATGCAGTGCTAAGGTCGCATCCATGGACAAATCTGTACACAATTTAGAATATATTATGGGGCGTTGCACCTGAGGCGAGCGACTCGAAGCTCGCGCCTACCTCTACCAATTCACTTATATCAGCCGTCACTCGCTTATAGAAGCTGAGCTGCCCGCACAGCATACATAGACAGTCAATACTCGACATGGACGACATCGCATCAACGGAAGCAGAAGCGGATGGTCATATTCAGCGGCTGCGGGAAGCAAGAGGGATCAAGGGGAACAACCGCGATATCTCCAACAGCGTACTTGTATCCAGTCTCAATGAGGCTCTTAACCTGTGAGTGCTCAGTCGGCACAGCCGTAGAGTATCAGTGCTCTAAACCAAGCCGAAATAGCCTCTCCGACCAGCTCTACACAACACCGACGCACTTCCTGCTCGAGCTGATTCAGAATGCCGACGACAATACCTACCCCGGCGGAGTTGTGCCGAGACTTCACTTATCATTATACAAAAAGGCCCGCAAGGGGCTTTCCGATCTGACTGCAACGAAACTGGCTTCACTTTCGGGCAGCTAGATGCCCTGACGCGAATCGGGAAGAGCGCGAAGGGGGCCGCTGACGGCTGCAAGGGGTATATCGGAGAGAAAGGCATTGGCTTCAAGTCGGTCTTCAAAGTCGCTGACGTGGTACATGTTGCAAGTGGCTACTACGAGTTCAAATTCAACCGCCGCGATACCATTGGCATGATGCTACCTATACCTTGCAGCTTCCCTTCGGATGACCGCGTCAACGGCCATACCCAGTTCTTACTGGAATTGAAGCGCAACTCGGACTATGCACAAATTAGAGAGGACCTCAGAGGAATCAGATCGGAAATCTTGCTTTTCATGCGAAAGTTGAAACAGCTAGATGTTTCCATCCATGGGGAGCAAATAGTTTACAAGGTTCGAACCAAGCATAGGGACTTCGGCTTCGGCGGGGAAACAGTCGACATCTCTGAAACCACAGACCGGGAGACCAAGAAGACCAAGTATATGATTGAACGGCTGACAGTGGAGGATTTACCCTCAGATCCCCACAGGGAAGGAATAGCTACGTCCGAGGTCGTGGTCGCATTTGCCGTTAGAGACCAAACTACGCCAATCGTCAAACCTCAACCGGTTTTTGCTTTCTTACCCATCCATGATTGCTGCTTTCCGGTACGTCTGACCCCTTAGTTGCCCTGCAGCAGCATGAATATTCACCATATTAGTTGCTAACGCTTTGAGCGTCCAGTTTCTTATTCACGCCGATTTTCTCCTAACCGCTAGCCGAGAGAGCCTCGAATACCATTGCCCTTGGAACTTGGCTCTGCACAAGGGAATTCAAGACGCCGTAGTAAAAGCGATAGAATACCGTTTCGTGGGTCTCGACGAGGACGAGGACGACAAGGGCCTTTGCTACAGTTGGCCATGTATCTCAAACGGCAACCAAGCAGCCAAGCATTTTGGAATTCCCTCCACCACAACATCCTGGAGGCCTTGCGCAGTAGGAATATTCTGAGGTCGCGGGATCCGGGAGCTGCAAGTGGCTTGCATAAACCTGGGCAAGTCCGCTACGTGCCCGAGGCATACCGATTCGAGGGCGACACTCTTTTCGATCTCCCGTTCATCAACAAGAAGCACTTGTCATTTGTCTATGATCACGTGCATAAGGACTTGCGGTCCATCGGGGTCTCTACGCTTTCTCTACGTAACCTGTGCGACGAGTTCTGCCAATGGGTGGAGGTGGTTGGAGTCGCTGGTCTCAAGGAGAAGCCAGGCAAGTGGCATAGCAAGGTCGCTGAGATTTTCCATTACGAGGAGGACTGGATCAAGCAAAAACTGAAACGGTTGCCCATTATTCTGCTTCGCCACGGTTCATGGGTCAAGGCCACGGAACATCACCTCTACCTTCCATCCCCGGATAGCGAAGAATTAGTTCCCAGTGGCGTCAGCATCTCGATTGTTGCGAAGGACGCTGTTCGGGATCCCTACAGAGAAAACTTTACGAATACATGGGTATCAAGGAATATAATCCTCGCCAAGTATGCGAGCTGATTCTCGAGCTCCATCTGAGGCTCACTGTTACCTGGACCGGCCGCTCGAACGAAGACCTCATTACCGATTCCGTGTACCTGTTCATACACAGGAAAGAGCTGGATAGCGATAAGCCGCCGGATATTTTCTTCGCAGTTCACAAGGGCGGCGAGATTGTCCCGAAACGGTCAACACGGATCTACCTGGTCGACCCAAAATCGAGGCACGGCGTAATCGCAAAATACAAGGACACTCCAGAAAACCCCTTCGCTGTGCTTTTCAATGGGTATGAGACAGCCTTGTTCGAGTACGGTGGAAGAGAGTTGCGTCGGGACTTCCGGAAATGGCTCTTGCGGTCTCGTATGACATTCGCAACAACCCCAGACCTGGTTCGAAACTCCGCTTTGACGCCGGAGTGGATTTTTCTTCGCAACCAAAACGTCCTGGATCTGCTGCTTGTCGTCCGGGACCAACTTTCCACCACCGTATTCACACCTCCTAAGCTTGTTGAATCCGTGCCAAGGCTCAAGGTACCCTCGCTTGACGGCAAATCTCGGAGGCTTGGTGGTTTGGCGGTACCAACTCTCGATCTCAAGCGCCGTTGCCCGCATCTCCATTTTGCTGACCTCCCAGAACCAACGCCACAAAACTGGGAATTTCTGTCTCAATTCGGCGTCATCGTCGAACTAGGCGCGACCGCGATCCTGGGAGAACTCCAGGCACTCCGTCAGATCTCTGTCCGAGACCTTGACCCAAGCGCCATCAAAACCCTCTACGAGACGTTGAACTCATACGCCCGCGAAAATACAAGGCAGATAAAGTAAGTAAAAGCAGCAGCGGGTTTCGTTTCTATCTAGTCCGTTGGGGCGTATTCCATGTTACTACCCACGCTAACAAGACTTGACAGGAGAGAATTTGACTCCAGCCCACTGGTGTTCGTCCCCCAACCAGAGCCAAGGTGGCTAAGCCATACGGACTGTGTTTGGACCGCACCCAAGCTCCTGACTCGCGTCAGCAAGCTCATGATCTACTACGGGAACTGCGAATACCTGTTCCATTCTCTCTTGGGCGTGAAAGCAGCTAGAACCCGACATGTCGTCGACGAATTCTGCGAGCCACTTTCTAACGACGCCGATAATATAGAGCAGCGCTTCGAGGCAATGCTGTTCTTGTTGGCAAGATTTCACAGAAAGTCCAGCTTAACCGACGATCAAATCCACAGGATTCGCTCCGCCCCAGTGCTTCCTATCCTGGCCAAAGGGTTCGCTCCGGGAGCGGGATTGTCTCGGATGGAGATGCAGTCATTTCGCGATAAAGATTGGTATATACCGGACAAGGTGACCTTTGAGGCTGCGCTTCGAGGCAAGGTCAACATGCTCGCGTTGCGGGTGCAGCCTGCGATAAAGCTGAAAGGTCTGTTCGAGGATTTAGGGTGCGAAAGGAAATTTCTCTCTGAGGCCGCCACGCAAAGTGTCAGACCGCACGGAGGGGCCGTTCCCAATGTCCACGAAGAACAGGAGCTGCGTGAGCGGCTCAGATACGTATCTCGGTATTGAAAACCCTTCTCTCGTTTTAAACACTTGCGGCTGTTGTACTTACTTTCTCGGCAGGGTGCTCGAAGGCAGCCTACATGACGGGATGCTCAACGTTTCAGCGATACGAGTATGGTCGGTGCCATCGATCACAGTCACCATGTCACTCCATGACGTTGAGGTAACCATCGACAACGAGCTGGTCACGGTCGAGGAGAGCACAGACAACACGGACATATACCTGCGAGAAGGTATCCGACAAAATTCTAGGCAGGCTGAAGCAATGCCTGAACTTGTTGAGTATTTTAAGGAGACGATGGGGTTTGATGAGAAGTTTGAGTCCCTCATCAACCTTCTCATGATTGCTCCAATTGACAGCCTCCCCATAATCCTCGACAAGCACGACATACCCCTTCCTGAAGGCTTCCACGACGATTCGGACGCAGACTCCAGCGAAGAAACTCACAATTTGGGGGATACCGAGACGCAGGCCGAAGAAGACGAGACCAACTCGGACGGTCCTGCTGGAAGTCGCGACTCTAGTGGCGATGATGTCTCTGTCAGGGAAGGCTCACCTAGGACTAGCGCTGGCGCGCTGTTCACACCTTCTGAGAGGGGTACAAATAGCGAAGCAAAACGGCGGGACCGCTCCTCCGGCACACATCCTGCTGCGCGCGGCGACGACCCGATTCCGTTGCGAGAGCTGATCCCTCCACATCAACTGCGAAGCAAAAGTATTATCCGGAGCGCGAGCGAGTTCCGACTATCCGATGCAGAAGCTGCATCCCCGATCCAGCGCCACGCGGAATCTAGAGCCATACCACTCCACTTCTCTCTGCCGATCAGGACGAGAACTGCCGGTATCGGTGCAAATGAAAGTGAATCTTCATCGGCACTTGGAGTGTCAGCCACGAGGGTACCGGTATTTCCACGGCTTTCTTACCCAACCAGCCGTGGAGAATCATCCGGCCAGACACATAGCCTGAGGGTTGAGGATGCGAGTGAGATAAGCTCTCGAGGAATCGGATTTTTGGAGAACTCTTCGTAACCAACCCCGTCCTTGGAAATCATAGATCGCGTGGCTAACTCAGGCATCTTGGAAAAAGGTATTTGAAATGTTCGCCAGGCAGATTGACGACTGGACCTTCGAATGCTGGGCAAGCCGCATGCGGTCTGAGGCGGGGCATCCGCGATTCCAAGGCCTCGAGCGAGACTTCTCAGATCTCACATACGTCGATTCCTCCGGGCAGATGAGGGCTACGCTGCGAGACGTTGGTGTCGAGCCTAACGCAGCATGGTCCGATGCAACCAAATTCCATCTCGAGGTCAAGAGCACACTTGGTCCCTGCGCCGAGGCTATGTTCGTCTCTCAGAATCAGGTAGACAAGGTATGCAAATGCACACCCCAAAGCCCCTAGGTACCTACCTTGTCCGATTGGAAGCAAGAAAGAAATGGTGGAGGATGCGTGGGATAATTTTCATTGACGCTAATCACCCTGATGCGGTTCTCTTTGCAGATGCGAGAGTTTGATAGATCGGCGAATGATGCGTATATATTGCTCCGTGTGTTTGATCTTGACGTCGAGAGAAACCCGGGGTCAAGTTCTTCTGCAACCCATGGAGTCTTTACATGGAAGGTGTCTTGAATTTTAAGTCTGACGAGGGTTACAAAGTATACCAGTAACATGATATCTACGGGATGTTGCTATAACAAGAGCGAATATCTGAATTATCTTTTAAGCTAGCGTTCAAGGGTGGTAAAATGGAACGAAGGGGAGAAGACGGTGCTGAGGATGATACTGGCGGAAAGATAGGCGATGGGGGAAGTCAAGAATTCGGATATTGACCGGGAAGAGTCTTGCTCATAATGTCCTCTTCTTACGTGACGAGAGCTGTATGTTGAGACTTGAAATTGTTCCGGTATAAGGTGATAGGTAGTGATGAGTCTGCGATCCTGATGAAGGTGTAGATGCGTCTCGACCCCCAAATCATACAGCAGGTTGCATGTCTTCATATACTTCAGGCTATGGCTGAGATCATCACATGTACTATGTATGTATACTATCACAAGTGTGTAGTATTCCCAGTCGGAGTCGCAGTTTCACATCAATAATCAGAGGGCTTCGTCACGTCCACTCAACCGTCCTACCAGGAGAACCAAACAATGAGAGGCTGAAGTCCGCGGATGCCCCATGTTCCTTCGCAGACATGGTATATCTGACGCAGAGTAGCAAACCTCGAACATTGAACAGCGAAGCCGAAATGATATTTGGCCACAGGGATCTCTTAGGTGGCTCAATCACGAGCAACGATTTGCTTGCGAGCAGGTGAGTTTGAGAGACCAGGGCCGCCCTCAAGCTCTGTCGGAAACGAGGAATAAATATTGACATTCGCATGAGTCGTCTCAGCGGCACTTCCCGAAGACACCTCAGGGGCTTTGGAAAACAAAGGCCATGACTCTCCATCCTCACAAAAATAGTCCAGACACTTCAAAGCATTGTCTTAACTCGGCCTGTATTACCCTCACTGCCAAAGACTTAAAAAACAATACGTTTGTGACAACCCCTGTCTATTGCTTCGTTGTGCACCCACCTCGTGGAAAAGGGGCTGACCCTAACCCTCCACGTTCCCAGTGTGGATCCGCACATGCCCCTTCCTCTATTGATTGCTTCGTGTCCACAAAGAACGGCAACCGCTGACGGCACGACAAACCCAAAATCCAACCTCGACCTGACACACACCTCCACCCCCACCCCGACATGGAAATTCTCCCAAATGCCATGGCGCTACATTGATCCCAGATCTCGTCAGATCTCGTCCATGCCTGCGTCCGCATCCGATCTCTCGCATCCCACGGCACCATCTCTGCCCCACCGCTGATTGGCCCGCGCGTCATTGCTCCTAAAAGCACGCCATCCCGCCCAATCCACCGCATCGCTGTGCTTTGAAACCGCCCCGGCCACAGCCAATCTTGCTGTTTCGATCTGTCCTCTGATACTATTTTATGACCAAGGGAGAGTGTTTCCCGGCACCTGCTATCATCCCAGACCCCCTTGGCCGCCTGTCGCATATACTGCCCGGCATTGTTACCTTTGTTGTATCAGGCCTGCCCCCACCCGCACTGATTGCATTTACACCAGACCAGTATTGCGCAACCGACCGTTGGGTGTGTGCAGCGCATTGCCGGCCGGGGGTTAGTTAGGTTGCCTTGCTACGAGGTGGTGATGGTGGGGGGAGCTTAATGTGTCACGGCCGCGCTCGTGGCCAATGCATATGACGCACCACCCCCAAGCGGCAGGTGGAACTCTTTAGGCTCTCCGAGTCGAGAATTGCGCCTTGTGACGGCCAGTGGTGCAATGGGCTTACCTGTGTCCTCGAGTGGCACAATAGGTGGTGGAGGAGGTGGTGGTGGTGGTGCGCGCGCCCGCGGTAGTGCTGCTGCTGCTGCTGCCCAAGGGACGGATGGCTCCTGGGATGACAGTGATTGGGGGTTCGGTGCCGCTGCGGGAGAGGGCGATGGTGTTATAAGGTCTGTGCCCGTTCTTTTGTGGTCTTGGGGTGGGTTTCATCCCTTTGTCTTTTGTCGTCCCTATACAAATTTCTTTTCGGTTTGGTCTGTCTCTGGGAGACGGGCGCTTCTATCGTCGCCATGCCCCCCATTGTTTCTCTCAGTTATGCCACGTTTGGCTCCAGCTCTACCACGCGCAACTCCAGGACGAGAGCACAGCTGACTGCCATTGAAAGACTCGAGGAGTGGAAGGAACGGGACGATGAGTCGGATATCAGCAAGGAGGACGCCGATGTCACGTCCGCGTTGATCGGGGACGGTGGAGCTCTGGGGATACCTGAGGCTCGGAGGGGCTCTTGGTTCTCGAGCAAAAAGGGGAAGGAGCAAGACCCCGATGATATTGCTACACAGGTGCGATTAAAAGTAGCCGGATATCTGACTGGCGCTGACCTCCAGCAGAGAAGTGTCTTCGACGACCCAGATCTCGCAGGCCAGTATCTGCCACGATCCGACTGGTAGGTTGCCATTTTCACCGCCCGAGCTTCAACCGGGAACTGACGGTCTGTAGGGAAAACATCCATCGGTTCAATCCCAACGCACGGTGGACATGGCGGGAGGAGCAGGCCTTGGTACGAAAAATAGACTGGAAGATTATGCTCTGGACCTGCGTCATGTTCTGCGCCCTGGAGACGGATCGCGCAAACATCAAGCAGGCCGTGACGGATGACCTGCTTCCCGAGCTTGGTCTCACAACCAATGGTTTGTCCGCCAGCACCTGACCTTGTGTACATGGCCATTGACGCAATGTAGACTACAACGTCGGCAACTCACTTTTTGCATTATCATTCCTCCTCGCCGAAGTCCCCTCGCAGCTTATCAGTAAGAAGCTAGGAGCAGACCGGTGGATCCCCATCCAAATGGTCCTCTGGTCCCTCGTTGCGGCCAGCCAGTTCGGCATGAACACCCGAGCGAGATACATGGTGTCCCGCGTCCTTCTCGGGGTTCTTCAAGGGGGTTTCATCCCGACTGTCGTCCTCTATCTGTCGTACTTCTACAAGGCGCACGAGCTCACGATCCGCATGGGATTCTTTTGGACAGCCATGGTGTTTGCGGACATTTTTGCAGCGTTTTCGGCATTTGCACTCTTGCATCTTCGAGGTCTTGGTGGTCTGTCTGGATGGAGATGGCTCTTTCTCATTGAGGTGAGTGATGCTCATCTGCGCTTGTTTTGGCGGTGACTAACAATCCGGGTCACAGGGGTTGGTTACGATGGTTTTTGGTTTGCTTTCGTTTGGCTTGATGCCCTCGTCACCAACCGCGACTGCTGGGTGGCTGCGTGGAAAAAATGGTTGGTTCACAAAACGGTAGGTCAACAATGGTGGTGCGGCTCGGACCATGCTGACAACATCGCAGGGAGGAAATAATAATGGTTAATCGCGTCATTCGTGACGATCCGTCCAAGAGCGATATGAACAACAGGGAGGCGCTTACGTTCAAGCTTCTGTTCAAGAGTCTATGTGACTTTGACCTTTGGCCGCTCTATCTGATTGGTCTGACGAATCATATCCCCTTCGCCACTCCCAGCACTTACCTCACACTGTCTCTCAAAGGCATGGGATTTACAACATTTCAAACAAACCTACTTGTCATACCCTCGCAACTACTTCACAGTGAGTCGCCCATCCACCTGGAAGACAACGACATGCTGACGATCGAAGTTATGAACATGCTCATCCTCACATATCTGAGCCAAGCAATCAACCAGGCGGCGATGGTGGCCATGATTTCGCAGTTCTGGGCGCTGCCGTTTCTTGTCTGGCTTCGGGTTGTTGATACAACAACCGTGTCGAAATGGACGACATGGCTCGTCATGACAATTTTCTTGGGGAGCCCATACGGTGAGACATGCTCATCGTCCAGATTTGTTCAGGAACTGATTTCTGTAGCCCATCCCATCCAAGTCGGTTGGGTATCCCGCAACGCCAACACGGTCCGGAGCCGGACTGTGGGAGCAGCCATGTACAATATGTGTGTCCAAGGGTAAGTGCCATGCCTCAAATTCGGAAGCCGTATGTTGACCCTCCGCAGTGGTAGCATCATCGCATCCAACATCTACCGCGAGGACGACGCCCCGAGATACCAACGAGGAAACAGTGTCTTGCTCAGCGCTATCGCATTCAACATCGTCCTTTACATTTCGACAAAAGCATATTACACCCACAGAAATAGACAGCGAGACCGGGTCTGGGATAGAATGACGGAGGCGGAACGATTTACTTATCTCTCGACGACTAACGACGCGGGGAATAAGCGCTTAGACTTTAGATTTGCGAGTTGACAGCCTCTGCAATCATTTTGGACATGATCAATGAAGTTGGATTATCATCCCTCGGTTCGCTGGACATTTCGCCGCGTTCCCACCTGTTCGTTTCGCGTTCACCGACTCAGCTCGCCCAAACATCCCCGCTAGTCAGTACTGAACCACGCTGAGGAAAGCTCCGTACCCCAAACCCCCACAGCCAATCCTGAGAGGCTAGTCGCGATACAACTTAGCAGCTACTAGTGACCGTCAATACGCATTGGTCAACGCAGGAGAATGTTGCCCCTGCTGCGGAGATAACACCTTCATAGCAAAGTTTGCCGGGCGCGCGATAGTGAGCGTCTGCAAGGGAGATAAGAGCTGACGAGGAGACGGGGGTGTCACGCAGGGAGCGGCCGTGATGGCTTGGCTTGATGCGGCTAGTACAGCGAAAAATAATCAAACTGGCCAGGCCCCCAATTTGCACCTGAGACACCTGCAGGCGCCATCGCGAACTCCGGCCCCCGAACTGGCCATAGATTGCGAGACCCTTGACCTTGGCGCCCCTGACCAGCCTATCGGCCCCCGGCCTAGCGCACAGCCTCATCTGCGAACTGCAGCTGCCGGCTTATCACCAGCGATGTTCCGGACATCTTTGGGGGAGCAGATTTCCGGAGGGAAAATTATTTTTTCCTGTCGCGCAACTCACTTCCTCAAACCTGACACCGGCTTCTTCCGTCCACTCTTTTCCAGGATCACGGCTCCCGGCGCGCAAGGAAGAAGTAAAAAATGGTGATCAGGCTCTCCCGGGCCGTCGTCGCCCTCATCGCGGCCTTTGCCAGCACGCACGTGTGCGCGAGCAGCGATGCATCGCAGCCCGTGTGCGGCCAGGACTGCTACAACCCCCCCACCTGGCATCCGGACTGCGAGACGGCCACCAACAACACCTACTGCCCCAACGCATGGAACCCCGACGGCATCGGCTTCCAATGCATGGCCATCGGCGCCGACAAGAAGTCCTTCGCCGCGACGTCGCACTGGTCCTCCCTTCCCGTGACCATCGTCCACTCCTACCCGCACGTGAAGCTCGGCTCGCCCGTGCTGCCCCTCGAGCTGGAGAACATCACCTCGCTGCACCTCAACGTCGAGTGGGCGCTCGGGTACAATGACACCGCGACCGGCCGCGCCGTCGACGTAGCCGGCATCAAGAAGCTCGGCGCCATCGGCAACGTCGCCTTCGACATCTGGGCCGACGTCGACCCCGTGCGCGCCGCCAACGAAACCGCCGCCGGCATCGAAATCATGATCTGGCTCGGCGTCTTCGGCCACGTCAACCCCCTCGGCTGGGACAAGCCGCCGCGCGGCCAAATGACCATCGGCGACGCCAACTTGTTCGTCCCCCCTTCCTCCTCCCCCATACCCCCTCACTAACAACCGCCCAGCACCCTATACGTCGACTCCGGCCCCTCCGGCCAAAATGTCCTCACCTGGCTGCCCAGTGACAACTACACCAGCATCTCGCACGACTTCACGCCGCTGGTGCAGTATCTCATCAAGCACAAGCTGGTGTCGCCCAAGGCGCTGGTCGGCACGGTCGCGTTTGGCGCCGAGTCGTTTTTCTCGGTGGAGCCGGTGACGTTTTCGGCGAAGGAGCTGACGTTGTCGCT
>Ga0247770_1001123_pt1 | contig 22921 bp, 30 predicted proteins | sample UWRJL136409B6_FD_179943 | JGI IMG/M metagenome (GOLD analysis project Ga0247770, IMG submission 179943) | Plant litter microbial communities from Arlington Agricultural Research Station in Wisconsin, United States - UWRJ-L136-409B-6 | ecosystem: Environmental > Terrestrial > Plant litter >... | reverse complement strand
AGAAAACATGTTGTTTCATAGAAATTAGTAAGGAAATGGATGTTTTGTGGCATGGTTACAATTGGGGGTGCACGTGGTCTTCATGATCGGCGATCAGGTCGATCGGTTGTGGGGTCGCGACTTCTAGACGGGCAAATAGTTGTTAGTTGGACTTGTGTGTGTGTTGCGGTGGTTTTTTTCTGGCATTGACGCGGCGCTCCTTCTATGACCAAGTCCCCCAAGTTCGCTTATAAGTCATCGGACAATCCGACGCAGGATGCTAATAACGTTGTGGAATCCGCCCTCAGCCATATTCTCCCACTTGATAACCACAAATGGCCTACTTCGGTCAGCTTAAAATGTTAGCTTTTGCTCTTGAGGCTCGGGCAACGAGAGGACCAATCTCGTGGTGCTCACAGAGATGGAAGATGGTTGCTCTTTCCACTCCAGAATCGCATTCTCATTTGGATGACCTTAATCTCCATCCGCCCTGTTCTCAAAAGTGACCTGCAGGTAATCGACTGAATACGATCGAAACAGCTTCTTATGGCCCTTCAACCAGCTCCCAACCTCTCCAAATCCTCCGCAGCCCCTCAGCGCCGTTGTCGCCAAAGTGGGCCCGCAGGCGCTCAAAGCTGCAGAGCCCATCGGTGCCAAGCGGCTTCATGACGTCGTACGCGCCCTCGCGAACGTACAGATTCTTGGACAGCTTCGCGCCGCTCCAGTCCACAATGACGGGCGCATACAAGATATGTGGCGTCGTCCTCCCGGCCGCTAGGCCCGTCTCCCTCGACCACGCCGCTAGCGGACGGTACAGGAACATCTCCTGGAAGGTCCCTGCGTAGTCACCACCCGTGACGCGGATGTTGTGCGCCTTGGTGTCAAGGAGGTGCGCCATGCCGCGAATTAGGTTGCACGTGGGCGCGTTGGCCTCGAGGCGGGCCACCTCGGCTGGCTCCGACACGCGGATGGCGTGTTTGCCGTGCTCCGGACACTAGAAGGGAATAGCTGATTCTGCGTAGGCGTTGCGCAGGCCGTGCTTCTCAACCAGGCCGCACCCGTCGACCGGACACGCGGCACGGAGCGCCAGGACACCGTGCTTTGGCGAGAGCTGGCGCCCCAGCATTGCATGACGGGATATGACGTACTTGAGGATGCTGGGAATCGAAGGGCCTGAGAAAAACTCTGACTGGGAGCCTGGATGGCCGATAGTATCTCGGTGCAAGTTTCATGGCATCGGGTGACTGTATCGCTGAACCGGTTCCTCCGTCTCTCTCTAGAACTGGCCTGAGAAGCCGAACCAAGAGCCCGGCAGCAGTGGCAGCATCTGCCCCCGTTAGGTGACCCTGGGTATTGTCTGGCGGAAGGCTATCCATTCCGGCTTGCCGTAAGGAGGATAGAAGCGGCTTTGGTGAGCCTGTTGGAAATTGTGCTGGGGTGGTTAGGATCAGTCCGAAGATGAAAGCAGCTGGCTTGGCCTCTTTGGGACTCTTCGAAACGTAGAGAAATAGAAACTTCCATTTTATATCCAGGTAATGCTGAGCGTTTGCTGTAACAAGCCCTGGCGAGCCATCAGAGGGGGCCAGCTGAGTCAATTGACAGGATGGGTTTACATACCTAGCTGTGTCCACACACAAAATGTACCAGTTGGTACCTGATTGCTAGCAGCACACGGATCAAACGGGGTAGGGGATGCAATGCCATCGGCGAGGAGCCAAGGGTAAGCCTCCGGAAACTGGACATTTCTGCCTGCCAAAACGCCTTAACAGCAGCAACAGGGACTGCAAACCTCTTTATATATCTACAAAGATCATATCTCGCGCGTCATCTTCTTGACAAATACACTACTACCTCTGGGGATCAGCAGGCAAAGCAGCGAATCCACTTAGCCAGTATTGCCGGCCAGAAAAAGAACCACGAGTATCGTAAATACCGCCTACGTGACGAGGTTGTCCGGCTGTGGCTATACGAGACCAGCGACGGCGGGCGAGGGCGAGCCGCCATCACGTTTGTTCCCCCTCCCCTCTCCTCTTCTTATTGCTAATATAGCCTTTCAACGTCAGGCACATCGCTGTTATCCCCAAGGACGTCCGCCACACGCCCGGCAGTGTACCGGTCGAACCCTTTGGCATCGGTAACGATGACTTTAACGCCGGCCTGAAACAGTCCAAATACGGATACCCTATCCTCGAGCTCTACAGGCTGGCCAAGCCCGTAACGTTGGTCGAGATGCGAAACCAGTGGGGCATCGGCGGCCTGTGGGATGGCGATACATTAACACCGGCCTGTGGAGGGATCGGTGGGGCAGAGGGCCGAGAAGGTAGCTCGTTTGTTTTGATGCTAATCGGAGCGCCTATTTCCCGTTTTACGCATTACTCACGAATCCACGGCCAGAGATCAGCAGCAAGGACACCGCTGAAGTCCCTGAAGCAAGTCCTGCTTAACCTCTGTAACGAACTCCTGTATATTAAATGACGGATCCTGTCTAGTTGCTAATTCTGCTATGACCGCGAGACGCTGAGATACCTTGATGAGTTTGGCAGGTACACTTTGCAACACAGCGGAGGCAAGGGTTTTCAAGGTCGGTTTATCGATCTTGACTGATGACCTTTAGCTTTGAGGTAATTGGTTAAAGCCATATACAACGAGCGAACATATTTTACACAACTGCCTATGCTACCTCTGAGTATATACTACCTCTTGAGTATATAAGGACGAAGATCGGCAAAGGTTCTGCAGGTGTTCTCCAATGCCTAGCTATTCGTTTACGTTCGATTACCTCCCGCCTCGAGGGTATCTGTTTGTTCCTGGACGCTAATGTACACATCGATGGCGATACTTGCGTTACGATACCCCGAGCATCGGTTCAGGAGCATTCCGTTCTCCCGATCTGTGCTATCCCCACCGGTTCTGGCCCCATCTAGTAACCTGAAGGCAGTTATAATATGGGGGTCTAAGCTTGCTATATTGTTAGGTATTGCGGTTTTTTAGAGAATGTCTAGGGGTACAGTAGTCTTTAGACTCGGTGTACAGTAGCCCACTTTTTCTACCATATATAACCCTAACCCTGCACATCACCCACATTAGCGCACTTAAAGACTGGTGACTATAATTAATTCTGCCACACTTGCGATCGCGTTTTCCACTAATTGTCAGAAAGAAGGGGGTTCTGGCCAGAGGCCAGAACTGTCAGAAAGAATAGTCTGGAAATCACCAGAACAATAGATTTGTAACCATTGCCCTGGTTTAATAGAGTTGGTGAAGGTTAGATGCCAGTCTGAGAGCCAGCAGCTTTCTGAGCTTCAGGGTCTCTCCTGTGGTAAGTTGCTGCAGTTCGAGAAAAGCTCATGCATCGTTGCTCTTCTATCGTATTCAGAAGATGTTGCGGCTGTGTGTTAATATGCTTCCTGACTCCCAAGTGCTGGTCCTTCGGAAGCAGGAAACAAGCTTTGTTGTTTTCCATTGGTTCGAGAGCGAAGCATATGGACTTGACCCAGACTACCCCGAGAGGGGTCCCAGGTGGTGTGAGGTGCGATCTGAGAGCAGTCGTGACAGATGTGGCTTAGAAATGCACCCGTGACGAGCCCAGCAAGTAGACTGACGTGTCTTTCACTTGAGCAACCGCCATAGTCGTAGCTTGGATATTGGCGTGGGAGGGGCTTGAGGGAGTCACGCTAATATCATTTTCTTGCGCGTAGATAGTAGTAGGGTGGAGGAGATAGCAGCGTAGTTGCGTCTGCATGGCTAGCATCAACCTGAAGATAATTTCCGTGGCACCTTGTGCTTTGTATCGAGTATACTGGCTGCTGTATGTCGATCCTCGAGTAACAAGCTTGCCTTATGTTGCGTATGACATCCTCTTTTGAAGCGATTTTGAAGTGCCGAGGAGAGGATCCCAGCATATTCCCTGGCGCGCTTTAGGCCCTCGCGATTCTGACCGTCTTCCTCGGCGGTGCGTTCCCCACGATCTAGCAGCTAGAGACCAAGACCTTTGTGAACCGATCAATGTCCGCGGCCGTCTTGTCAAGTTTCTCGGCCGTACTCTCTTGCTCTATCCGACAACTTATAAGACCAGGGGGAAGAAATTACTTCCAAAAAGCCGGACACCAGTTTCGATCTGGCAAGTATTGGGTAGCGCACAACCTCGGAGTGAGATTCGTTCTCACCTACTCGACTTCATGTTGCAGAGTCGAGCAGTTAACAAAGTCAGCATCCACAAATTCGCTGCCACCCCGGATCCAGTACACCGAATCTCTTATACCATCATCCTCCTGCAAAGCAACCGGGTCGCCAAACCGCCCCATTCTGAACAGAAAGGCCGTCGCATATCCGGGGGATTTGCGCTTGATCTTCAGGTTTAGTTGGCGACGCAGGAACGCCCTTTGGAAATATTTGCGGCCAGAGCTCAGCTCATTTTATCTAGACTTGATAAGTTAGGGACAGCCGATGGATCTAGTTAATAACCTGACGGTGGCGACGCAGAGGGCGATAGTAATGACGATGACGTTGAAGCGACCGCAGCAGTCGGCGAGAAAGCCCGGGAGGACGCGGCCGGCGACTGAGGCAGCGTTGAGGTACGAGAGGAGGACGTACGAGGCCGTCGGGTCCTGGCCGTGGGCGCCGGCCTACAAAATGAGGAAGGTTAGCGAGATGAGGAGGCCGAGCTCCATGAAGATGATGCCAGCCGAGGCGAAGGCGAAGCGCAGGTCGCGAAAGATGGTGAAGTCAGGCCTGGCGGAGCGCGTAGCCTCATGCGAGGGGGAGATGCGCGTGCGCAGGAACACAAGTCAACTCACCTACAGTACTACCGATTATATGGGGTTTACATCATCATTATATCTCGTTGAGCATCTTATACCTTTCGAAGACTGGGATACTGTCAATAGTACATCCACGAAAATAGTCACCCATGTTCCTTATGATCCCTTGCCCCCAGTGGACCCAGAATTTGACATAGCAGCACACATGTGGCTCAAGGACAATAACTCTCTTGGCCCCTTCAGCTTTGGCGCTGGAGTGCACACACATATAAGTTGACCGATATGAATAATAATAAGACCCTATCTCCCTCCAAAGATCCTAGTTCTATGTCAGGACCTACCAAAACCAAGCCACAGACAAGCCAGAGAACCTTCTATTATAGTTCTGAATGGTGGCAAAGTTGGTGGTGGCAAACGGTGGCCCACACTACTATTCAGCTTGGTTATCCACACCTCCGTGTTGTTTTGGCCTCTGGCCGGAACCCCCCTTCTTTCTGACAGAAACCTACAGTCCCAACCCAGGCCCAGGCCGGAGGGCTCTGGAGCGGCTCCAAACCCTACACAACACAAGCGCAAGACCCCCAGCCCGTCAAGAATTACAGTCAGGAGCGGTACGGCCTCTGCGGCTGGCGAAGACGAACTTGGCCAGCCAAGCCAAGCCGGCCAAGCCGAACAGGCCCTCCAACCTATCACTACTGTAGACTTGACGGCCGAAGGCTCCGGCACCTACCAGATGGATTGGACCATCTACCAAGCTAACGAGAAGAAGTACACCCTTCAAAACGAACGAATCGAGCGACTGAAGCAGTGGATCCTGAAAACCACCAGTCCACACTTTTAACACACCTCCTGTGATCCAATCCAGCCGATTACGCAATGTTATGCAGCCCTGAAAGCACAGGCCGGAATCAGTGACGAAGAGGCTCTACACGACGCTAGAGAGGCCTATCAATTGGCTACAAAGCCACTACTTCGAGCTCCAGCTCTACTCCCTATCGCTAGGTACAGGCTGAAGATTCCCTGACCTTCTTGCTGTCTGCTACAGCAGCTCCACCTCGACCTTCCCATCACTAGGTCCACGCTGAAGGATTTCCTTGATGTTGTCAACAATAGGCGGAAAGGGCGAAACGTAAACCACGCCGAACGCCACCGAGCCTTTAGCCACGGCTGTGACCATACCTACGGCTTCTGCATTGCCGTTGAGCACAAGGGCACCCGAGTCTCCGCGACGGGCAAACGCACTGTCTTCTCCCGGGCGAACGACAAGAGCTTTACCCTTTACTAGGATATTCCGCTTGCCGTCAGGTCCGTCTAAGATGTAATTGATAGTGACGCTAGCGTCAACATGATGAAATTGTCCAACCGTGTGGCCTGTCGTGCGGCCAATTTTGAACAGATAGGAGCCCTTTGTAGGAGCTGCTCTGTGCTCTGCGCGGGGTGTCCAGTCTGTCTCATTCCAAGCCTCAGGGTTGAGATTTGTCTCGAATATCGCGCGGCTGGAAGGCAAGGGGATCTGCATACATATTAACAAGTGTCTCTAACAATAACAGCTAGGTAAAACCTACATTACGTAGCTGCTCAAATGAAAAGCGGTTTGGGTTGAGCTTGATAAGAGCCCAGTCTAGTATCCAGTGATCTTCACTTGCTCGCAGGCCTGAAGTTGCATATATGGTACCAAGAGGATGGCGAGATACTTTGCAGCGGAGCTTTTGGGCTTGGGCGGCTTGGGCGGCTTGAACTTGGGAAATTTCAGTGCTTTGGCTCTGGGTAACATTTTTGATGACATTTTCGGCAAATTGCCCCCAATAGAAGTTATCCCTCTCTGCAGGACAGACCACACTTGGCTTGTTGTTGTTGTTGCCAGGTGTGGTAGGCATCTTAGAAGCTGTAAAATGTTAGCAAAGATACAACTACTCTAGTTACTAAGAAAAGTCGCCTACAGGAGAGAACATGGCTGCAAGTTAAGGCAAAATACTGCGGCGTGCTGTCCGTCACGATGCGGAGAAAAGCACCAAGCGTTCCTGCACCCTGTTGGTCCCCCGCAAGGCCAACACTCGAGCCGGACGGAGGAGACGCGTTATACGACATTGATTTGACTTCCTCGGCCGGATTCGCTTGGGAGGGCGGTATTCTCACCTCCGCCTGACCGCTGTTGTCAACAAGGGAGATGGCCTGTTCAGCAACCTCAATGGCAAGAGCGCTAAGTCGTTTGTCGTAGCTATATAGAGACAGGTTAGTGATATAGTTTAGACAAGCATCTTTTATTGCTCACCTTTCTAAAACGGCTGACAGCTCCACGATAGCTTGGATTGCTTCAGATGGCGTTAGTGAGCCTGGGAGGACGGTGACGAGCAGGCTCAGCTCTGTGGAATTGCCTTCAAAGCCGATGCGGTACGCGCAAAGAGATGTAACGACGTCAGGTTGGATACGGTCTATAGCTGCCCGAAGCATGCCGCGGAATGTATCGTCGGCATCGCCACAATCGAAAGCCTCGCGGACGAGGTTGTCGAGTTCGCCGTTGATCAAACCGGTGACGACGCGGGGGTGAGAGCCAGCGAAAGTGTATGGAAGACCTCTTAAAGGCTCGCGAATAACGCCTCGCCGTGCCAGAAAGTCGTCACCCTCACCGCCGGAATAAGTGTCCATGTTGAGATGTGTAGGAGTGGCATTTTTACAATCTGCCAAAGAGATTGATGTGTTGAAATAGGCCATGGTAGATTGCTGCGCTAACGTGTTTGGGAATAGCGTGAATGGTAAGTGGGGGAAATTGCAAGCAAGACCAGGGAAGAATTCACAGATTTGTGCAGGAACCATCTGTTCCTGACCCGTGATCAACGAAATTTTCAGCAAGAGCTACTTGGGATGAAAAGGGCCCTTGGCGGTGATAACAACATTTTAGATTCGCTTGCGTGAAAGACGAGAAGGAAAGAACATTAACTCTTCCATACACTTCCGATACGTCGTTCCCCGAGCCCGACTTTCCCTTCGGCAAGCCTAGAGCCCTCATCCCCACGCTGGTAGGCGAGGTGAGATACACTCGTTGATTCACACTCGAGCAGCTGGAGGCCAAGTACCAGGCCTATCTCACCGAGTCGGACGGCCAGGTGCCCGTGAGTCCGCCGCCAGGTTCACACATTCAGCATGGTACCCCATCTTGTCTCTATATATTCAGCAGAAGCCAGCAACATCGGCCATTTGGGTAATGGCTTGTCTCATGATCTCCTGTTACTTCGTTGGTGTTGTGGTTTCATTGTGGACTCTTACCTGATTGAGTCAAATATTAGGGAGGAGGCTCGGCTGAAGGTCGAGGCCGAGAAGGAGAAGGAGGCGGATGGCGCTGCTCTGCCCTGGAAAACAAAGAAGGTAGAGGAGGGAAAGGAGGGAAAAAGAGGGAAAAACTGGAAAGAAAGGGCACCCCGATGGCATGTCGCTCAAAGCGCTTGTCATGAAGAAGCTTGGTCGGTCGAGCAAAGTCAAGTCTGCGGTACCTATACAAAGGCTCCATTTCCAGGACTGGACGCCCCTTTACTGACGGATGCTGAGGCAGACAACAAGTCCTACGCGAACGTAAGCATTCGAAGGGTGAAAGCATAGAAGACTCGGAGTCCAGGACGACATGATGCTGCACCGGCGATTTTTAAAAGAATCATGAAGGCACAAGAGTAGAATAAGCTAGCCCAGGCATTCTTAGTATCAGGGCTGGCCACCTTGTCAAGGTGTTGGTGTTCAAGAGGATGGATTTGTCTGTATGTCACAAGAACAATCGGGGTGGGAGCCCCTATTGATAGGTCGGCCGCGTTCCGGGTGTTCGTCCCGGCCGAGACGACGGGCATCTCCCGGGGGAATCTGTTGTCAGTCCAGTCTTCCGAATATCGCTGGATTCGGTATTCTTGAGGCATGCCCATAGTCGGAACCGGGCGGTGAAGACGAGGGCGAGCTTGGGGGAATATTCTGCATATTCGTGGTTGAGAACACATTAGCAAAGCGTGCCGACCCGGTATCTATTTTCGACGGTAGATGCGAACTCCCTGTAGCTTAGGAGCTTGACGCCTCGTCCTCGATGCCGGCACTAACAAACTGTCGCAGGACCGTCGCACCGCTTTCATTAAGTAGGATATCGAGACTCTTGAGGTATTTTTGGGGGTCGGGCTCGTCGGTCAGCATTTCGGCCAGCAAGTCGAGAACGCATTTCGCCATTCGGAGCGAGGTGCTGTATGGATGTTAGCGAAGGATGTGCCGTGACGATTAAAAGCCAAGCACTTCCGATCGCCGGGAGTCTTCGAGAGCGGGCGGAAGGCTAGCGCACCCATCATCCCGGACGTCTTGAGTCTCGGGCTTCTGTTGTGGACACCTTTGGGGTTAAGGATGTGAGATGGCTGAGATCGTCGCAAAAATACCGAAATGCCTGAGGAGGGGCATAGACTGAGGTCTTGGTTTATCTGTGAGTTGTGTTTCATCCTATGAATTAATTTTTGAGATAAGATAGCGCTGTAACCTACGACAAAGCAATGTACTTGCGGCTATCACGTTAGGTCTGCCAAACGAGTTCCATTGATGCTGCCGTAATGTTTCAATTTCAACGACAAAGCATTTTTGACGTATACACGATAGCCTTAGACTCGCATTGAATCAGTGGCGGACTGCACATGTTCGAAACAATGACGCCAAACCCGATTCCCATGGTAAACATCTAGCTTTAGATGCCACATTGCCGGCGTATGGCTCGCCTGGAAGCGAAGCTGCCGTGACAGAAGTCGGGAGCCATCTGGCCACACTCTGCATCCACGAAATATCACCTCAACAACCCGCTTGTGCTGAGATCCGAATACTATTCAGCTATAGAGGTTCCGATCATCGACTACCGAAACCCGGAGTTCTGTCCCAAGCCAGCAACCGAGCTACCAGCCTCATCCCTGCTCTTCACCCGGCTTTTCCTCAAGCCTGATCTTCCTCATGGCCGCCTTTCTTTGCCGTACGCCCTTTCAATATCCTCCCTTGGCTTCGAATATCGGCCCTGCTCACTCTACGCATCGTCTGCAACATTCGAACCCTTGTGAAAGTGATGTGCTGGGAACCGATGGAATTACTACACCAGTTTTGGCTTCATAACTGACTCTCAATGATGTGGGATCCGTTTTTTCCTTACCTCTTGAACTGCTGCTGCAAGGTTCTCGCCAGGAGCCTGCGTGACGATATCCTGGCGCGGCTACGGGTGCTTCTGGGCCGCGTTTCCCGGCACTTGGAGTGACATATGACGCTGATAGTACGCTTCGTACTCGACTGATTGAATGCCGACAGCGGGGTGCGTACGAAAGTATTCAACACCGTACTTGAAAATCGGGATAGTAGGGGTGTCAAATCGGTAGCGAACCTTCTCCCAAGCTAAAATATGGATCAGGTTGGGGGATACATCCTGAGGCTTCTTTCCCTGCGCATACAGCGCGGCGCAGGAGTGGTGCATAATTTCGTTCATGTAGTCCTCAACCTCGCGATAGGTGCGGAGGCTTCCACCCATCGGTCCCATAAGGAGCTGAACCACCTGGGATCAAGTAGCGTGGAAACTGAGCGAGAGCATGCTAGCCGATGTAGGCAGTTGCTAATCGATCGGCGGCACTTGCTGGTCGGCAGTTTGTTGCGCCATCTCGTTGACGCGGCGGTGATTGTCGACTGAGAAGATGCCGGTACCTGCTCCGGCGACCTGGCAGATGTACTTCCACAGTATGTAGTGGATGATCTCGATGCTGAGTTCCTCGGATAGAATGTTATTCACGTAGAAGAAGGCGCAGAGGTCGATCGTGGCCAGGACCATCTCGGCCTCGGCGTCGAGGTAGGTGGCGCGGCCCAGTCCCCCAGTCGTAACGCGGCATCACCAGCAACTCGATGACCCGGCCGCAGTAGTTCGCGAGCTTATATGTCAAACGAGATCTCACCAGCGGCTTTAGGGGCGGTCGCGAGGGCTGCCACAGTGACATCAGCGGAGGCGAATGCTCAGCCATTGTCTCGCTTCGCAGTTTTCGGTTACGAGGAGTGGTTCTGGGGTATCGGGTTGGCGTTGAGAGGGGAAAAGTCAAGGGGTAAGAGGAAGGCGGCAAAAACAAACACCTGCATCTAGCGAGGGACCCACCTAATCGAGCACTTTAGTGAAATCCTCCTTCCTCTTGGGAGTGAACTGCTTGGACCACTAAGTAGACAAGTATAGCGGATAACGGACGTAAAGTCTCGCTTTTGCTGTTCTCTTCTTTCCATATGTACTTTGTCTTAGGTTGCTGTTACTTCTCGCAGTGATAAGGCCGACTCTAATTTGCTGCCGGAGGAAATTCTTAAGTTTCAATGTATAAGAAACAGAGAAATGTTAGAGCCAAACGTGCATAAAGAGTTAATCCCTCAAGCCTGCTAGCTAAAACTCTCAATACATCCAGCCCCTTCGCCTGGACGGCTTTCCTACCAGCAGAGACAATTTAGCTAGCCACCTCAAATCCCCATCCTCTAAGCAACCATACCTAGTGGCCAAACTCCTAAACTAAAAAGGCCTACCGTCTAAAAGAATACGTGCTCCCTCTTAATTCTCGGCTTGCTATCGGAAGGCGAGGTATTAGGTGTCTTCTCAGACTGGCTAAGCTTCCTACTACCAGTTAGGTGTCCCTAGTGCGTGATGGTTTACCTTTCTTCTCTTATGTTAAGTCTTCTTGCCCTCTGCCGACTGGGTTCCTCGTTTCTTTAAATTTCTACTTGACTTACTCCCGCCATTCTGCTTCTCCTTCGGAGCTGCTGGTTAAGTATGGGAGAATACAGGTTGTTAATGATGGGCCTTGTGATGTTAGTAAGAAGTGCTGGCTTGTAGACACGATTTGAATTTCAACATCAGACGTCCAACTCGCAAATGAGTTGAAGACTTAACATCCTTTTAGTGTGCTAAGATTTCGGTCTTCGCTTTCATGTAATTTGCCAAAAGGACAAGTCTCTTCGGCGCGCTGGAGCCGTTCTCGTCTGAGACGCGGATCATAAACGACTCAGTGTTCAACATTGGAGTGTGAGGGCCCAGCATGCGTCCTTCCGCCAGCTGCCAACGTTGGGCATAATCTATGTACTTATCGGAAAGCCTCGTCCCATTATACCGCCAATGAACAAGCTCTTCATGCCAAGGGAACTGAGATCCAGAAGCTGCGTAGATCTAGTACCATAACATGTAGTAAAAGTACTCCACGCAGACTAACTTTGGCGCGTCTTTATCGTTATAGAAGAGTTCGTAAAGATCTAGCCCCCCCACGGGACTACGGCTGCACGCCCCGCCGATGCACCCCCAGCGGCCGGCCTCGCGATGATGAGACGGCACGTCAGGCAGTCCTGGGCCGCCGACCAGCAATCGTGGGTCCAAACCTTGTATCAAGTTGCTTCCTCCGTTGCAGTCCAGCGTGTGTGGCGGAGTCTGGATTTGCAGAACCACCTAAACCACTAAGTCCTTCCTGATACAGAAAAACAGAAAAACTTCCCGCCCAAATCCCTCCAGGTCTTCACCAATAATCGTAGAAGTTACTGAGGTCCCATTCGCCGTCCGCACCATCGCCCTCATTGTCCATATATGGCTTTACCGGGTACTGCTTTAGGTTTGCAATATCCTGCGATGTGTGGCGGCGCTTGAGGACTGCGTTGGCCGTTGAGCTCTTCTGAGACCGCTCCCACAGAAGCTGTCTTCGGAGAGACTCGGTCAGCTCAGTGGCGAGCATGTCACGGCGTATTGTTCTCGGAGAGAGCGCTGCCGGATAGTTTATGCCTGTAGCAGTCACCCTGATGGGTTGCGCAGACGACCGGGGGACTTCATTGATCGGAGGTATTGGTGGCGTGCCCTGCTTTATCATGAGTACTGCTTCGTCTGAGTCGTTTGGCGAGTTGAACATTAAGGGGCCTTTAGGCGTGTTACGAGCGCAAGGCAGTGTAGAAGTCGACTGCGACGCGTTGTTACCGAGTCTTTGCTGCGTAAGTGTAAGGGTAATTAAAGATTGACGAGACGTAAGGTCGGGCTTCGAGTCGACACGTAGGAATTTGTTGCCGTCGGCGCTCAACTTGCCACTCTCCTCAACGTCTTCCCGGTCGTCGTCATCGTCATCGTCAATAGCGCTTTCGTCGACGTTGCTAGTATTGGATTTCTCGCCATCGCTGATCGCTGAGGTCGGGTATGTTTGTGTGACGGCCTGGAACGACGCAGTCTTTTGCGAGCTTGATAATGAGCTGTGTCTAGCTTGCTCCATCTTTAGGGCAGGGGCGTCGTGGGGTTCCGGGATGGCGCTTGAGGCAGTCACCTGCACAACCTCGGGGGCACGCCCAGCGAGCGGTGGGCGAAAGCCTCAGGTGAGAGATAATTTCGGAATTCTCACAAGGCGACTCTGTCGTTTGAGGCGCGAACTGGACTGCTTGGGTGGGGGTAAGAGCTCGGGTGGGGAGACAGAGCGGCCTTTAAGACACTTAGCAGGATACGGAGGTAGATCCAGGCGTCGATCAAGCTTGGCCATGATCGTGGGTGTCAATCATGGAGGCCCTCGTGGGGGTGATCTTGACCGTGAATGAGGCAACAGCTCGGGATGGTGAGGATGCATTCTCCAACCGTCCTCCAAGATACCCGGCCAATGTCCGGCCACTGCTGGTTGGCTGGCGTGGGTGCCTGTCTCAGAAGTCCTTGCCGCTAATGCCCTCCACTGCATAGCTCAGCCGCCCCCTCCCCAGTGGCCGTCAGACACGGCTCAGCCGTACCCTCAAGAACTGGCTGGAACGGAGATCGAACTCGCTACTACGGGGTACTGGATGCTGGGCCCTGGCCGCGCATTTGGATGGGCCATTTCATTTGCTAAAAGGGTGGACAAATTCACGGTGTCTCTTGTTGCCACCGGGGAGCTGTCCGCCCAGTGCCGGGGGAACTTACATGCAGGAGGCTGAGGTTGCAAAAGTTGGGACTGAGACACTCGCTTCACCTGCCCCCCCTCCCCAGGCAATTGCGGCATTCTGGGCGAGACCTGCATTCTGGGCGTTGAGACCTGCATTCTAGGCGTTGAGACCTGCATGCTGCGGGGGCCGGCAGGGTTCATTGGAATGTGAGCATCGGCTTTTTCGGATGGCTGGGTTGATGACGTGGCCGGTGCCAGGAGACGAAGGGCTGCATGTACCTACCTGCCTTCAAGACCTGGCAAAGGTCAAAAAGAGTTGCATAAAACCGCTCCAGGTGTTGCGTGGGAGGAGAGCATGCGGCGTCAAATTTCCAAAGGCAGAGCTGGGTAACTTATGGACTGTGGTGCAAGGCACCAAAGACCAGAATAGCGCCGAGCAAATTCCAGTGAGAGGGAGTTGGTATGGTTCTGATTATCCGCAGTCACGCAGGTCAATTTTCGGTCTGCAGATAGCTTGATCAGACCTCGGGGTAGGCTGGCCAGCCCTTCAGGGGTATCCAGGGGCAAAGTAAACAAATATTTAACCCTAACCCTGTAATGCGAGTACACAAGGCTGGCGACTCATTTGGGGCTTGGGTTTCGCCGTCTCCTCGTTGAGGGGCGTGCAGAAGTATTGCGCAAAAAGTACATACCGGCTCGTGTACACCTTAAAAACAAGGGGTGTGGACAAGGAGCCACAGCTTTCTCAGTGAGGGGTCACAAGTATGAGTTGTCTGAGGGGCAGCGATTTGAGCCGCATTGCGAGCTGCCGGGTGAGGGGCACCCGGTGCTTGAGCGCAGGCGGTGACTCCAACACCAACCTCTCTAATTTTAACAGAGCCGACCAGCCCACCTCGAAAACACAAACCAGTCGCTTGACATCAGACGCAATGTGCAAGGGGAAAGGCAAGGATAAGGAACCTGGCAGTTGGCGCCCTGCATCAAGAGCCCGGTACGACCTTCGCCAGTGGAGGTACTGTATCGGCCGAACTGGGAAGCAGCGCTGGCTCGCCACAGTGGCAGAGAAAAAGCGGACGCAGTGGCAAATGTGCAAATGAAGCAGATGAAGGACAGAGCTCAGAGCTCGCATCGCCGCCGCTCCAATTGAACACACACTTCAGCTTGCAATTACCGCGTTTCTGGTTGACTACGTGAAATTCGAAATTCCACAACCCGAGCCCCTGCCGTGTAAAGGCTAGACCCAGGGGAAATAAAAAGAGTGCGCATCCATTTTGTAACAGAACCGGGAAGCATACTATAGATACCGCGCTCCTGGATCCCGGACACCGGATCCCGGGTGCCGGCGGGCGGCTGCTATCCGGCGTGACTCGGTGAAGCTGGGCTGGTGCGCCGAAGGCAGCGCCTACCGACACACTCTGCTTTCCAATGCCGACATCCTATTTCTCGCCACTCCATTCCACGGGGATGCTACGAAGCAGCACCTCATGCGACCGTAGTACCCTGGTCTTCTTACAAGAAAGCTACTCCCATCCGCCAAGTACCATATCCTCCCATGCTAGCTGAGAAACAGACTAATTGACTCTATCCAAGTGGGATGGCTCAAACCTCACTAGCTCATCCTCCGCGCCCGGCAACAGCGCCCACGCAGCTAACAGTTGGACGAAGTCTTTTCCCCCATGTGGAAAGGGCTGTCCTTGTAACTGCGGAAGCCTTGCGGGAAGGTGACAATGCTATATACAGTATGTGAGAAGCGGGGCTGGGCTGGTGTCGGTACGTTACAGAAGGTGAAAGCTCCGCGTTCTTTCCTTCCGAGGTCAGCCAGGCCCGCGGGCTGATGACCACGCCTTTGTTCCCAGCCTTGAGCTGGCTGAAAACGCCGCAGTCGTACGCGGCACGCACTTCCTCCGGAACGTCAGCATCCCTAGGGTAGAACGGCGCCGGCCACACAAGAGACGCGACCGCATCGCCTGGTTTAAGTATTTTGGAAAGTTGTTTGAGACTGCTCCTTGTTCGCGCGATACGGTCCACGGTGGTGGTGAGAATGAGACATCGTCCGGCCGTGGAAGCCCCAAGGCGTTTCTTCAAGCGGGCGTACAGTTTCTTGCCGCCATTCTTCGTCGCGGAGAGGCCTTGTCATGTCACCCTCTTTACGGTATCTGGTTCGAGACCGTCGGCCAGAGAGTCAAAGACAGAGTCTATGACTGCCGGAAGAGCTGACAGCTGCTTGCTAGCAGCGGTCCGGGCTTGTCTGCGAGTAGACAACCTGCTGAGCAAGATGACGGTATCGTACCCGCCTCTCCTGACCAAGCCGTGGAAGACGGCTTTGATCCCAGTTACCTGCTTATTGTTCCGGGGTAGCTGGGCAAATGATCTTAGAGCCTGAGCCCGGGTAGTTTGGAATATGGCGTGTTTTGATATGGCCAGCGCTGATTGAGATGTGTTAGTGAGTGATGTAATGGTAGAGGTCTGGGAAGGATAACTTACAGCTCTGAAGCTCCTCCTTGTCTTGTTGGATCGTGCTGTTAGAGGCGAGGACGTCTCTCTAGCCCCCCTTGTCGTCGATGGTGAGTACCCCTGCGGGAGCGAGGGACCGGAGGCGGTCGACATCCCCCAGGAGTCGGATGACGCGGTTTAGGCTCGTCGTTAAGATATAGTCGCCGGCGTTGATGCGGGTCCCAAGCAGTGTATCCGATAACGGGATGGCTACTGCGGAGCCGGTCGTGAGGATCACCAAGATCCGTGAAAACCGTGGTAGATAGGGTGCGGAGCGTCTGATGTGCTGAAGGAGGCGGACAAGCTGCCTTATCACGGATGCTATCCAACAATCATACCACGAAAACCTGCAGACGAGAATTAAGGTGGGGCCTGTCGCCCTGCTATCCACCAGGTCGTCAAAGCTGGCCTTGGCCATCAGGGTGGTGCGCTAATAGGAGGAAGGGCCGCGTTTACAGCCAAGCACTGTGTATAAAGTCTGGCTCCCAGTCGGTTAAAGTCTGCTGGACGACCGGCTGATTGATCTGGACCGCCGGCTAGGAGATATCGCTAGCCATAAGGGAAAGGCCAAATCGACGTGCGAGATGCGTCAAGAAGAGCTTAACCACTTCCGTTGCCATCTCATCACTCGGCTTAGCTTCACAAAGAATGGCGTGGAAGCCTTTTGAGAAACTACCACTCCATTTTTGGGACTGATAATCAGGACTGGCCAGAACCTGGCTGCTGCGCTGGGATTTGAGCCTAGATGATGAGTATCTAGAGAGTAGGTCGGAGCGCTTAGTTGTGTAGCCCGGCGAAAAGTACCAGCTGCTCGGTTGGAACATTCCCCAGCAGTTAGAACTATCGCCTAACGCTTGACACGCTGCCGGCCTGGGAAGGCAGGAATGCCTTCGAACCCTCGGGGGCCGGGCGAGTGAGTGAGAGCGTCCTTTAAGTCGGCGTCCTGCTGGAAAGCGTTCGAGTTGACGATATGGTCTAGCGCCCCGAGGACGGTCAGCTGCAGTGGATCGGAGACGCCACTCTTGTCAGGTAGCGGGAGAAGGCCATCAACTCCACAACACGCCTCCCCTCCGTCGCTCCGCGAGATTAACCACTCTATTACAGACGCGGAGTCTTGCCGCCGCAAACATATGGCGTGTCGGAGGATGAGCGACATGAAACACCAGGGATTGGCCCACTCTTTACGCTTTGCTGTCTTCCGTGCCTGTTTAATCCAAAGCCGCTGCGGCGCACGTAGGGCCACGGGGAGTATCGTGCGCCACCAGCTGCCAGTGGAGATATTTAATCTCCTCTGGGCCTCGATAACGACGTCGAGGCAGATACCGTCGCCTTCTGCCCAGCGGTCCTGAATCTGGGGGTCGTCATCCTCGGTCCTCTTCACATGCTCGAGGAAGGTCGCCCATCGATCGCTGCTGACATGGAACGCCACGGTGATCTCAGAGCCGATGAAGCCTCGAACGTCTAGTTTATCAGCTGGTAGGGAGCTGCGTCTGAGTATCCTCTGCGCCAGCTTGCGGACCTGGTCCATCGTGGCGTGTGTGCACGCCCAAGCCTGTTCGACCAGATTGCGAAAGTATTGGGCGGCCTCGGTTTCTTGTCTGGTCAGTATTGAGGTAGCGTGGATGTAGATAGCAGGACATGTGCTGGACGTACCTAAAGATGTGTGGCCTTTGCCGTTTGAGACGGGCGCATCCCTGCCTGCGTTGGAAACTTCGCCCGGGGGTGTATAGCCCTTGGTGGAGGTGGAGGGTGGCTCCGGCTTGTTCTCGTCGTCGTCAATATCGCAGTCACGCGAGCGATGAGGGCCGAGGGAGGTGCCGTCATCATTAGGGTCGAAGCCTGGCAAGAAGCTGTTATCGTCACCGCTGTTGGTGTTGATGTCGCTGTCATCGCCGCCCTCGTGGTCCGGCAGGCGACGTGAACTGAATAACTCATCGTCGTCGTCGGAGTTGGTGTCGGATGAGGGTTCTTCGTCCTCGTCAGAGTCTGAGCATTCTTCTTCGTGGTCTTTCTCCGAGTCGGAGTCGTCTTCCCAGTCGGAATCTTTCGTGTCGTCGATGAAAAAGTTAAAATCGATTCAAGGCTCTGCGTCGTCGACCTTGGGTAGGTCTGCTGGGCCAGTCCGTCGCGATGCTGCCATCTTCCGATTTTAAAGGCGGAATGGCAGATGAGTGAAGTATGAAGTTGGTAGGTAAGACGTGTGAGACTAGGAGGTGAAGAGGGTAAAATCGGTTGAGCTGCTGGTGTTTGTGACTGGGGTGATTTCCAGATGTTTATATTGGAGGCAGCGGACTTGTTCAAGACTTGGTTGGCTTGCTAAAGTGGCTGTCGAGTCTAGGGTGTCGAGCCTTGGGTGTGAGATTCGTCTTTGTTCTGAAGACTCGTCCTTTGTCCTAAATGTACCCCTGAGGCTGGAATCCGGGGCGCAGAGCGTCTCCCTTGAGATCTAAGCGTGAGTGGCAGCCTACCCTGCGGCTTTCTTGGTCCCAACTGTAAGCCTTATAAGCCTAGGCCATGATAACTGCCTTTGGGTGCGTCTAGGGCGGGGAGCGTCTGCCTTGGGATCTAAGCGTGGGTGGTAGCCTACCCTGCGGCCTTCATGAACCTGACTGCAAGCCTCGCGACCTAGGCCATGATAACTGCCTTCAGTCGCTCTGGGGCGGAGAGTATTATGCCTTGAGATCCAAGTGTAAGTGGCAGCCTACCCTGCGGCTGGCAGGTGGAGCACGAACCGCTCGTTCTTGGTCATGTCCTTTCCCGACGCGAGGCCGTCGACCCCGAGCTTGTCGGCCAGCGTGAAGGACCGGTTCTCGCCGTCCCCGTCGGCCAGGAAGCCGTCCATCAGGAGTTGGACGAGCGCCGAGTGAAAGCGGCCGATGTAGGCGCGTCGGTCGTTGGAGAAAATCGCCGACGGACTGAGGGGGCTCGACGACCCAGGTAAACCTGTTGAACGGCAGGTGCAAGACGAGGCGAGCCATCTCGTGGCCGAACAGGAGCCGGAGGAGCTCCTCCCCCACCCTCGCCTCCATGCGCCACTGCAGCTCCTGCACCCACTGGAAGTACGTCAGTGCGGGCCGGCCGAGATCTCGCTGGGAGCCGCTTACCTTTTGTATCATGCGCTCATGGCGCCACTCGTGGATTGTGCCCATCATGTAAGGGAGGAACCATCTCATCTTGAGCTTCTGGCCTATGCGAATCACGCGGCTGAGGAACTGTAGGATGGTCGCTACATTTCACACAAACGACGGCCCAATGCCGTAATGGCATTGGTGATGTAAATTCAGCCCAGTGCTCGATATCGACGAGTTGAGGACCATGATGTCGACTGGGTTCGCCGGTCGATTCCATTCGTCCGCAACGTCGTTGCGCTTGCTCAGAGGCATATCGGCATGGATCGACCGGACCTGGAAGCCCGCCTTGACGTGCATTGCAACCACCTCCCTAGAAAGCAGTCAGCACCACGCCCAATCTCGTTACAAGGGTTCCCGCAAGGCTTGACGCACTGCTGCATGTGGGGGTTGTTCGTCATAACTAGCACCTTGGCGTCCGCCTCCTCCTCTCTGATGCGGAGGAACTGCTCAAGGAGATATGTTTTGATCGCTGAATTGAAGGTTGTGTAATGCACCGCGGTCAGGCGACCCGCTGGAGGAATGTGATCCTCCTGGGTATTCAGAGTGGCGAACGTGAAGCTAATTCCACCATCCGCACAGCCATTTTGGATGGTGTCCCGAGCTTCGCACCGCCTCCGCCCTTAGGCTGCTCCCCGACATGTCGCTTCTTCCGGCGGGGGGCCGCAGCCCTGTTCGGGCAGACATCGTTGAGCTCCTCCTCGGTCAAGCGGTCGAGGGCAGTTTCCACCCCCAGCATGTCCCACGAGTGCCGGCAGAACGCCCCGATGTCCAGCGCTCGAACCAAGGCAGGGCCCGGCGCCGTCTTCTTACCGGCAGCGATACCCTCGTTGACCAGGTTTTTGAAGTCAATATCGGCGTTAGCCCCCTTCCCGCCACCGTTAAGAAGGTCATCGGTTTCTGTGACAATGGCTTGGTAATCTTTGCCGAAGCTTAGGAGAGCCCAGGTAATCTCCGAAGGCGGGATGTCGTCCATCGGGAAGCAAAGCTGACCGTTAGGGAGCTTCGTGGGGGTGTTCATGCCCCTATTGATGGTGAACGCCCCATTAGCACAGAGGGTCCTCTCCGTGTCCTAGTCTAACTTCCCCTCCCCGACGTGCTTGATGTTCTTCTGGACCGCAGGGCACAGAAGCCACCAATTCATATCCCACCTCTCATGCATGGCTCGGAGCTCCGCGACGATGGGGTCGTTGTCAAACCGGTGGGTGTAGAGTCTCCGCGATCCGGCCGAGTACGTCGGGAGTAGCGCATCACCCAGGTAGTCCCCTAGCAACTGCTCCTCGCGGTCCTGCCACATATCTTGGATCTTGGACGTAACCTAGGCCATGTTCGTAATGCCGATCCAATCGGAGACCTGGTTCTGCGCAGGCATGGCGGACGCACCGCCGAAGGCATCCTTTGGGATGGACGGCTTGGATCATTCGCCAGGTGACGGACGACGGGTTCCTCAAGGTGGTCGCCTCGTCGCAGATGATCATGCCCCACTTGAAATCGGAGTCCGCAGTCATGTGGAGATCGTATCGATCCGCCGTGATGACCTTGCCCTTCTCAGCCTGTCGGCCGGCTGGGATCCCAACTAAGCTGCAGCTGTCAGCACGGCTTTCGAGGCACGTTTCCATCCTCGGCTCGTGCCAGGGTACAGAGGGATGACTTACTGCGGGTATCTGGAGCGGTACGAGCCATACCCGAACTTACGCCCCGAACGCGACGATGCACGCGCGCGCCTCCGAACCGTGTTCGATGACCGGGCCGAAGAACTCGCAGACCTCTTTGTCCGCGCTCCCAGGGCCGAAGACCCTGTCGAGCTTGAATCGTTGCGGCGACGGCCCCCGGCTCACGTCAACCACCGCCCCCGCGGAGAAGGCGACCGAGGCGAGGGGCCTGCCTTCCTCATGGAGCAGGACGGGTCGCATGCGGAAGGCGACGATAGCATCTCCGGTCTCATCCTCCAGCAGCGCTCGCAACAGCTCTAGATGCCGCTGGCGCTCCGCCCCGTCGGCGTCGTCAAGCTCGGTGCCTTGTGTCTGGATGCGAGCCGCTCCCCGGGTGGTGTCGGCCCCTGGGCCTGCGCTCTGCCACTTGGGGATTGGCAGCTTCGACCTGAGGGTCCTCCGAGCGTTTCGATCCTCGGTGCTTTGCGCCGGCGTGCGAATGGTCCCCTCTACGTGGTTGGCCCCCCTCTCCCTATTCTCCTCTAGCGTGTTCCTTGGCTCCGCGTTGCCCTCGATCGCTCTAAGCCCGTACGGCGAGCAAGGAAGGTCGTGTGTGTCGGGAAGTTCAGGTAGGCTCTGAGGACGGTTAGTCGGGTAACGATCAGAAGCATCTTGCCGTACCTTGGTCGACCTGCGATCCTCCAATATGCTCTCCTTCACTGTATGTCGAGCGGCAAGCTCTTCCCACTCGATAGGCGATAGCAGCCCGTGTGGCGAGCAAGGAAGGTCGTGCGTGTCGGGAGGTTTGGTTATGCTCTGAGGATAGTTAGTTGGGTGACGATCAGAAGCATCTTGCTAAGCCGTACCTTAGTCAACCTGCGATCCTCTTATGCGCTCTCCTTCTCAATGTGTCGGGCGGTAGGCTCTTCCCTCTCGATGGGCGAGGGCAGCCAGCTGCGGACGATGTGGAGCTGCGTGCCCCAATAGGCGAACTTCAGCGATTTTTCCAATCCGGAGGGCGGGTCGGTGTTTCCTGGCTGTCGCGACATGATCGCTGGCTGGGTGGGGATGTGTGGTGTTGATGAGATGTTCCGCCCTACGGATGCAGGTGGTGCCGTCGGGAGCAGACAGCGTTGTTGCTGCGCTTCCGATGCCCTATGCGGTGTCAACCCGCGCGGGTGACAAGGACAAAGCAGCGGTAACAATGCTTTATCTGAGAGCCGTGGGCTTTCTGGCCAGCCGTGTGAGGCGCGATAAGGCACCCGCCTCGACGGTGCGCGTAAACGAAGGGTCGAGACTGAGCGGGCACTTACTCGAGACTGTAACAAAGACTGCCGATACACGAGACGCCGACGCGATGCACACATCGATCATCAGACTACCTGGAGCCAAAAAAAACGACACGCGCACAAGATAGCGACGAGCACAAGACCATGGAGAAGATAAGTACGACAAATTTGGCCGGCCTTTCAACCTGAAGAGGCACATGATGAAGCAGCACCAGCGCGACCTAGACACCGGCGCCTGGAACACGTTCATCAACCTCTCCGCCCCGTCGATGCGCTCTGATGGCGCGGAAGCAGGCGTCAGCACGCACCTCGAGCCCGGACGGCACGGACGGCAGCGAGAGCTTGGAGAGCTTCGGGGCGAGCACCTGGGGTTACGTCTATGACGAGCACGCAGGCGAGATAGCACCCGAGCTCGGAGCTAACACGTCCGCGGTGAGAAGCTTGCGCATCAAGCGCGACCGTGCGGACGACGATGCGTGCCAGGGTCCCTCCCCGAAGAGGCGGTGCGCAGGACGTGACACCTACAGCGGCGCCATGCCTAGGTACCCCGTCAAGCCGTCGAAGAAGGGCAACCAGCAGAGGGCGGTTGAGTGGTTGTTGGAGGATGCCAGGACCCAGCTGTATGTGCATGTCAAGGCGCTGATGGCGTCGAGGGGAGTCTCGACGGCAGGGGAAACATGGGTCCTCCTGCCGATGGCGTGGCAGTTCTCCAGGCCGGCGAGCGTGATGTCCCGGCTCTCGGAG
>Ga0247770_1001122_pt1 | contig 22935 bp, 14 predicted proteins | sample UWRJL136409B6_FD_179943 | JGI IMG/M metagenome (GOLD analysis project Ga0247770, IMG submission 179943) | Plant litter microbial communities from Arlington Agricultural Research Station in Wisconsin, United States - UWRJ-L136-409B-6 | ecosystem: Environmental > Terrestrial > Plant litter >... | reverse complement strand
ATCCTGAGTGTCAGCCTCTTCGAGAAAATCGAGCTTTCCCAGGCATTTTCTCGTGCAAAGTCCGCAATACCGGAGGAGTCAACATGCAACCAATTGCGGCTCTTCGACTTATGACCGGACACTAGTGAAGTGCCGCCGGAAATCATCCGTCACCTGCCGCAGCAGCCGGTCCACCGGATCCTTGGCGTTCGGGAAGAAGACGGCGTCGGAGAGGGTGTTGAGCGCGCCGCGAACGTCGGTGAAGCGGTCCGCGAAGCTCACGAACAGGTCTCCCAGGCCGTGGCGCAGCGCCACCTCGTTGACGGCGGCGGTGCGGAAGCCCACCGCGCCCAGGTCGTCGTAGTAGGAGATGCCCGGCGCGCCGCGCCGCTGCACCCGGTGCGTGATGTGGTCGGGGTAGAGCCCCGCCAGCCACAGCGCGTAGTTCCCCAGGTGAACGCGCAGCAGGAACTCGCGCTCGCCGCGCGCCTCCTCGATGGCGGCCAGGATGTCGGCCAGGTAGCGGTACGGCCCCTCGCCCCCCACCGTGTACGCGCGCCCCGCCATCCCGAACTCCAGGAGGACGGCGGCGGTGTAGTCGGCCAGCTGGCGGTCGTGGATCTCGCGCTGCATCAGCGCGTGGCGGACCAGCAGGTAGAAGAGGAGGGGGGCGGGCGCGCGGCTGATCCGGTCGCGGCGGATCATCTCGCGCAGCACGCCCACGTCGTCCAGCAGGGCGTCCAGGCCGCGCTCGCGGAGCCGCTCCTCGCCGCCCGGCCCCGCGATGGCAAGAAGCAGCTCCGCCTCCCGTCTGCCGAAGGAGGCCCTCACGTTCGGCTTGATCATCGCTTCCTCCATGGGTGTGTGCACCAGGGTTCCGCGTGGTACTACTCGGCCACGGTGCGCCGGAGTTCCGGCTCCGGACCGTCTGGACAGGATGCTCGCAGGGAAAGTGCCGCGGCGGCGCCAGTCGGAAGCACCGCAACGGCTTCTGGAGGTTGATGGAACGGCGTTCGTTCCCTTCGTCCACTTCGGAACCGCATTTGCATGCGTGCCGCGCGTGATCCCCGTAGTCCGCCGAACGACGATCCACGGAGTGTACGACCGATGAAGCTGCCGCTCCCCCCCTCCTGGCGCCCGCACCTGGATCCCGAGCTGGAGACGCCGTACTGGCGGAAGCTGCGCGACTTCGTGGACGGCGAGCGCGCGAGATCCGCCGTGTATCCGCCGGAGGACGAGGTGTTCTCGGCGTTGGAGCTGGTGCCGTACGAGAAGGTGAAGGTGATGATCCTGGGGCAGGATCCCTATCATGGGCCCGGTCAGGCGCATGGGCTGGCGTTCTCCGTCCGCCCCGGCGTCACGCCGCCGCCCTCGCTCCGCAACATGTTCAAGGAGCTCCGCGACGAGATGGGGTGCCCCATCCCCACCCACGGTCACCTGATCCCGTGGGCCAGGCAAGGGGTCCTGCTGCTGAACGCGGTGCTCACCGTCCGCGACGGCGAGCCCAACTCGCACAAGGGCCAGGGGTGGGAGAAGTTCACCGACGCCGTGATCCGCGCGGTCAACCAGCGGCCGCACCGCGTGGTCTTCGTGCTGTGGGGCGCCTACGCGGCGAAGAAGGCGGAGATGATCGACCGCGGCCGGCACGTGATCGTGCAGTCGGCGCACCCGTCGCCGCTGTCGGCCAACCGCGGGTTCTTCGGGAGCCGGCCGTTCTCGCAGGTGAACGAGGCGCTACAGCAGAGCGGTCAGGCGCCGATCGAATGGTGCCTGCCGGATCTCCGGCGGTAGCGGCGCGACGGCGAGGTGGTCGATGCACACGCGCCGCCCCTCGCCCGACGCCCAGCGCGGCTCGGCGGAGGGGGCGGTGCGGGTGCCGTACCAGTTGCGCGCGCGCCGGTTCATCGGCAGCTGCGTGTTCATGGGGACCTCCGGTGTGCATCGGGAAATCGCGGGGGGATGATCTTCGCCAGGCGCAACCGACGCGCCACCCGCCCCACGCCCGCCCACGATGCGCATCCCCCGCTCCGCCAACGACTTGCAATCGACCCACCGTGGACGGACCTCGATCCGGCGCGGAACTTCGGATCCGGACGGGCAAACATTTCCTGATCTCCCGCTCTCATCACGATCAGGGCGGGCGATCGAACCAATCAGAATCGCCCGCCCCATCCGCACTCTCGCACTTCCGCATTTTCGCACTCCCCGCGCCGATCCACCGCCCTGTCAGAATCCTTCCCTCCCAATCCGTTACATCCGCAGAACGACATCGGACGGACGATCGAAAAGATCGGGAGCTCCGGGCGATGGAACACCGGGCGGACGCGTTCCGTACGACCGGTGGGGGCGGGGTGAGCCGCCCTCCTCTCCGGCGCCACTCACCGGGCGCCACGCGGGTCCAAACATCACTCCGCCGGGCGCCCCGCCCGAAGACGCCACGTCAGTCGCAGGAGGAGAAGCCATGCTCAACGTCTACGTCCGCGGCCGCAAGCGCCGCGTCTGGTCGCCCGCCACCATCGCCGTGTCGGTGGGCGCGCACCTCCTCCTCCTCGCCGGAGCCGTCTCCGCCGCCGTCGGCACCCCCGACGAGAAGCCGAAGGAGCCGATCGAGGACGTCACCTACACCGAGCTGGAGCCCAAGGAGGCGCCGAAGCCGATCCCGGTGGAGCAGGAGAACGATCCGCCGCCGGCTCCGAAGCCCGACCAGCCCAAGCCCGTCCCCGGCGACTTCGTGACCGAGAAGACCCCCGAGACGGTGCCGGACAGGATCCCGGACATCGATCCCAGGGCCACGCCGAACCAGCCGGACCTGCCGGCGACCGGCCGCGAGGGCGACGTGATCGGGCCGCCGCCGCAGAAGGCGACGGAGGAGCTGACCGGGAACACCACTCTGGACGGACACGGCCAGCACGCGCCGTTCACCCCGGAGATGGTGGAGCAGCTTCCCGAGCTGGCCAACCGCTCGCAGGCGGAGCGGCTGTTCCGCCAGAACTACCCGCCGCTCCTGCGCGAGTCGGGAACCACGGGGCGCACGATGGTGACGATGATCATCGACGCGGAAGGGAACGTGGAGCCGGGGAGCGTGAGCGTGCAGGAGACCACGCACGAGGCCTTCCGCGCGGCGGCCATCCGGGTGGCGGAGAAGCTCCGCTTCCGCCCCGCGCGCCTCGGCGGCCGCTCGGTCTCGGTGATCATCGCCATCCCCATCGAGTGGAGGCTGGACAGCTGAGGCGAATCGCCATCCCAGCGCAACGAGAAGAGGCCCGGCGGCACGCCGGGCCTCTTCTCGTTTTCGTCTCTCTGCCCGCCACGCGTCGTCGAGCTCGGCCGGACGATCATCCCGACGGAGCCCCGGCGACGGAAGGATCTACGGCTCGGGCCGACGATTTCGTGAGGCTGGCTATAGATCCTTCGGCCTGCGGACGGTTGTGCCGGCGACGGGGTCGGTGGGACCGGCCTCAGGATGACTCAATTCGGGGAGATGCGGGTGGATGGCGATTCGGGTCACGCCGGCTGGGCGCCGGGTTCGGTGATGGTCCGGGAGTCGCGCCAGGTCTTGAAGATGGTGGCGCCCAGGATCAGCGCGCCGCCGGCGAGGGACCAGAGGCCGGGGCGCTCGCCGTGCACCAGCCACGCCCAGAACGGGTTGAGCGCGGGCTCCAGCAGGAGGAGCGAGGAGGCCTCCAGCGCCGGGACGTGGCGGATGCCGGAGGTCAGCAGCAGGTACGCGGCGGCGATCTGGAAGATGCCCAGGTAGGCGATGACGCCCCAGTCCACCGGACCCGCATGCGCCGGGAGCGCCATGGGGAGGCACGCCACGAAGGCGAGCGCGTTCCCCGCGACCACGGTGGGGAGCGCGTTCCCCTCGCCGCCGGCGCGGCCGGAGAGCCAGCGCAGCCCCATGATGGTCAGGGCCCAGAAGATCCCGGAGAGGAGCGAAAGCGCGTTCCCCAGCCGCGGGTTCTCCGCCGTGGCCTGCCGCGCCCCGGGCTCCACGAAGAAGAGGAGGAGCCCCACCACCACCACGGCCATGAAGCCGATGTCCCGCCGCCGCAGCGGCTCGCGCAGCAGGAAGGGGCCCAGCAGCAGCACGTACAGCGGCGCCGTGGACTGCAGGAAGATGGCGTTGGCGGCCGTCGTCAGCTTGTTGGAGGCCACGAAGAGCACCATGGTGGCCGCGTACGCCGCGCCGATGGGGAGCACCGCCCACGTCCACCCGCGCCGCGCGCCGCGCACCAGCAGGATCACCGCGAGCGCCGCGATCCCGGAGCGGAAGCCGGCCACCTGCCACGAGGTGAGCGTGGTGGCCTTGATGGCCGCGCCCCCGGTGGAGAAGAGGAGCGCGGCGCCCAGGATCTCGAATCGGTGCCGGAGAAGGGCCACGGGGGTGCGTACGGGTGCGGGACGTCGTCGGCGCGAGCGCGGAAACGTGCCGGGCGGAGGCGCGCGCGGCAAGGCTGGGGGATGCGCGGCACGCGCCCTGCTACCCCTCGCCGGCTCGCGCAACCCTGTACGTACGTTGGACGGAAAGGACGAACGATGGCGAACGACGCACCGCACGACGCCGATTCGGTACCCACGGGCAAGAAGCTGGACGATCTCTACAAGCTGATCGAGGGGATCGAGGTGGCGATGTTCACCACCCGCCGCGCCGACGGCCACATGGTCTCGCGCCCCATGCAGACGCAGGAGCGCAACGCCGCGGCCGACTTCTGGTTCGTGACCGACGGCGAGACGCACAAGCTGGACGAGCTGGAGAACGACCGGCACGTGAACCTGTCGTACTACCGCGACCGCACCCGCGAGTGGGTGTCGGTGAGCGGCACCGCGCGCATCACCCGCGACCGCGAGCTGATCCGGAAGCTGTACCAGCCCGACTGGCGCGCCTGGTTCGGCGACGAGGGCGGCGAGCGCGACGGCGGCCCGGACGATCCGCGCCTCACCCTGCTCCTGGTGGACGCCGAGAGCGTGGTCTACATGGTGAGCGACACGCCGCGCCCGGTGGTGCTCTTCGAGGTGGTGAAGGGGATCATCACGGGGCAGGCGCCCAACGTGGGCTCGGTGCGCACGCTGGACCGCGACGAGCTGCACTCCGGCGGCGGCTCGCCGGCGTGACGGCGGACGCGGGCCGGGAGCGCGCCGGCGGACGCTCCTGGCTCGCGCTCGCGGGCTTCCTGGCCCTGTCCTTCGCCGCCTCGGCCATCGGCGGGGTGTCCACCCGGACGGGGCCGGGGAGCTGGTACGCGGGGATCGAGAAGCCGGCCTTCAACCCGCCCGGCTGGGTCTTCGGCCCGGTGTGGACCGTGCTCTACGTGCTGATCGGCGTCTCGGCGTGGCTGGTCTGGCGCCGGCGCGGGATCGACGGGGCGCGGGGGCCGCTGCTGATCTGGCTGGTGCAGCTGGTCCTGAACGCCATCTGGCCCGCGCTCTTCTTCGCCTCGCGCCGGCCGGACCTGGCGTCGCTCGAGATCGCGGCCCTCTGGATCGCCATCCTGGCCACCATCGTCGCCTTCCGCCGCGTCCGCCCGCTCGCGGCGTGGCTGCTGGTGCCCTACCTGGCCTGGGTCACCTTCGCCACCGTCCTCACCGTCACCATCTGGCGCCTCAACGCCTGATCCCGGATGCCGCGTCGAGCCGTGCAATCGATCTCGCCCCACGATCGATGTCTCGTGCTTGCCCGGGCTGCGGCAACTGCGTCATCGGGGGGATGTGGAGCAGGGGCCGGCTTTCCGCGCCGACCCTCCTGATGACGTGGTTCGCGATGCTCGAAGGCGCGTACACGGCGGGCGGACGCCGACCGTGGAGAGGGAGGGCCGAAAGGTGCCTCTCCGGAAAAAATTTCGATACTCATCTCCGCCCATGGTTCCACGGCGGGACGCAGGCTTTCCTTCTCCGGATGCGCACATCCGTCCTGGCAACTGGTATGAATGGGGTCGATCACCGGTAGGGGAGGTTGATCGACCATAGCTTCATCGTGGCGATTGGGATCGGGGATCGAAGAAGAGCCGGCGGAGGAGGATTCGCATCCTTCTCCTCCGGCTCTTTTCCACGTGTTCGATCTCCATCCCCCGCGATTCAGCCGGAACCGACGGGGGCGGGGGCGATGGCGGGGATGGAGATCTTCCCGCGCTCGGCCTGGGCGGCGAGGCGGGCGAGGCGGCGGCGCTCGGGGCCGCGCTCGAAGAGGAGGTAGAGCGCGGGGGTGACGGTGAGGACCAGCACCGTGGAGCTCGTCAGCCCGCCCAGGAGCGAGTAGCCCAGCGCGTTCCAGATGTTGGCGTCCGCCGCCTCGCTGAAGATCACCAGCGGGAGAAGGCCCAGGATGGTGACCGCGCTGGTCATCAGGATGGGCCGGACGCGCTCCAGGGTGCCGCGCAGGATGGCCTCGCGCAGCGGCTCGTCCTCCACGCGGCGGAGCTGGTTGACGTGGTCGACCAGGAGCATGGCGTTGTTGACCACCACGCCCCCCATCATGATCACCCCGATGAACGCCTCGCGGCTGAACGAGGCGCCGGTGAAGAAGAAGACCATGAAGACGCCCACCAGCGCCATCGGCACCGTCAGCAGCACGCAGAGCGGCTGGCGGAGCGACTCGAAGAGCGCCGCCGTCACCATGAAGACCAGGACGAGCGAGATGGCCAGGACGCCGTAGATCTGCCCCGCCTCCTCCTCGCTCCACTTCCACTCCTCCTTGCCGATCACCTGGTAGCCGGCCGGGACGCGCGTGGACCTGACCACCGCCTCGTGCGTGCGGTCGCCCAGCTTGGCGGGGCCGCGGAACTCGTAGCTGACCGTGCGCTGGTACTGCTGGTCCTCGCGGAGGATGCGGGAAAGGACCTCGCGCTCCCCGACCTTCGCCACGTCCTCCAGCCGCACCGTCTCTCCGGAGCGCGCGGGGATGGCGAGCTGCTTGAGCTGCTCCAGGTCCAGCCGCTCGTGCCCGGCCAGGAGCACCGCGAAGGCCAGCTCCTCGTCGCCCACGCGCACCACGCTGCGGCGGCTCTCGCGCCCCACGGCGGCGTTCACGCGGCCGACCACGTCGCGGGCGGAGAGGCCGTGCAGCGCCAGGCGGCGGCGGTCCAGCGCCAGCACCACCTCGGTGGCCTTGTCGCGCTCGAACCACTGGCCGCTGGCGTTGGTGTCCACCTCCTGGATGCGCGAGAAGCGCTTCAGCCGCTCGCCCAGGTCCTCGGCGATGGCGCGCACCGTCTCGTAGTTGTAGCCCAGGACGCGGATGGAGTAGTTGGGCGGCGACGAGCCCCCGCCGTAGAACGACGGCCCGTACCCGAAGACCTTCACCTCCGCCCCGCCGAAGAGGTGGCTGAACGCCTCCATCTGCTCCTTGACCGCCAGCGGGACGGCCGTCTCCTGCAGCGAGTCGGGGAAGTCCACGCGGATCTGCGCGGCCTGCGGGTACACGCGCGTGGTGAAGCGCGACACCTCGGGAAGGGTCTTCAGCTTCTCCTCGAAGTAGCGCACGAGCGCGTCCGTGTTCCCCAGCTCCTCGCCGCGCGGCTGGTCCACGCTGATGCGGATGTACGACTCCTGCTCGTACCAGGGCCGCCAGACGGTGCCGCGGTTGACGTACTTCTCGAAGAGGTAGCCGGAGCCGGCCAGCGCCAGGAGCGGGAGGAGGACGGCCGGCCACGGGTGCCGGAGCGTGGCCGACACCATCCCCCGGTAGGCGCGCAGGTAGAGCGGGTCGCCGCGCTCGCGGCGGCGCGACTGGCGGAGGGTGCGCACCTTCAGCAGGTGGCCGGCGAGCGCGGGGGTGAAGGAGAAGGTGACGAAGAGCGAGGCCAGGTTGGTGAATCCCACCACCAGCGCCAGCGGGACGTAGAAGAGCCGCACCTCCCCCTGCAGGTAGACGAAGGGGACGAAGACGATGATGGTCGTCAGCGTCGCCGCCAGGACGGGGAGGACCATCTCGGCGGCGCCGCGCTCGGCCGCGGCGGCGGGGTCGTCGCCGGGGGCGGCGCGGCGGTAGATGTTCTCCAGCACCACCACGGCGTTGTCGATGATCAGCCCGAACCCCATCGCCAGCCCCATCAGCGTCAGCACGTTCAGCGACAGCCCGCCGAAGTACACCAGGTTGAGGGTGATGAGGACGGAGAAGGCGATGCTGGTGAAGACGATGGCCGCCGAGCGGAAGGAGCGCAGGAAGAGGAAGAGGACCACGAAGACGATCAGCGCCGAGGAGAGCGCGCGCCAGCGAAGATCCGTCAGCTGCGTGCGCACGCCCTCGCTCTCGTCGTCGTCCAGGAGGACGCGGGCGCCGCGCGGGTGGCGCGCCTCCATCTCCGCGATGCGCGCCTTCACGGCGTCGGCCACCTCCACCACGTTGGTCCCCGCCTCCTTGTAGACCTGGAAGGAGACGGCGCTCTCCCCGTCGATGCGGTAGAACTGCTGCGGGTCCTCGTAGGTGTCGCGCACGGAGGCGACGTCCTGGAGCCGCACCATGCGCCCCCCGTCGGTCAGGAGCGGGAGGCGGCGGACCTCGTCGGGGGAGGCGGCGCGCTCGCGGAGGGCCACGGCGTACATCATCCCCCCCCGCCGCACGGCGCCGGCCTGCCGGACGAACTCCAGCTCCTGCACGCGGGCGCGGATCTGCTCGGGGTCCAGCCCCAGCCCCAGGATGCGCGCCTCGTTCAGCTCGATCTCCAGCAGCCGCTGCCGCCCGCCCCAGGCGCGCACCTCGGCCACGCCGTCCAGCTGCCGCAGCTCGGGGGCGATGGTCTCGTCCACGTAAACGCGAAGTGCCTCGGGGGTGTAGGGGCCGGAGATGGTGTAGAGGAGGAAGGGGCTCTGCTGCTCGGCGAACTCGGCGGGGACGTACTGCTCCACCTGCGGCCGGGCGGCGCCCTCGGGAAGCTCCTCCTCCAGCGCCGCCAGCCGCTCGGAGAGCTCCAGCCGGGCGAAGTCCATGTCCACCCCGCGCCCGAACTGCACGTCGATGCTGGCGCGCCCCGCCCCGCCGCGCTCCTCGGAGACGGAGGTGACCTTCTCCACGCCGCGCACCTGCTGCACGGCCGCCTCCAGCGGCGAGGTGAGGAACGCCTCCGTCGTCTCGGGAGAGGCGCCGCGCCACTCGGCGGTGATGCGGAGCTGGGGAAGCTCGGTGTCGGGAAGAAGCTCCACGGGAAGCTCCAGCCACGAGGCCACGCCCAGCAGCGCCAGCGCCAGGTAGGCCATTCCCACGGCCACGGGTCGGCGGATGGAGAAGCGGATCATCGGGGCGTGGGCGCGGGGACGGTGCTCATCCGGGACTGCGAGGGGACAGGGTACAGGGGACAGCAGGCGGGGATCTCGATCGATCGAATCATCCCCGTCCGGCTGATATCACCGCCGGGTCGATATCACCGCCCGGTTGAAACCGGGGGCTACAACGGCACCAAGTCCGCCTTCGCGGACTGCGGCCGACGCCCCATCGTGCGTTGCGGAGTGCCGCGTTGCGTTCGTGGTGCGATGCGGTAGACGCCTCGTGGAGATTCACCGTTGCCCAGCCACGATCCCGGACCTCGAGGAGCAATTCGGCGCGTGCGATCGGTCGCGCTGCGGGGATCAGGATCGGGATCGGGATCGGGATCGGGATCGGGATCGGGATCGGGATCGGAGCCAAATTTGTCGGAATGAGGCTGATGGAGCAAGCACGTCGATCATGATCGCGATGGAAAAAGGCGGCTCCGCGCGGAGCCGCCTTTCTCGTCGAGATCGACCCTCGCGGTCAGCCGTTGCCGGCCTTGGCGCCGGCGGCTTTGTGAGCTTCTTCGGCGGCGTTGGCGGGGAGGCGCAGGCGGTAGGCCGCGAGCGCGGCGGCGCCGTCCGCAGCCGGCTCCAGCGCGTAGAAGGTGAAGCCCGCGAAGGCGAAGTCCGCCCACGCGGCGCCGAAGCGCACGGTGGTCAGGTACACGCCGTCCTCCGAGAACACGTCCACCCACGCGGATCCGCCCGGCTGCTGGCCCCAGAGCGCGAACAGCTTCGACGCGGGGTCGTAGCGGATGCCGCGGACGATCTTCGCGGCGTCGGCCTGGAGCTGCTTCCGGGCGGCGCTGTCGGCGGCCGCGAGGGTCGTCGGAGTGGCGGCGGGCGGGAGCGGGCGGTCGATCTGCACCTGGCGGATCAGCTTGCCGCGCTCGTCGAAGACGCGGAAGGTGGGCGCCGCGCAGTCGGCCTGGAGGATGTAGGGGCCGCCGGAGACGGAGGCGCAGTACTCGGCGGCGTTGGTCCACTGGGGCAGCTCCACCATCCACGGCCGCGGCCGTCCGTACATCTGCCACTGGTGCGTGCGGCCGTCGTAGCCGTTGGCGATGAAGCCGCCCTCGGCCAGGCCCTGCACCGCCGCGCGCTCCAGCCCGCGCACGGGCTCCAGCGCCAGCCCGTTCTCGCGCAGCATCACGATCCCGCTCCGCCCCGGATCGCCGACGGCGAGGATCCCGTCGGACCAGGCGATGCTCACCGGCTCGCTGAGCCCCGCGCCCTCGCCCACGCTGGGCCTGACCTCGCCCTCGCGGCCGACGACGTGGATGCGCCCGGCGCGGGCGTCCAGGAGGAAGACGTTCTCGTCCGACAGCGCGAGCGCGGAGGGAGCGGCCCATCCCTCGGCCTTCTCCACGCGCCAGGCGCTGTCCACGCGGACGCTGCCGTCGGGGAGCAGCGGCTGGTCGGGGTTGCGCACCAGCTTCGCGGCGCCCTCGGCGGTGGCCACGGAGCCGCGCCACGCCTGGATGGTGGCGGCGGGGAGCCCCGCCTCGTCGCCGCCGGAGCCGCAGGCGGCGGAGAGGGAGAGCAGCGCGAGCGGGAGGATGCGGACGAGACGACGGGAGTTGGGCATGGTCACCTCCGGGAGAGGGTTTCCAGGACCGGCGCTGGGGAGGGAAGTGGACGACCCACAAGATGCATATCCGCCGCCCGCTCGGCAATCATCTCGTGCGCCATATGGCGGGGGATGCGGCGACGGATGCCGGGGAAACGCAACGGCGATGGGCCCGGCGCGTGCCGGGCCCATCGCTTTCAGCCCCATTCCACCCTGGACCGGGATCCGGGCGGATGTCCATCAAAGCATACGGATCAAGCCCTCGCTGAAGTAGTCGAAGGCGAATTCCTCCCCGGTTCGCGGGTCTCGCGGCCATTCCCGCCTGATCTGGTCGCGAAGAGCAAGGCCGCGCTGGTCGAGCTGGTGAATCTCGGCGAGACGCGCCGCCCGCGCCTCGCGGCCCAAGGGGATCAGCGGATCGTACGCCCGCACCCACTCTTGAAGCGACGCCCAGGTTGCATCGGTGATCGTCGTTTCTTCCTGCGTGACCGATCGCCCGCTCGGGTCGATCACGCCAGTCGAATGGGTGTCGGCCCAGATCCGGAATCTCGTCATCGTTGCCTCCTTCGGATGAACGCCTTCCCGACCGATTCACCTCTGGAGACGACGGTTTCCCGGACCGGCAACGGGAGAGAAGTGGACGCACAAGATGCGCCTCCGCCGCCCGCGCGGCAATCATCCCTCGCACCATATGGCGCGAGAAAGCGGCGGCGGAGGCCGGAAACGGCGATGGGCCCGGCACGTGCCGGGCCCATCGTTTCATCGTTCGCGGGAGCGTTTGCTACGAACCCGCACCGATTCTCACGATCCCATCGATCGCAGCGCGGCCACCCATTCGTCGAACGGATAGTCGGAGGCTTCGAGCTCCTCGCCGGACTCCGCGCCCGCGAGCATGGACTCGATGCGCTCGCGGTCGGCTCCGTTGCGCACCGGGTGGATCAGGCGCACGGACCCGGAGAGATCATCCTCGGTCTCGACGACGTACTCGACCGGTCCCGCCTGCCGGAGAATCCGATCGGCGGTCTGGAAGGACCGTTCCCGGTCCTCGTCCGTCGGGAAGATCGCGGGGCCCCACCAGGGCCAGACGGGCCCCCCGGCCGGCCTGGAAGCGCGCACCGCCTCGTCGAACGCCTCCGCGGGCACCGGCTGCAGCACGTAGATCCGCTGCTTCTGCCGCTCGTCCCACGCCGCCATGCGAAAGGCGAACACGGGCCCTCCCGGCTCGCGCTCCACCAGGCCCGCGACCGGGCCGTCGTACCAGTCGAAGACGAACCCACGGGAGAACGTGGACGCTCCCGGCGCGGCGTGGGCAAGTGCGTCGCTCCGTGGATCAGGCGCGGAGGCGGGTTTCGATCCAGGCATGGTCTGATGGATGGCCTTGAAGCAAAGCGTACCGTCACAGTCGTTGCCGAAGTGCGCGTAAGCCAGTACCGCCCGTCCTCTTCGACCGTCGGCACTGGCTTACGCGCAACCGGCTACCCGGACGCGTCCAGCTCGCTCAGTCTCCGCCTCGCCTGCTCAGCCGCATCAGGCCAGGGATCGGAGAGCAGGATGCGCAGCACTTCGGGCGGTGTGGAACGGTTGAACGCGATCCTTGCCCGCACGGACTCACGGGGATCCCGAGCCAACCGCTCCATCAGCTCGCGAGGGAGCTTGCGCTTCGAGGCCACCATGTACCTCACGTCGGGGTCTGGATCGACCGAGAGGATCTCCAGGATGGTCAGCGGCACGGTCTTGTTGTGCGCCACCCACTCCCGCATCTCGGGATACCGCTCGATGACGTCGAGCCAGACCTCTTCCGTGGCGGGTTCGTGCGCCGCGCGGCGGTACTCGTCGGGATCGTCGCTGGTGCGCAGCGCCACGAACTCCTCGGCATTCTGGATCATCAGAGTCCGAAAAGGTCTTTGTTGGGGATGAACATGCCGGTAGGGCCCTTGTGCTTATCACCCATGAACGTGCCGAACTCGTCAGCATCGGCGCGCCAATGTAGCCCGTCTCCCTCTTTCTTGAAGACCTTCCACACTGACTCTCCATGTCCAGCGATGTCTTTGGACCAGAAGGAGCCATCGCTCAGGTGCTGTGTGAATTTCCACTTCCTGCTGACGTGCCGGAGTACCTTGCCGGAATTCTCGGCGGTGAGCTGCCATGTCTTCCAGGCCCCGCGCATCTCTCCACCGCTGATCGGCGTGACCATACCGATCAGCGCGACCCCTCGTCCACCCAACCCTACCCGCTCGCCGGTGACGACGTTGCGGCCGGTGAAGAGGACCGAGGCGTCGTGGATGGTGGCGACGACGGGGATGAAGCCGACGCCGATGTCGGTTCCCTCGCGGACGCTGGTGATCGCGGACTGGATCCCCTGGGTCCGGGCGGCCGACGCCTGCTCCGCCTGCAGCATCTGGTCCATCTGCTCCCGGTAGATCACCTCGTCGGTCGGATCGTACGAGGTCCGCTCGTGCAGCGCGCGGTCCCACCCGGCTCGCGGGTGCGGGAGGATGTACGGGTCCAGGTTCGAGACGCCGGGAATGGGGAGGTAGCCGATCTGGATGCAGATCCCCATGATGTTGATCTGCCAGCTGGCGCACGGCTCCAGCCCCGTGGGGTCGCTGCCGTTGACCGGGTCGTTGTCCGCGTACGAGTACGGGTTGCGCCCGCCGGAGAGCCCCAGCGGATCCTCGCTCACGAACCGCTGCAGCGCCGGGTCGTAGTAGCGCATCCGGTTGAAGTAGAGCCCCGTCTCGGCGTCGTACTCGCGGCCGGCGTAGCGCAGCGGGTTGGCCACTTGCTCGGTGGTGGTCACGGGCGCCCCGAAGAGGGTGTACTCGTACCGGTTCACCACGGCGCCGGACGCGTTCGCCAGCGCCTGCACGTTCCCCTGGGCGTCGGTCACGTAGTAGTACGTCTGCCCGCCCATCACCCGCATGGAGTGCGGCTGGTCGACCCCCTGGTAGTAGGTGTACTCGCGCGTCACCGCGCCGGCGCCGTTGGTCTCCGCCACCACGTGCTGCCCGTCGTACAGGTAGCGGGTGACCACGCCGTTGACCGTCTTGCGCACCCGGCGCCCCGAGCCGTCGTAGCCGTAGGTGACGTCCAGCCCCGCCGTGGACGTCACGCGGGTCAGCTGCCCCAGGCTGTTCCAGGTCAGCGTCTGGTCCAGCACCCCGGGCTTCACCTTGCGGGTGATGTTGCCGTCGGCGTCGTAGGTGAGGGTGAACCCGTCGAACGCCTCCAGCCGGTTTCCGTTGGTGACCGTGGCCCCGCTGTGGGTGGGGTTCCCCGCCGCGTCGTAGGGGTACCACCTGGCCGACAGGTACGCGTAGGACACGCTCCAGTCGAACTTCCGCTCCGCCTCCAGCGCCCCGAGCGCGTTGTACTCGAACGCGTCGCCCGAGGTGGCGGTGGTTCCGCGCTGCGTCGCCCGCTCCAGCCCGTCGTACGCGTAGAAGCGGCCCAGCACCCCGCCCGTGGGGTCGGTGTAGCGGCTCTGCTTGGGGGCGTAGACGATGGTGTCGCCGGTGGGGAGAACGTGGCGCAGGGTGTTCAGCACCGTGTCGCGCGCGATGGTGGTGGCCAGCCCCAGGCGGTCGTCGCGGAGCTCGCGGACGCGCTGCGTCTGGCGGTCCAGGTAGTACTGGGTGACGCCGTACCCCCAGTTCGTGGTCACGCGGGCGAAGTTGGCCACGCTGTCGCGCCGGGTGTTCAGCGCGTACCGTGTCCCGCCTCGCACCGTCACCTGGTCCACCGACGGCGTGGCGCCCCCGGGGAAGGTGCGGATGGTGTCGGTGCTCTCGGCGTTCTGCACCGCCGCCCACCGGCCGTTGGGGTCGTACGTGTAGGTGGTGACCGCGCCCTCGTGCGTGGTCTGCCGCCACATCCGCCCCAGCGAGTCGTATTCGTACCGGACCGTCTGGGCGCGCCGGTTGGTGCCGCTCACCACCCGCCCCAGCGCGTCGTACGCCATCCTCATCACCCCCCCGCGCGGATCGGTCTCCGACTCGATCCACCCCAGGGCGTTGCGGGAGTACGTGTACTGCTGGCTCTTGGGGTCGGTGACGGTGCTCAGCCACCCCTGCGGCGCGTAGCCGTACTGCGTGGTCCCCGAGGCGTCGGTGACCGTCGCCGGCCGGTTGAGCGCGTCGTAGGTCATGCTGGTCAGGCCGCTGGCGTCGCTGGTGGCCGCCGTGACGCGCCCCGCCGCGTCGCGGGTGAACCGGCTGCGGAGGGTGTCGGTCCCCGTGACCACGTAGAGCGAGTCGGTGTTCCGCGCGCCGGTGGCGCCGAAGAAGTAGAGGGTGTGGCTCCCGGGCCCGTACACCGCGGCCGGGCGCCCCAGGGCGTCGAACTCGTCGTAGTAGTACCGCGTGGATCCCAGGTTCAGCGGGAGCACCTCGGTGACCGGCTTGACGTACTCGCGCGTGGGCTCACCCGGGGTGCTGAGCTTCACGGGAAAGACGCGCTGCAGCGCGATGGGGAACGCCGGGTGCGGCGAGAGGTAGGCCTGCGTCCAGGTGTAGGTGGTGGTCCGGTTGGCGGTCACGTCGCGCACCGTCGCGGGCTCGGCGCCCGTGTAGGTGTACTCGGTGGCGTCGCCGTTGAACGCCGTCACCCGCGTGGGCCGCCCGTGCGTGTCGCGGAGGATGGTGGTGACCCGGCTTCCCGGCTCCTCGATGCGGGTGGCGTTGCCCAGGCGGTCCGTCCGGGCGTAGACGGTGTTCCCCAGCGGATCGGTGGTGGACACGCGGATGGCGGCGGAGTCCACCCGCGCCGCCGGGCTCCACTGGCTCCCCGTCCCCGCGGCGGGAAGCACCGCCATCTGGAGCGAGCGGAAGGTGCTGGTCGGGCGCACCGTGGACGGCCCGGAGACCGTCACCGTGGGCGCCTGCACCGTCGCCACCTGCCCGTGGGCGTCGTAGCCGTAGTCCCACCGGGCGCCGCCCCGCTCCGTCTGCCACGAGAGCCGCTGCCTGGTGTCGTAGCCGGCGGCGAACGCGCAGCTGACGGGGTCGCAGATCTGGTCCAGCACCCCCGCCGTCACGCGCGTGGTGACGGTGCGGTTGGTGGGGTCGCGGATCCACGCCAGCTTGCCGGCGACGTCGTAGCCCAGGGTGATGGCCAGCCCCGCGGGATCGGTGACGGTGCTCAGCCGCCCGGCCCCGTCGTAGGCGAAGGTGGTGGTGCCCGCGTCCGTCACCGACTTGATCCTGTAGTCGGCGCCGAACATCACCACGGTGCCGTCGGGGTAGAGCCGCACCCACTCGCCCGTCTGGGTGTTGCGGGCGAGCCGGGTGAAGTCGCCCTCGGGCGAGGTGAAGCCGCACCAGGCGGTGTTCTGCCCCTGGACGCAGCTCCCCGGGTAGGTGAAGAAGCGCCCCGTGCCGTCGCCCTCCACCAGGAGGACGCCGCTGCTCCGGGGGTACAGGCGCTGCAGCCCGGCGACCGTCCATCCGATCCCGTAGGGGCTGTCGCGCTCGTTCAGCACCAGCACGCGGACGCGGGCGGGGGCCGCGGCGGCCTGGCTGCCGTCGGGCCAGTAGCTGGTCACCACCACGTCGTAGTCGTAGGCGGCCGTCGGCAGCGTCCCGGTCTCGAACTGGGCCGAAAGGCGCCCGGTCGTGTAGCCGGAGGTCTGGTAGAAGATCTCCTGGCTGCCGTTGGTGAAGGTCTGCCAGGTACCCGTCTGCACGTTCCACAGGCGGATGGACATGGACGACGGGGGGTCGCCCGACGTGTCGGTGGCGTCCACCTGCACCAGCGAGGTGGGCGAGGCCGTCCCGCTGGTGTACATCACCGTCAGCGAGCGCTCGCGGTCGGCGCTGGTGTACGCGGGGGTCGTGTACCCGGCGGTGGTGGCTCCCCGGCTGGCGTCCACGAAGCTGCCGCTGTGCGGGGCCACGCTCACGATGGGGGGCGGCCGCAGCGGCTCCGGATCCGGCTCCTGCCAGCACTGGGGGTCGGTGATCGGGCAGACCTGGGCCCTCGCCTCCAGGGCCCCCAGGCCCATGGCGCAGAGGACGAGGAATGCGATTCGTTGTGCTTTCACGCGATGCAGCTGCTTTCCCTGGGACGTGGACAGAATGTCGCGAAGTGGGATCTTCAATGGATAACCCTAAACCTTCCACGCCGCCAAGCCCATGAGACAAAATACGCTTTCGAAAGAGACTCTCGGGGGGATGTTCCGCGCTCACCGCTTCTTGTGAAGAATTGCTCCGAACTCCCGCGAAGCAAGAGAAACACGCGTGTTCCTGGTATCGAACACCAGAAACATTGACGCAATGTGCACCTGGTCCAGCTTTGCGTCGACACAAAGCGGAGTGGACCGCTGGGGTGAACGCTTTCCACGATCCCCGAGTCGCAGGAAGAGCCCGAAGAGCTGCTGAAGGCGGAGCGAAACGCACAGCGAGGCCGGCCCCACCTGCTCGTCCTGATCCGTTCGGGCAGGGTCGAGAGCGGCGGCGCGGCCCATCGCCCGCGGCATCGGCACCAGGTGGAGGTCGCGCTCGTCGAGGGACAGCACCACCACGTTCGGGGACGCCGCAGCAGGGTGCTGCGGATGGCCGCATCTTGCCGTCCGCGTCCGAATCCGTGGGGCGGCACCAGCCGCGGCCGGCGCCGGACCTGGCCCATGGCGTCCGCCGGCCGGCGGACGCTGCCGCGGCTCCGTCGGAGCCCACTCTCCATCACGAGATGCGCCCTTCCAGCGGCGCGGGCTCCAGCGCTCGGTGCCCCGGCGATCCCCGCAGGCGGAGCGGCCAGGTCAGGCCGTACGCGGCGGTCCCCGGGTCCGGCCGGTCCAGGAACCAGGGCCGCTCCCGCGCGAAGGTGAGCGGAGCGCCGTCGCGATGGGCTCGGGTACGATGCTGAACGGGCGGACCTCGCCCCTGGGGATCGCCTCGATGAGCGCGCGCCTGGCGGGGGAGAGCTCCAGGCGCGGATGCTCGACGGTCGCTTCCGAGGACATCGTCAGTCTCCCGCGACGAGGGTGGACTCGACCAGCTGAGCGGCCTCGTCTTCGGACATGTCGGCGACGTCCTCGTAGATCCTGCGCTCGATCTCGCTCGCCATGGCTTCCAGCGTCGGCATCGAGAACACGGTGCGGATGGGGAGCTGCAGGTCGAACGTCTCCTGGACGTGGGAGAGCAGACGCATGATCAGCAGGGAGTGTCCGCCCAGCTCGAAGAAGCTGTCGTTCACCCCCACGCGGTCGACGCGGAGCACGTCGGCCCAGATCTCCGCGAGCACCTCCTCCATCGGCGTCCGGGGCGCCACGTAGCGCTCCTCCGCCGACGCGAGCTCCGGCGCCGGGAGCGCGGCGCGGTCCAGCTTTCCGCGCGGGGTAAGCGGCATGGCGTCCAGCACCATGACGGCGGCCGGGACCATGTGCTCCGGCATCCGCTCTCCCAGCCAGGCGCGCAGCTCCGCCGGGGTTGGGGCGGCGCCCTCCGCCACCGTCAGGTAGGCGGCCAGGCGGCGCTCTCCGGGGGCGGCCTCGTACACGCGCACCACGACCTCCCGCACCCGCGGGTTGGAGGCGAGCACGGCCTCCACCTCGCCCGGCTCCACGCGGAAGCCGCGGATCTTGACCTGGAAGTCGACGCGCCCCACGAACTCCAGCTGTCCGTCGGCGCGCCACCGCGCCCGGTCGCCCGAGCGGTACAGCTGCGCGCCCGGCTCTCCGAAGGGGTCGGGGACGAGCCGGTCGGCCGTGAGCCCCGGCCGGCCCAGGTAGCCGCGCGGGACCGCCGGCCCGCCGACGCAGACCTCGCCCACCGCGCCGAGCGGGACCGCGGCGAAGTGCCTGTCCAGCAGGTAGACGCGCCGGTCGCCGACCGGCCTGCCGACCGGGACGGCGGGGGCGGCGAAGTCCGCGGGAACCGGGTGGCAGGTGGCGAAGACGGTGGTCTCGCTGGGCCCGTAGCCGTTGACCAGCCGCAGCGTCGGGTACAGCGCCATCGCGCGGCGCACGTGCGGGACGCTCACCGCCTCGCCGCCGGTCATCACCTGCGTGACGCCCTCCAGGACCTCCGGCGCGGTGTCGACGATCAGGTTGAAGTACGCCGCCGTCAGCCACAGCGTGTTCACGCCGTGCGCGCGCACCTGCTCGCCCAGCCCCTCCGGCTCCGAGGCCTGCCCCGGGTACAGGACGCACGTGCCGCCGGAGAGGAGCGCCGGCCACAGCTCCAGCGTCAGCGCGTCCCACGAGGGTGAGGAGTGCTGGAGGGTGACCGTGCCTGCGCCGAAGCTGGCGTAGCCCGCGCCGCGGAAGAAGCCGGGGATGGCGCGGTGCGGCACCTCGGTCCCCTTGGGCAGGCCCGTGGAGCCCGAGGTGTAGATGACGTAGACGAGGCTGTCGGGGGAAGCGGGACGAGGGGCGGAGTACGGATCGCCCTCCCGCCCTTCCGCGCCGTCGGCCGCGCCGTCGAGGAGCAGGACGTGCCCCCCGAACTCGGGGATGCGGTCCCGCAGCCGCGCCTGCGTCAGCAGCAGCGGCGCGCCGGCATCGGCGAGCATGTACGCCAGCCGCTCGGCGGGGTAGTGCGGGTCCAGCGGGACGTAGGCGCCGCCCGCCTTGAGGATCCCCAGGATGCCGACGACCATCTCCGGCCCGCGCTCCACGCAGATCCCCACCCGCACGTCGCACCCCACGCCGAGGGCGGACAGGCGGCGGGCGAGCGCGTCGGAGCGGCGGTGCAGCTCCGTGTAGGTCAGCGTCTGGTCCCCGAAGACCAGGGCGGCCGCGTGCGGCGTGCGCCCGGCCTGCTCCGCGAACAGCTCGTGCACGCAGCGCGCGGAGGGCTCCGCCGCGTCTCCCGACCGGCTCCACTCCTCCAGCAGCAGCCGGCGCTCCTCGCCCGCCGGCAGCTCCAGGGAGGAGAGATGCCGGTCGGGGTCCGCCGCCATCGTCTCGAGCACGGCGCGGAGGTGGCCCAGCATCGCGCGGATGGTCGCCGCCTCCCACAGGTCGGCCCGGTACGCCACCGCGCCGGACAGTGCGCCGTCCCGCTCGCCGAGCACCAGGCTCAGGTCGAACTTGACCGCGCCGTCCCCGGTCCCCAGCCGCTCCCACTCCATTCCGCCCAGCCGCAGCTCGCCCCCGTCGGCGCTCTGGAGGGCGAAGAGCACCTGGAAGAGGGGCGAGTGGCCCAGGCTGCGCTCCGGCCGCAGCTCGGCCACCAGCTTCTCGAAGGGAAGCTCCTGGTGCTCGTAGGCGCCCAGCGTGGCCTCCCGCACCCGCCGCAGGATCTCGCGGAAGGACGGGTCTCCCCCGAGGTCCGTGCGCAGCACCAGGGTGTTGACGAAGAAGCCGATCAGGTCCTCCACCTCGCCGCGTGTGCGGCCCGCGATCGGGCTCCCCACGACGATGTCCTCGCTCCCGCTGTACTTGGACAGCAGGACCTGGAAGGCGCCCAGCAGCGTCATGTACAGCGTCGCGCCCTCGCCGCGGCCCACCGCCCGCAGCCGCTCCAGCAGCTCGCCGGGAAGCTCGAACCGCTCGTTCGCCCCGCGGAACGTCTGCACCGCCGGGCGCGGATGATCCGTCGGCAGCTCCAGCATCGCGGGGGCGTCCGCCAGGCGCTCACGCCAGTACGCCAGCTGTCTCTCGAGCGCCTCACCCGCCAGCTGCTCGCGCTGCCACACGGCGTAGTCCGCGTACTGCACCGGCAGCTCGGGGAGGGGCAAATCACCGCCCTGCTCGTACGCCTCGTACAGCGACGCCAGCTCGCGGAAGAGCACCCCCATGCTCCACCCGTCGCTGACCACGTGGTGCATGGAGACCAGCAGAGCGTGATCCTCGTCTCCCAGCCGCAGCAGCGCCGCCCGGAAGAGGGGACCCGCGGCGAGGTCGAACGGACGCGCCGCCTCATCCGTGATGCGGCGCCGCATCTCTGCCTCGCGCTCCGTCTGACCCAGCTCCGACAGGTCCTCCACCACGAGCATGAACCCGCCGAAGGGCGCGATCACCTGCACCGGGGCGCCGCCCACCTCCATGAAGGTGGTCCGCAGCGACTCGTGACGCCGGACGATCTCGCCCAGCGCGCGCTCCAGCGCCGACACGTCCAGCGCACCGCCCAGGCGCCACGCCATGGAGATGTTGTAGGCGGCGCTCCCCGGCTCCAGCCGATCGATGAACCAGAGCCGCTCCTGCGCGAAGGAGAGCGGCAGCGACCCAGTGCGCTCCACCGCCACCACCGGCGGGAGCACCGGCAGATCCGCGCGGCGCATCTCCTCCGCGCGCACGGCCAGCTCGGCCACCGTGGGACCCTCGAAGACTACCCGCAGCGGCAGCTCCACGCCGAACACGGCGCGGATGCGCGAGACCACGCGGATGGCCAGCAGGGAGTGACCGCCCAACTCGAAGAAGTTGTCGTGCGCCCCCACCCGATCCAGCCGCAGCACCTCCGCCCAGATCTCCGCCAGCACCTCCTCCACCGGCGTGCCCGGCGCCACGTAGCGCTTCGCCGCCGAGCCGAGATCGGGCGCGGGGAGCGCCCGCACGTCGAGCTTCCCGTTCGGCGTCAGCGGCAGCTTCTCCAGCACCACGAAGCCGGCCGGCACCATGTACTCCGGCAGGCTCTCCCGCAGGTGCGCGCGCAGATCATCCGCTTCCACCTGGCCGACGACGTACGCCACTAGCCGCTGCTCGCCCGACGCATCCCTGCCTACGATCACTCGCGCCTCGCGCACCTCGGCGTGCGAGGAAAGCACGCTCTCGATCTCTCCCGGCTCGATCCGGAAGCCGCGGATCTTCACCTGCTCGTCCACCCGCCCGATGAACTCCAGCCGCCCGTCCGCCTTCCAGCGCAGCCGGTCTCCCGTGCGGTACATCCGCGCTCCAGGCTCACTGGCGAACGGGTCCGGGACGAACCGCTCCGCCGTCAGCCCCGGCCGATCCAGGTAGCCGCGCACCACCCCGTCGCCACCCACGTACGCCTCGCCGGAAACGCCGATCGGTACCGGCTGGAGCGCGGCGTCGAGGAGATAGATCCGCTGGTTCCCCGTCGGGCGTCCCACCGAGATCGTGAGCGCATCATCCGCCACCTGCTCCACCTGCTCCCACGAGCACCAGGCGGTCGTCTCGGTGGGACCGTACATGTGCAGCAGACGCTCGGGGCCGCCTGCCTTCAGCAGCCGCCGCACGCTGTCGGCGTCCACCGCTTGCCCGCCGAAGAGCACGTCCCGCAGCGGCGAGAAGATGTCCGGCTGCTCGCGCGAAAGCTGGTTCAGCAGCGCCGTCGTCTGGTAGAGCGTGGTGATCCCGTTCTCGCGGAGGAAGTCGCGGAGCGCGGGGGGTGAGAGAAGGAGGTCGCGATCGATGCCTACCAGCGTCGCCCCGTTCAGCAGCGCGCCGAACATCTCGAACGTCAGCGCGTCGAAGCTCGCGTTCGATGCCTGCGCGATGCGGTCGCCCGGGCGGGTCTGGACGTAGTCGGTCTCGACGACGAGCTGGACGACGTGCCGGTGGGCCACCATCACGCCCTTGGGCTTCCCCGTGCTCCCGCTCGTGTAGACGATGTACGCCAGGTTCTCGGCCGTCGCCCCGCTGCGGGGCGCCTCGACCGGCTCCGACGCGAGCGCGTCGGCGGCCCGGTCGAGGTGGACGACATCCAGATCGCCGACCTCCATCTCCCCCGCCAGATCGCCGCGGCTGAGCAGCACGCGAACGCTGCTGTCGGCGAGCATCAGGCGCAGACGCTCGGGCGGATAGCTCGGATCCAGCGGCACGTAACAGCCGCCCGCCTTCAGCACGGCCAGGATCGAGACGATCAGCTCCGCGCTCCGCTCCAGCAGCACACCCACTCGCGCATCAGGGCTCACGCCCAGCCGGACCAGGTGGTGCGCCAGCTGGTTGGCTCGCACGTCCAGCTCCCGGTACGTCAGCTCCTCCTCGCCCCAGACCAGCGCCACCGCGCCGGGGCGCTCCCGCACCTGATTTTCGAAGAGCTCGTTGATGCACACGCCCCGCGGGTACGGGCGCTCCGTCCGGTTCCACTCCTCGACGACCCGGGCCCGCTCCTCCGGACCGGTGAGCGCCAGGCGCGAGAGCCGCGCGTCCGCTTCGGCGGCCGCCTGCTCCAGCACCCGCTCCAGGTGGCCGAGCATCCGCTCGATCGTCCCGCGCTCGAACAGGTCGGTGCTGTAGTTCA
>Ga0247770_1001121_pt1 | contig 22944 bp, 12 predicted proteins | sample UWRJL136409B6_FD_179943 | JGI IMG/M metagenome (GOLD analysis project Ga0247770, IMG submission 179943) | Plant litter microbial communities from Arlington Agricultural Research Station in Wisconsin, United States - UWRJ-L136-409B-6 | ecosystem: Environmental > Terrestrial > Plant litter >... | reverse complement strand
TTGCGGACAGCCGCGCCTGGAAAGCAATCATCTCGCACGCTTCATCGAGTAACAAGTCGGCAAGCCGCTGCAAACCACTAAGCTTATAGGACAGCAGGTGTTCAGGCGTGGCAAGCACGATGCCGCGGCGCTGCCTAGCCCGCTCATGTAGCTCCGAATAAAGCGGAATTACAGCTGGCGCCTTGTGGCCGGTGGGGGTCCGGCGAGAGAAGGGCACGTGTATGATGTCGCGCCCTACTAGCCCGCCTAGTCGCGCCTGCAAGACCTGTGCCGTTTGGGCGAGTAGGGCTCGAGGCACAACCAGACGCGCCAGCTGTGCGCCGTCGGCCAAGATGGACATGGCCATGGGCACGATGCACGACGTCTTACCGCTGCCCATGTTCATCTGCAGCACCGAGTTTGACCCCGATGCTGGGCAGAGCATGGCGTTAGCCACCTCGACCTGTTCGGGGCGGATGAGAAGGCTGTTGTCGATCTCGAGGAGCAGCCAGTCTGGGAAGTCCAAGGGGTTCCACGTAGCATGCCCGACGTTCCGCCACTCCGCCGCCGCCCTGGCCGCGTCCCCTCGCCGCTTGGCGGACCTGATGCGCTGGAGCCGCTGGAGACGCGCCACGCTTAGGCCGTACGACACCATAAACTGCCTCGCTGGCAGGTCTAGAGGGTGAGCGTTGCTGGAACGCAGCAGCTCCAGGAGTGCGCTCGGGCTCGTCCACGGCCACAAATCTGCTAGCCCGAGCCACCGGAAGCGAGGATCTCCGCTCGAGAATGCCTCAATAACCGCCTTCAGCTGGCCCTCCACGCCGGAGAGAGCATCTGAGATGTGAGCTTCCACTGCAGGAAGAGGCGGTACTGGGTCCTTCTCTGCCTCTTCCTTCTTCCCATGGCTACTAGCCCTTTTGAGCGCGTTGAGGCTACTTCTCAGGCTCTCGCCGTACTCGCGCCGCGTGCCGCTCGCGGACGTGAAGCGGAGCAGGATAGAGCCCAGTTCGTCCCACTCTTTGCATCTAGAACGGTCCGTACCGGCTCTCTGGACGCGCCGCGTAAGTTGGGCACGCTGGCCCGGTTCTTGGGGCTGCGGCCATGTATCGTCATCATGATGAGCCAGCGTTGGGATAGGGGCGGATGGGCCGCTGAGGCGGACGCAAGCTTCCTGGATGAGCAGAGGCACGGCAGGCCCGCCGCTTCTTACCACAGAAAAAGGCGCGTCCGCGGCGGGGTTCCACGGTACCGGGGCGGCGCTAGGCGGCCCACCTGGGTACCTGTCTATAGCGTGCTGGGCTTCTTCAATGTATTGCGAGAGCATCAGATTCCTGTACATCCGGGCCCAGTCGAGCAAGACCGCGTCGACAGCCTCGTCGACGTTGAGCTCCAGGGCGCGAAAGCCCCAGCCTGACGGTTCCGGGCTAGGCCACTGCCGCAAGATGAAGGCGGCGAAGTCGCTTGCCTCGCGCCGACACCGACGTAGGCGCTCTTCTTGGCCCTCATCAAAGTCGTAGACAAGTCGCCCGGCAGTGAACCGCGTCGTGGAAGCAAAGCGAGCCTCATCAACAGTACCCAAAATCATGCTCTCGAGAGACTGCAGTTCTGGCGTCTCTCGGAACCTGAAATCAGTAAATAGAGTGTACCTTGGCGTACTGAGGGCCCTGAGATCGTCACGATGATGGCATGCAGCAAGGAACCGCAACACGTCCGCATTCTGTCCAGGAGCAAAAGAGAGGAGAGCAAGTTTGAACAGAGCTTCGTAAGGACGATCGCGGTCGGTACGGCAAAACATGTCCACCAGGTTGCCCCATTTCCCCGCAACATCGTCGCTTACGAGACCAGCGAGCGACCAAGCGGCTGTGCTGTCCGGCTCGTCGTGAAAGCCGCCGATCCTTCGCCAACGCTGTAGAGATATTTTCAAGGATTCATCCATGTAGACTGCCCACGGGTGGTGAAAGGATTCTACCATGCGGTATACTTCAGTCGCTTGGGGCAGCGTTAGCTCGCGGTCCCGCGGTTGATAGACAGCAGACGATGGCGCCCCAGCGGCCGGAGCTAGTCCGGTCCAGCGGGGTGGGGCACGCTCGTAGCGGATGCGCTGGCGTTCGGCACGGCGTTGGAGCCAGGAGGCTGGCCGTCCCCTGCGCGTCGCCTCCATGCTGGCACTCTGGCCTGCCCCGCCGTCGGCGAATACGCTGAGCTGCGCTGACCTCTCTAGGATGGCGCTCACGGCCGGCTCGAAGCTTTCGTGTTGGATGGCTACGGTGAGCGATTCGTCCCAGCTCACTGTTTGCAAACGCCGCTTGTCCGGCGGGTAGTAGCTCCGTCGCGGGGTGAGCCCCCTGAGCATCTCGAGCGTCTGGATCGCGTTTCTACCGAGCGGCTGCCACGGCTGGCACCGACCCGACTCGAGCGTCCGCATGGCCTCCTCGGTACCCGTCCGCCGTGTGAGGGGGTCCGGCAGAGCGAACGACGTGAGGGCGTGGAGCAAAGCCTTGGTGCACAGCAGCTCCGGCTCCGGGGGGCACGCGAGCTGGCCGAGCACCGGGTCAATCCCAAACCTGCCGTAGCGGTCAGCACCGCGTACGGCGATGCTGACGTGCATGCCCTCGCGGCTCCAGCTTATGGCCCCGAGCGGCAAGAGGATGCTGCGCTCGTCGCAAGCGCCGACGGTGCGCACGACCAGCCCGCTCCGGAATCCGTAAAGCGTGCCCACGTCTTGGTTCGGGTCCACCTCGGCCCCGAGTTCAGGGCATTCCAGCAGGCCATGGCCGTTGACCCGGAAGCAGAGGTTGAGGTTCCTAAGCTCGACCGACAGCGGGCCGTCTGGGTTCAGCGGTTGAGAGATGACCAGTCTGCGCTGGTCGGCGAAGCCGCCCAGCATTTTCGCTGCCATCTGGGTGAGAGAGGAGCCGGGGGCGACGAGGCAGGCCTTACTTCGCCGCCGGCGCACCCGACGCGTCCTGATATCAAGAATCCAGTCGCTTCCTCGGGTGCGCCATACGTCGGGCTTCCTCCGGATCTCTAGCCGGCCCGAGTCGAGGTCAAGCCAGTGTGCGCAGTCCTGAACCAGATCCAGAGGCAAGTCGTACGTATTGCTGCCGAGGAACATGGTCGATGGCACATATTCCAGGACGCTCCCGCTGGGCTCGACGGCGTGAACCACCACTCGGCCGCCGCGATGGCCGAGATGGGCGCGGTATCGTCCTTGACGTCTCGCTACCATGTGGCTCATGCCGAGCCGGGACGACGGATACGTCAGCAGGTATTGATCTCCAAAGAGCTCTTTGACGTCAGGGGAATCTCTGATATCCAGCGGCAGCCTGCTCATGGGGCTACCGTCGACCAGGAGCCTCCCGTCGATAAAGTTGTAATCGAGCCTCTGAGCGGTGGCCAGCGTGCTCGCCGGACTTGTCGTGCAGGAAACCCACGGACTGACGTCAGACATTTGCCACTCGCCACACATCAGCTCGGGGGCCGAGCCTCGGTCCGTTCCGTTAGCCCAGCTGCGGGCGACGGCGCGGTCCAGAGCGGTAGGATATCGGTGGATAGCCGACTTGACTGTGCCCTGAATCGCGTGCGCCATCTTCATGTCTCGAACGAGCAGGCTCCGCAGGGTCGGCGAGAGCTCCAGGTTCTGCTGCAGCGCTACAGACGCCTCGACGTAGCTCTCGAGCTCCGCAGCTGACATGTCAGCGTCCGCGTGCTCCAAGACGGCAAAGGTCCCCCGGCATAGCAGCGAAGCCCAGAGACAGTGCTTGGCAATGGTTTCGCCCGCGCCGGACTCAGCACAGCGCCAGCGCTGCTCGCGGGTCTGGGCGATCCAGCAGAGCGTCTCCTTTCTCGCCGCCTCGAGCAACCCGCGGGCGGCGTTGCGGCCGCCCGAGTCTCCCAGCCGCAGGAGCCGGAGGCACAGGGTGATGAGCGTCTGCATGCAGTAGACCTCGCGCCAGTTGGTGCGGATCATTCCGAGACGCCGCTCGATCTGCTCTGCCAAGCAAGCGCAGAATGGCGCATCTCTAAACACTGCGTGCACGTCTCCCAAAATGTCTTGGCGCTGGTGCGCAGGGCCGGCCTGGATGGCCAGCTGGCTGACGAGACACATGGTGTCTTCGCAGTTGAAGTTGAGGTGCGGTGAACGCAGCTCGCCGAGGAGTGTCAGCCAACGTCGAGCCCGCCCCGAGAGCAGGCGCTGGTACGACAGCATCTCGTGCGCCGAAACGTCGGGGGGACACCTCGCTTGATTTGCAACGGCTTGGTACGACGATGGGCCGTCCAGGTCCGGGTGCGGGTGGGTTGCTGCGGGGAAGACAGATCCCTCTAGCGCAGACGGCATGTGCAGGCCGCATAGATGACCAAACGTCAGCGGCCGTTTGAGATCGTTGACCCACGTCTCCGATCCTGCGTCGTAGAGGCGAAAGTCTAGGCTGTACGGCAGTAGAACCGCGCTCTTCTCGACTTTCATCTTGACCTGCTTGTAGTGTGACTGAAGGAAGGATTTCGTCGCCGAGGCGACCGAGAGGATTCGTTTTTCAGAGGCAGCAAAACGCTTAAGGGGTTCGTACTCGGTGAGCCGCACATGCGGCACCGTCGATGGTGCCCCCGGCCGGCTCGGGTGTGCCAGCTTGCTGATGATCCAGGTAGCGTCTCGGTAGGCGGCTAGGTAGCTCGGCATGCCTAGTTCGAATACCAAGGCCGCGCTGGCCCAAGATTCGGAGGGGAGAAAATCCTCGTGAACGTGAGCTCGAAGCTTCTTTCGCTTCTGGCGGCTTCTGCAGCGCTCGCAGGTACGCGGGCCATACGCTCCATTTGGCTTCTTGGGACAAGTGCAAGTGGTCTGCTCAATAATTGCGGTGAAAGCATCGTAGTCGTTGCAAGCCTTCCTCCACCCCGATTCGGCCCTTTCCCTGGTCTTCTGTGACTCGGCCTCGATCTGCTGTTGTAAGCTCTGCAGGTCGGTCGATCCTGCCATGAACCGTGCGGTGAAGCACTGGGCGCTAGGGCCGCTGATAATCGTTGTAGAACCAAAGCGAGCACGCTTGCACCTCCGCTGGAGGTGATCCTGTATCTTTCTGAGGCGTTCCATATCTTCAAGCGTGGCAAGTTGGAGAATGTTGAGGAGTTCCGGAGAAAAGCACGGGTGGTAGTCCAAGAGCAATGGGCACTTGTCCGCGACACTCTTGTCGAGTTGAACCCACAGGTCGAAAATGCTCAGGATCGAGACGCTGGCCTGCTCTGGACCTGAATCGAATGCGCCGCCGGTGTCGCTAACGAAGTCAATGATTCTCCAGGCCAGACGGCAGGCCTGATCAGCCGTCTCGGAAAGCGTCGGGCCTCGGCGAATATCCATCTCCAGTCTTGATAACTCAAAACACTGGAGAATGAATTTCTGCAGCGGGTCACCGCCCGCACCGCTCTCCAACTCCACATTTCCTCCCGGGGCTCCTTTCCTCTTCCTTGAAGCTGCCGATTGAAGGATGCCATCCAGATAGATGGCACTGTTGTTGAGGGAAAGGCGAAGGTCATCATCGTCGGCCCGAAGGGGAAGTCTCTCAATGCTTGGCATTATCTCGGCCCGATAGCGACGCCACGCGGCTTGAACCTGACTCGTGGCAGCGCGAATTGCGTCGCAGAAGGGGGCGGATGTCGATTTGAACAGCCTCCGGTATACCGCCTGGTTCTCTGGCGAGGCCTCGGCCATCTCCATTTCCAGCTTGGCGAGGCGCCGGCAGAGTTTGGACCTGAGCAAGATTGTCAACTCAGGGGCAAGCTTACCAGTACAGTCCTTTAGCAGCTGGGAAAGCAGGGCGCATATCAAGAACTTGTAGTAGGCCCGCCCTGCGTTGTTGCCGAAAGCTAGACAGAGATGGCGCTGAACGGCGACGCGGAGTACGAGCCAATAGGGCGAGCGGCGCCACGGGAGCTCTGCCTTGTCGAGGTTAACGTCGTCTCGGACTCGCTTCCGCAGCTTGGGGACGTGGGCTGAGGATCCGATTGCTTCGAGCAATGGCAAAAGCATCTGGCTGATTAAGGCGGGATCGGCCGTGTCTCTGGCTTCTGCTATCCAAGCTCCGGCCTTGCGGCTACGCGCTGCAAAGCGGTCGAGCGCTTCGGTGCTAGCTTGCTCGAGAAAGCCAGCCAGCGTTTCCGCGAAGGATGAATTCGAGAAGGTAGCGAGGGGGATCTGCGCGGCTCTGCCGGGAAAATCCCACTGTAACGCGCCATCGGCAGCGAGGACCGCTTCAGAAGAGGGGGACGTCTCCAAAGCCTCAAATACCACGTTGTCGTCATCGCCGCCGTCGCTTCTGAGTTAGGGTCACCATGTTAGAAATCCAGGCTCGGAACGGGCGGCCCATTCCGCTAGTCCGAAGATGTGCAGCATATGCTTACCTCGGTAATAGCCGAATGAGGATCGCGCAGTTTTGCTCCTCTACATACAAGACCACCGGACAGTCAACCGACAAGCTGCAAAATGCGCGCTCTATTGACACTCGGTCAAAGCGGCACCGGTGGAGGTCGAGGCATATGAGAAGCTGTTGGCGAACGAACTGCCAGCATCTTTGTGCCTTTTGGCCGGGGAGAGCACACAGCGCTTCGCAGGCGCCAAGAAGCCGCGTTTGAAAGCTGCTCTCGACTGCCTGGCCGTTGAGGTCCCTGCATCCCGGAAGCTTGGGTGGCAGGACAACATGATTGAAGACAGACTCGAGAAGAGACGTCATTGTTGAATTTTTTGGGAACATGTAATGAAAAATTCCCAGGCCTTGACGCGTTTGAGTTTGAGCGGGGAAATTGGCTGCCCAACTGAGGCCTACTGTGAGGATCCACCCAACGCACGGATCAGGCGGTACTGGTACGTACCGTACAGAGATAATTGTTAGGACGATGGCCGAGATCATCACGCAGACTTATTAGCTAGAACAACACAATACAAGAGATTGAGCATTGAAGCCACACAGATTGGGATTACCCCACACCTACCATATTACCCTACTGAGGCCTACCATATTGCCCACTTCGTGACACATATGGGGCAATAGGGCCTATGTCATAATTACAGCATAGTTCCTCCCGCAAGAGCAACTAATAAACAGGGGATCCCCAGCCTGCGTCTGGCGATGTCCTACGTGTCTCAAGCATGGATGCAGAAAACACAAATCATGGCTAGTGACGGCGAGATCCAGGACATCCTCAACTATACTTTCACCAAGCGCGAGCTGCCCTGCGAGGCTACCTTAGCGGCGGGCGCAGCCTCACAAAAAAAATGTAGACAGTAAAGTAGCAGGAAACAAGCCCCTCGCCCTGATAGGGGACGCTCTTCCGCTTGGACGTCGCAACTAGAGCGTATAATCGCGGGACTAGAATATGTAAGACTCAGGAAGTTCATAAAGCAGTGGTTTACTAAATAAAAGCAGATCAAACTTCCAAATATATTGCCAAAGAAGGATCGAATAAGAATCTCCAACGTCTTGGTGAAAGGCTCGGTCTAGACGCAGCTATTGTTCAGAATCCCGCTCAGCATGGTACTGTGTCGAAAACGACTCTGGCTTCAACTGTCGAGGCACTGATAGGCGCAGTCTGGGTGGACTCCGGATATGATTTCCCCCGGACGCAGCGGGTAACCGAAGCTTTAGGTATTACTACACCGTTTTGAGATGTTTGGGCCCGGGTACTGTCCAACATGGTGGTTCTGGATAGTAACCTAGCTTTTCGTGTAGTATAACTACTAGCATCGTGGCCACGATGGATGCGGGACGCTTTTGGTTCCTCACCCTAACAATACATTGTTCAGTTGGATACTATTGTTCGGAACCTCTGGAATCACGACCTGCGTGACAGTGTAACCCCTTGGGAGTTATGTCGACAACAGAGAATAAGACTGAGAACAGAGGATGGGGGAGAGCCATGAACTTTATCGACCTCCGGGTCGTCACAAGAACTGGTAATGGTGAACTAGACGAGAATACAATCAATTCAAACTAATTTACAGTAAAGATGCTACAATCCAACACCAAATGTCCTTGGCTGTTGGCAACGGCATCGGAGATACCCATTGCCCTAGAGCATGTAAAAAGCCCCGATCTTACAGCCTCAGCTGTAGGAATTGGTCAACTACACTCTTAACCTGCTCCTTAAAGTTGGCAAACTCGAACCCGAATGTCGCTTCCGTTATGCTTATGTCGAAGGGTATACGTGCCGTCTTAACACTACCACCCATAACGAACCTCTTTCTATTGAAGGCTTCCGGGTAGTACCTCTTGGCAATTTCTCGTGCCTCGTTCCAGCGTGATGATTGCCCGAGGATATAACTTTGGTTACCAGCTACAGAAGGAGAAAGCGACTTGACGTGCGCCTTGGCGACATCATCCACATGGACTGTTATCCCTGCGTAGGGACCAAACCTCTTGCCCAGGAGAAGTGCGAGCACGATTGAGTTAGTACCCTGCATTAACTGGCGATGCGTTGTAGCATTATTATTCCGTCCTAATACGAAGCCAGGGTGTAGGTAGACTGCATCAAAGGCAGGCCGTTCCCGTGCCATCCAGGCTTCAGCGCTGTGGAGCGCGGCAACCTTGGATGCGGCGTAGGCGGCGAAGGTGGATTCGTAGGGTCCAGGAACAAAGGGAATACGGTTGTCGGCAGTGACAGGATCTAGAGGGCTCCGTTTGGTTAACCCTTCCATTTCAGCGTAGGGGACGAGGGCTACTATGGAGCTAGTAATAACCACTCGTCGGACCGTGCCGGCCATGTCGGCCGCCTTGAGAAGGTTGATAGTTCCCTCGACAGCCGGCTTGATGAAGAAGTCTTCGTGCAGATGGCTGGGTATGCCGACGTTTGTTGCTAACGGGGAGGCTAGATGAATGATGTGTGTTACCCCCTCGACCGCCTGGTCGTAGGCTCGTGGTACGCTGATGTCTGGGACAAGGGCGAATGTGAGTCGGTATCTTGGGTTCAATGCCCGGATTTGGGGTTGTGATAGGACTTCTGCGATCTTTTCTTCTGATCGGACTGCCGCTCGGACGCGGTACCCGTGGCGGAGGAGGTGGAGGAGGACGCAGGAACCAATGTGACCTGTTGCACCAGTAACGAGGACGAGATCTTGCGATAACTCCATGGTGGTAGTGCAGTTGGAGTTATTCTTGCTGCTCTGTGTATGCGCGTCTCTACTTTGCGGCATTCTGATGACAATACTGCCGGCTTATATACGTCAGGTTTTAAAATTTAGCGAAGAGCGTAGAGTTGAGCGTTGAATTGCAAAGCCTGTGCACCACCGAAAACGATGCTGAAATTTTAGCTAACATACGTGGGCAAATTACCCGCCGGATTTGTGTGTACCGCCACAAGCAAGCCTGTTGCTAAATATGGTCGATTTGGTAAGGGCCCGAATTTGGGCCCACAAAGTGGACAAGATTTGGGACCAAGTGCCGCACCGACCAACGGCCCGTACAAGCAAATAAATACACTTTCGCTTTTACCGTCGTCCCATATTTTAGAAATCGACTCTGTATCCTCCTCTACCATACACTTAACTGCAGTTGATACTTATCTACTATCTATTACTGTTTATACCTATCTACCATTGTTGACACCTCTACTTTAGGGTTAGGGTTATAATCAAAGCTTCAACATGGACCCGTCATTATCTTCATCGTCCTTCGACAAGCATGCCTTCCTGAGCAAGATTCCTTACTCAAAAAATGATGAGGAATATAGCTTTTATGAGAGGCTCATCCCTGAACTTCAAAATCGCAAGCCTTCAGATATACCCCGCATTCTGGTTATTACCGATGCCGAGAAAGATTACGACGACCTGATAGCCATTGTGGTACTTTGCGAGATGTACCGACTTGGTGTCGTCGAAATCGCAGGTATCATTGCTAATCACAAGCCGGCTCGACGAAGAGCCAAGTTCCTGCGGACCATAGTACATCTGCTAGGGATGGGACATGTTGAAGTTGCCGAAGGTACTGATGGCGTTGAAGACCCAAACCAGACAAGGTTTCTCGAGGAGTCCTATTATGAACTAAAAAACACCACTTTCGAGGAACAAGAGTGGAATAAAAAGCCATTCCGACGTGGTGCTGAGCTGATCGACACACTTGCAAAGCAAGTGGACAACGAGGGCAAGGAACCACTTACCGTTCTTCTCATTTCGTCCCTCCAGGACATTTCAGATTACTTTAACTCTCATAAAAATGACCCCGACTTTCTTCCCCAGCACTTCAAGAAGTTTGTCTCGCAGGGCGGGTATGAAATTCTTGGCTCCGGAGACACCTGCACCCTTAAACCGATTAAAATTGCGCAGAATAACAGCTTTCATCCTACAGCGGCTAAGAATTATACCGATTGTCTCGTCAAATTCAAGCTAGCATCGGACGCCTGGTCGCGCGAGGCCGCAAAGGCCGCCCGTCTCGACGGCAGTATTTTTGCGAATCTCGACGAACATGGACCTATCGGCGCTCATCTGGCCTGGGTGTACAGGCGTCTAGAGTTCAAGTTTTTTTGGGATCCCTTCAATGCGCCGTACATGCCCCATCTCGATCCAAACTGGTACGTCACCACACGTCTCGGCCTCAATGTGGAATCAAACCCTTTGAAAGACTTTGATCAATCGCCCCCTGGGTTCCTACAAATTTTGCCGCACAGCAAAATAATTGCATACGACGGTTGCGCCGCTATCGGCACCGTCGGCGACGATATCATGCGGGCTCTAGGCATTATGGGCGAGCCAGAGCCGTATAATGAAGCGGCCCAGCAACAACACCGCCTGTTTGGGCGAACGCCGAATGACCTCGGTGGAATTGATGCTTCCAAGCTACGAGATACTCTGCGAGTGTTCTTCTTTGGAGCCCTGAAGTCTACGAGCAAGAGCGCCGAGAAGCTGATTCCATCACGCTCTATCAAGCATAAGGTTGATAACTACAAGGTAACACTTGACGTTTTTGACCAGCAGGTGCCATATCTGAAGAAGTCGAGAGAGTTGGCGCAAGCGGCGAAGGAAAAAGAGGTTGATAAGGAAGAACTCGAACGGCTCCAGACCGAGAAGGGACTCGAGCGATCCGAAGCGGAGAAGGAACTGAAGCGGATCCAGCGGGAGGAGGAACTCAAGCGACTCCAGACTGAGAAGGGACTTGAACAATCCGAAGCAGAGGAGGAACTCAAGCGCAAGGAACTCAAGCGGCTCCAGGCGGAGAAGGAGTTGAAGCAGCTCAAGGCGGAGAAGTTGCCCCCGCCTTACTCAGGGTATCCCAAAGTCCCAGCCCCAAATGAAATCCCATATGAGCTTCTATTCCAAAGGGCTTTATCTGGTGAGGATACAAAGAACAAAGAGAGAAAATTACGGTGGAAGGATGTCTTCCGGCAGCTCAACTCTCTGCGGGAAAATACTTATGCGCTTGCCATGGCAATAAATGCCTTGCCAGAGAGGCAGCGCTTCGGAGCTATAAAGAAACTACGTGCCAAGGGGAAAACTGCGGTTCTCGCTGAGCTTGAACGGCTTCAAAACATGGGAATCGAAGATGGCGAGAGAGCTGGGGGACATAAGCGCTATACACAGTTTGTTAATCTGTATAGAGAACGTCGTACGGCAGGGCCCCATAATATTCGAGGCGTACAGTCTGTCCGTTACAATCCAGAGACTGGTGATATCGTTTACGGACAAATGAAAGAATGAAAAAGTTGATTGGAAGTACAAAATATTAGCTTGAATTTTTATATACTTTTATTTTAGTTCGACTTAAAAGTTTGTTGTCTCGTGATATAGGTTACAGTAATAAGTAACGTACTGTCCGGACGTTAAGTGACCTTTCTACACTGCTAACACCACTAGATGTACTTATGATACCTATAAGGTTCAGACTATAAAATTATCAGCTACAGTTAATTGCACTACACCATCGCTCATTCACGAGTGCTCGCTACTTGATTCAACCAGCTGCCACTAAGCAGAGAAGGGATTGAACGTCACGACTCGGGTCATGCTACCAGGAAGGAGCACAGACCAGCTGAGAACCAATCACTGGGCCCAGGGTGCAACGACCCGCAAATCCTTGACGGACCAATTAGGATGGTCCCGGCGGCCCGAAGCGCAGTGCTCGGGACCCCGGGACCCGCGACCTGTATGGACCCGGCGTCCCGAGGCCAAACCCTCGGGAGCTCGGGACCAGGCAAAGAACAGCATATAGATCCTACTATCGTGTCCACGATGGAGTGAGGGACCTCTTGGTTCCTCACGCTAATAATACATTGTTTAATTGGAACTTATTGGGAGACAGGTGGTTTCTCTGATGCTAACATCGCGATCTTGGACACAAAATATTAAGGAAACTGCACGGTATGGACATGAGATACCAAGAGCGATCATGCGCAAAGCTTTTAGACTATAAGTCGATAATCGAGCTTTACGGGATTAATTAAGTGCATAGTAGTGTTAGCAAAGCTAGGGACTGCGTCTGCCAAGTAATTGAACCAGCACTGAGAGTAGGCGTCGCTAGAGGGCGCAAAAGACCATTGATTGGTCGGTACCAAGAAGCTTGCAAGCGGCTGTTCGGTCCAAATTTAGGCTACCCCCTAAGCGTCATACTACTGTATAGGAAGTCATCCCAATTTCCAGCCTCATTCACAGGAGCCCAGATTTCGGGCAATAGTCACATCTAGCTCACAAGTTATGAATACAATTACTGCTGCAGATGACTTAAAAGGGCGCCTCATCTATTGCAGGCACAATGGTAGTATCTATGCTACAGCATTATACTGGTCTTCCCTCCAAGAGGAAGTTATGGGGATTAGGTCTTTTCAACTCTGAGAACTTAAACTCCGTGCCAATCAATTACATTAAGGCGGTCATACAGACAATGTATCAATCTGCTAATCACTGTTCCGGCGACTAGTTCTTAAAATATCTGAAGAAATGGTCCAACTTTCCTCCCTCCTCGTCGGTGTTTCTTAGTAATATCATTGGCCACTGCTTCCGGCACTATTACGATGTAGATTAGAACATACTTTTCAGCGGGTCCGAGTGGAGATATATCAAAAACGGCAGTAAGCTTATCAGGTCTCAGATCGCCCATGAAATAAGTATCAGCATCCTCTTCCCATTCATCTTCCGATGCGCGACCATATATCACAGCTGCCCAGCCTTGCTTGAGTTTTTTCTTCTGACACACGCAGAGATGCGAGACGGGCTTATCAAGTGAAATCGAAAAGACATAGGTCGCATAATCGTCTTTCCCCCATAGGAATTGTGGCCGCCTGATACATATTTGTTTGTCTGGTGCAACTAAGAAGGAGTTAGGGGGAATCTCCCGCTGCGTAACATCCGTCGATTGATACCACGGAGCTGAGGCAAAAGGATACGGAATAGGTTTCAGGTAAATCATTTCCTCATCGTCACATAATTGACTTCGCCCTTTTGGAGGGGGCTGGCCAAACAGCCCCCCAAAGCCAAAAGCAGTTTTCCCATTAGGACCCGTCGATAGATCGGATCTAGAATTGGGGAATCCAAAGGTTGATGAGGTGTTCATGGCTTAAAGTTATGTAGAAAGAATGTCTTGTTTCGCTCGACTTCATCGTTGAGACTCACCTGCTAGGTAAGCTTTTATATTTCTTAATTGGTAGAAGAATCGGGGCATGCGCCCTGTTTCAGTCAAGCGGGCCATGATGTAGGCTAGACCTCATGCCAACTTCTAGGCCTCGCCATGATTTGGGATCATTAAAAAAAGCCACATGAAAGATTTAGCACAAAATCTTAACCGCAGTAAAGACAGAATTAGCACAGTAGGAGATCGAAATGAGTGTCCATGATTCAGATGACGCAGTGCGCTGCTGCAGGCAACATCCATGGGAGCCAAACGGATGAGCCAACGGATAAGGATAAGCGCTTTAGGCACTTTTAACTGCAGTCCTTCCCTCCCCCCCCCCCTCCGGCTGGGGACCCGGGGACGTACCGGAGTGCGAGGTACGGTCCGACTACCGACTTGTCACATTCGCCCCCACCTAGCAAGTGGACCTGGCTCTCGACGGCCGCCCTGGTAGTCACCTGGGCTGCGGCCTTCTTCGCGACCTGCAGGGCGTGTGGTTTGAATCTGAGCTTGTGGTCGATGGCGACTCCAAGCCACATGTGCTCGTCACGCGCTTCCCCCAAGGTCGATGCCGTCGCCTTTCGTGCCTATGCACAGGTACTCGGTTTTATCCGGGTCGAAGCGGATGGCCGGGGCTTCCGCCCACCGTTCTAGGGCCTGTACCCTGTCCTGAAGCTTACGCTTGACCTCCGCGTGACCCTGCCCAGAGGCGACGAGTCCGTAGTTGAAGGCTTCGGCTTCTTTCGACGCTGTGGCAAGGCTAAGAGGACCGGCGACAGGGGGCTGCCCAGAGGGAGCCCGTGTTGTTCCCTGGACGCGCCGTCAAGGAGGGTAGCCGTTCGGCCGGTCATGCCTTTCGGCGAAGGCGCCGCATGCGGCGCCCAGTCCCAGCTCGACCAGCCTTGCGTTCAGCCGCCGGGGGCGGATGGAGGGGAAGGCTTGTGCCACGTCCAGGGCCACCAGCCCGACCTTGCGCTGGGCGACTCTGGCCGAGTCTACATCGTAGCGCGGCGGCTATGAGGTCCGTTACTGACCGGCCCTGAAAAGGGGACCGAACTCCTCCAGGGCTTCCCCGGCTTTGGGATCTCTACCACGGTTGCATGCTTCCACGGGTTTGGGAAGTGCGCGAGGCGGAGGCATTGGTTGAATATGGGTGGTAGTAGGGTGGCCAGGGGTCCCGGGGGGCCCTCCGATTGCTCCGGGTCCCACAGCGCCCTAAGTACCGCCGCTGTTACATAGTCCGGGCTAGGGGCCATGGACGTCACCCTAATAGTGGCCCGTCGTACCTCTCCGATCGTGGCGGGGCCACTGAGGGTGGTAGCCCGCGGTGGCACACACGGCATGTCGGTGGACGCGGGGAGGTCCGGGGGCACTCCCTCCACACACAGGTGGGCCAAGCGCAGCAGGTCGGCAATCTCGGTAATGTGGTAGCGTGTTCCATGGCGGGTGGGTAAACGTTCCTAGTGTTCACACCGTTTACTGTTAGTGGCGAACTACGCCAGGGATCGCCATCCGAAGGGCGTGCGGGCGACCGCCCACCCTCGTGGTAGCAGGCATACGGTAGGTAGCCTACCTCCGACGGCTCAGACGAGTAGACGGGTGGCACCCTGTCGTGGAGAGACTGGGACACCCGCCTCACGAGAATGCCGGACCACACAACTTTGTACAGGACCTTTGGCCCTGCAACCCGCCACCAAAACCTATACACCTCCCGCAAAGCCGTGTGAGCTGTACCTTCCGCGCCCGGTGGAACTTTATGTAACTAAAATTAATTGACCTTCGTAGTTCTAGTCATCTTTATAGCGATGAACCTAATATTTAAGGCGGAACCAAGGCTCAGCTTAGACGTCAGCACTTGCTGGCGGGGTCCACTAATAACCCCTATTTCGACTAATCACGGGCGTATAAGTTAGCTTTATGGGGTTTCCTCTGCATATGACCAAAAGGGAAGCAAGCCACCCCAGGCGGTATTTCTTAGCGATAATAAGTATTTGGCACTAGCTGACTTCTAAATCTACTTGTGTATTACATAGTTTCTAGTTATCACCTTCAACATCTGGGAGCTTAATTCTAGTTCCGCTCCTTGCAGGCAAGGTATCTTTCCGGAAAGGATGGACAATAGAAGACTCCCAGAAAAGCACCCGCCCTATACTACCTACAAAAACTAGAATAATAGAACAAGAAAAGCAAACCGCGCATATATTGTACATGCCGCCATTCTGCGACTGAACCCAAGGTGGTAGATTTCCAAGATTAGACTTTAGATGTTGTAGGATAATGGTTGGGATAAGAAAGGGGACACAGAAAAAGAGCCCAACGAGTAGATGTATTGCGAGTTGTACATCCCAGCGATGTTGACCTACAAAAATCGTATGCAGATCGTATAACGAGGTTATAAGAAAAACGAGAATCGTAAATACTAATACCAATCCTATTACCAAGGGGTATTGGAGATAGGGTGCTGCGATTTTCGAAAGGTCTGTATCAATAGTGTCAACTCCCGCAAACCTGGCTTGAATAGATTTAACTATTTCGCGAGGAAAAAGAGTAGAGAGTGTAGTTTCCTGTGGCACAATGCTAGAAAGTTTTATAGGGAGTTTGTTGCAAGATCGCCCCGTAAGGAGTTCTATGCAGAACTCTCTTGTGCCAATTGAACAACTCTTGGGCACCAAGTTCTCAATGCGAGTTTCGATATCTCTAGAAATATCGGAGAAGTTTGCGGAGCCATTAGGGACTGCAAAAGCTTGTTGTTCGGCTACATCGCGAATGATCTCGCGAACTAAATCACGGACATTAAACTAGAGAACTTAGATACCACTTAGCCAATTTGTGAACTGAATTTACTTACTTGTACAAGTAGTATCCCGAATCTACTACTGGTTTCACTAAACAGTGTGTATATTACTAAAATGAACAAAACAACGAAGGTAATTAAAAAGAAACTCGAGAAACTGTGCTTAATTAGTCTAGGCTTATCCATTTTTCAGGATGAACAATAGTGGGTAACTAACTTTTGGTTTTACGGTAAGTGCTTCAGTTCAGTATTTAATTTATAAAGCTTGCGTAGTCCTAAATCATGGCCAGGCCTAGAAGTTGGCATGAGCTCTGGCCTACATCGTGGCTCATTCGACTAAGCAGAACTTTGCCTAAATCAGGTACCCCTTGCCGAAGTTCAGATACTCCTAAATACGGTCCTCTTTTATGCGTGCTAGGGCAAAACTGGATAAAATGGGCAGGTCCATAACTGGGCAAGGCGAGAATAAAACTTAGATGGCAAGTAGACTAAAAATTAAAGGGGCCGAAATACAATCTGCATTGAGGGTTGCTCAGGTATTGGAAGAAGCGCTGATGCAAGTGCTAACTGCTCTCATTACGTGGAATTAACCACCCTTGGCCACTACTGCTGCAGTCTTGGACTTAGCCATGTGCACCTCCCGACTCTAAGTGATGTATCTAGTCTGCGGGCTGGAGTCAATTTTGGCCCACGAGTGCGGTAGTGAGCCAAATCTTCCGCTTTTTATTACTCTACTCTACTTAAACCTACATTGCTCCGGAAGTCTCAGCCTTCGTTCTTGACCAGCAACATTTAACATAATTATGTAGTCTTGTCCGGCATCACCAACTCTCTGAATTGGTCCTGGGGAAATAAACAAGGGATCCCAATCAGCTTCTTCACCGTACGTACAAGCCCCTGTACAAAATGTCAACATTGTTCCGCTTTTAAAACAAGAATAGACCAGGCGTTCTGTCTCTCCAGTTATTTTCTTTAGAACACTCCCTGAAATAACATGATAGAGAAAGCTATATATGTTTAGGGTGATATCTGATTCCTGGAGTACGATTTCGAAATTTCTCGCATCAAGGGTATAAGGCCCCTGTAGTGAATCTAAGAATATCTCCCAAGCCTTAATATTTAGCCTGGTGTTACTGTCGTTTGTAATAATTAGGGATAGGTATGGTTTGTCGATATCGTTGCCGAAGCAACCTATGAGTGTAAAATATATCCCTAGTTCTCGGTATGCATGTAGGAGTTCTGTGGTGCTGAAAATTTTCTCCCATATTTCTTGGGAGCCACGATAAATATAGGAATACATAGAAAAGTACAGTAACTTTCTTCTGTGATGCGAGAACCAGCGCTATAATCTAGAGAGGCTACTAGATCTGATACTAGTACTTGCACTGGAGATTAGAGTATATATATTCTTTTCGAAAGGGGGAAATCTCTGGTCCTTAGATAGAGCTGAAATGTGTGACCTTATTTTGGTTCTTATATAAACTTACTCTGAAGTAGCCCTAATTTGGTTCAACAATGACAAGAAATGGGTTCTGAGGTCCGACATGTGGGCACGCGAATTCAGGACCTTAATTTGGGAACGTTTGAATAATATTTAAATGAACAGAAGTTCCCTTTGCACAATACAGTCCAAAACTCCAGATACTTTCAGTTGCATTTATTACTACCAAAAATGGCCAACAAAAATGCTGCCGATAGATATAGGGCAAAGATCCGGAAGCGCCTTGTAGACGAGAAAGTTCGTAAGGACCAGGAACAGATATCACAGCTAGAAGCCCTCCTTCAACTCAAAGACGCCGAACTAGCTGCTAAGTCCGATGAGCTCAAATCCACCTACAACATTGACGACGTCGAAATGGAGGACGCACCAGAAGTCTCTGAAAACAAGGACGAAGCCCAAGTTGACGCGAAACAGACCGACAAAAAGAATGAAGAAAAAGACAATTCAGAGTCAGCTGAGCAGCCTGATAAAAGCAGCCAAACTGGAAAGAAGGCCGAAGAGAGCTCAAAAACAGTAGAGAAAAATGAAAGAGAAAAGGATTCAGATCTAGCTAAGGCTGCCGAAAACAGCAAGAAACACAAGGCTGTCAAGATATCAGAACCAGAACATGACTCCCGAAAGCACAGAAAGTCTCCCAGTCCTAAAATTATGGAATCTATTGAACACGATGATGCGAGCGATAGCAATGAGGATAGCCAAGAGGGTCTGTTTTCTGAGGGCGATGTAACTGAATATACCTCTGACGATTCAGCCACGTATTCAGATGGAAATCGCAGCCAGTCTCTCTTTTCTTTTCCTGGAAGAAGGCTCCAGAAGGACGTTAAAACTGAAAACTGGTGTGGTGGTAGATCAACGAAATTTATCAACAGACACGGAAAGCGAGGGGCACCAATTCATCGTATTGAGAATTTCGCGTATCCATTAGAGTATGAGCGGGATGTAAAGAAGGGTCTAAAGAATGAGGATAAAGTCTCCCACCCTAAATACAGGAAGGGAGATAAAACGGATGAGGACGGCGGACTTCTATACACAAAATACGACATGGAGGATATCTATGGAGTCGCCTGGCAAGGCATAGGTCTAGAGCCTTCTCGTGAGGACCTAGATCTCATCAACCCTGACCTAGTTACTACAAGGTGGCGCACGACTTACGTCAAGGTCGGGTGGATAATTGAAGGGAAGATAGTAAAGCGCTGGGAGCCTCGACAATCTGTAAGGGTTAGATGGGGAGACGAATTCGCCGATCTGGCAATCTTTGTAGCTGCAAGTCGAGCGCAAGATCGGTACGAGGAAGTCATGACTGGCAAGCGTGTTGCAAGAGACAGCAGATCACCTTCCGTTGGCCTAATCCATGACATGCTCCAGCGACGGCGTGAGAGGTCGCAGTCCAGCCGATTGTCACCGTCTCGATCGAGGCGGGTAACACCTGAGTCCCTGGAGGACGATGTCTCATCGCCAACTCGGTCGACACGCGCAAAGTCTAAGTCCCTAAAGTTCAATCCCTCGCCACCGCCTGCTCCAACACGTGCAAAATCCAATACGCCCCCGCTCAGTGAAGAGGAACTAGAGGAGGTAATGGACGAGTTCCTTGCTGATATGTTTCAGCTACTTCGTGTTAGGGATTTCAGTGAACTTAATGCGGAACAAACAATAAAGTGCACGGACGCTTGGAGAGCTAAAAAGAACAGCTTGATTGCGGCAGCTGCCTAAGTATAAAACTTGAAGGCTTTCCGCTTTTACCTTGTTGCGTATTTGTCTTAATGGTAAGTCTGGTGCTTCCTAAGTCTTAATAATTGAGTTTTATATTTCCTGTTTCGATAGAATGATGCTTTAGTTTCTGCTAGAGATAGAACTGTCCGGGTAGAATTTATAGATTATATAGCTATAACTTTTAGAGTCTTGTTAGTTACTCTAACCCACTACATGCAATTGTTAGTTTTATTTTTATTCTTCCTGCGTGCCAGGATTCTTATTTTCTTAATTTACCCTCATGATCGTCCGCCTCATCCGTGTGGTTCCTAGGTAATTTTTACAGAGGCAAAGCCTCGACAGTTCACAGCAGTATTACACCTTCAGCTCCGCTGGCCAGCTGTAATTATAAGCATATCAGTATCGCAGCATGTCATGTTATTCGTCTTTCCTCTGGCGTGCAGCACAGCCCCTGGATATCTGCCGAAATGCGGCAGTGCAGTCCCCCTGCACCAGTCGCAAAGCAGGTTCCCTCACTTCCCTTCGCTGCTCCCTGACTAGCCAGAGAAAACGAAACAGCCCCATTCCATGAGATTTAATCGGGCAACCTCCCAGCGTAGAGAGCTGGATATCGGAAAGTTATCGAAAATTGTCCGGGTAGCTTTTTCCTCCTTCCACCATCAAACAACCGCAAGCACCGGAAATCAACACTCGACGCGCAACCATAAACTCTCTTCTTATCGAGAATGAGCGAATCAAACGCCGGAAAGGAGGGCTCGGGGGACCATCTCTCGCTGGTCGAGCTGGAGCTCGCCGAGTTCATCGCGAGCACAAGTTCCACCTTTGCCTGTGGAGGCTCCATTTGCATTGTACGTTAGCTCTCGGTCCCCCACTGACACCTGCAATCTGACTCTTTTTTTCTCCATACGAGGCGACTGCCAATAACGCTTCGCGTCGCAGTCCACGCCTCGGCGAGATGGCCAGCAACGCCAGCGATAACAAGGCAACCGAGGAGGTCGACAATGCCAAGGACGACGACGGCGTTCCCTCAACTCAACCCATTACCCTCCGCTGGGATTCTCCGAATGGTAGCGTCTCCAAGATCACTTTCCCCATTACCGACGAACCCCGCTTCGCCGAGCTGCTCCACGACTGCGATCCGGCCAGCTTCGGTTATAAAGGCAGTGATGTGCTTGACAATAAGTATCGCAACGCCGCCAAGATGTTTCGCTCTGCTTTCTCGTCCGACTTTTGTCCCTACGAGTTGGGCATCATCGACAGCCTTGCTCAGGTTCTACTGCCCAACACAAAGAAGGCGGCGCCCGCGACTAAGGGCGTGCGGGCTGAGCTGTACGCGCTGAATGTATGAGGCCCCACCCTGTTTGTTTTAGAAATATGGATATGCTAACTTTTTTTTCTCTTTTTTTTTTATAGATCTATTCCGCCCCATCCGGTCTTTTCAAGGCGCACGTCGATACCCCCCACTCCGAGACCCAGTTTGGTTCTCTCGTCGTCTGCCTCCCTTCCCATCACGAGGGAGGACAGCTAGTGGTGCGCCACGCAGACCACAGCATCACGTACGACTGGGGCCCTTCTTCTTCTTCGGACGGTACGAATGCCATCCGTTGGGCTGCCTTCTACAGCGACTGCGAGCATGAGGTTCGAGAAGTCAGCAAGGGCCACCGCGTCACCCTGACGTACAACCTGCACTACGCCCCCGGCGTGGGCGACCTAGCCGGATACGCCCCAGCCATGCAGGCCACAGCACTCCCCCTGTATCGCAAGGTGGAAAGCGTGCTCGCCGACCCCGCCTTCATGCGCCGTGGCGGCACGCTCGGCATCTACTGCGCCCATGGCTACGCGCACAGCAGCCATTCGACCCGACAGGCTCTCCCGGCCGTGCTGAAGGGGATCGACATGGCTGTCTACGCGGTCTTTTGCGCCCATGGACTAGCAGTGGACGTCCGTCCTGTGGCTGAACGAGTACCGGGACGTATAGAAGACGATGAAAAGTACGACAGCAGCCCCGAATTCAACACGCGCGTGGCCGACTCCTCCGCCGGGCTGACCGTCTCCGATGTGGGCGGGAATGATGACGACGAGTGGGACGACATCTGGGCCGAGTGGCCTCATAGCCAACGTGATGTGCACTGGCTGACCCAGCCCAATGCGAAGGGGTTGTGGGATGCGAGTTTCGTACACATGCTTGTAAGTGCTCGCGTTTTTTTTTTCTTGGCCTTGTCTCGGGAGAGCAGAATTCGTGCTAACAGGCTGAACCTAGTATGGCAATCAACCCTGCATCAACGTTGTCTACACGCGTGCGGCCATGTTAATCGAGGTCCCGCCTGCCGAGAAGCGTGAGCAAGTCATCAAGATTTCCTCCGCCTCGGCACGCGGCGTAAAGCGTCAAGCTGAGCCTTGAGGTGCAATATAAGGGCAGCGGACATATGGGTCGGTCTAGCGGGAGACGAATGAAACATTAGTTGGTGAGGTTGTGCATCGACTTCTCTTCTTCTAGGATCCGAGCCCTGAGGGGGAGGGGGAGGGGGCGGCTTGTACTCAGCGTTTAACACTACAAGAGCAAGGCAAACGGGATTTGGAGTGTTAAGTAGCGTAATAGCCTATCCAACAAAGTTTATTTCATTCTCCCCATGGCCCGTTTCCGGGTATCGCTGCTCGCTCAACTGTCAATGACTCGGGATGATTCCGTCGAAGATCTTCGCCGTAATTAGTCAGGACTTGAATAAATAGAAAACGGAGTGCCAAGATAATTTTACAGGTATTTAAGACAGGCTCCCAAGCAGCTTAATATGTCCGATGACTGCGATAAGACTTAATTATGCCACTTTATCATTATCACTAAATAGCGATCGCATATAAAACTGATCGGTCTTGAGGAGAGTGCAAGTAGTGCTAGCATCGCGAGCGTCGGCACTAGTTTATAGATCTAGATCCCTATTCACCGTGCCCGATTTGATAACCTATGCAACCCGAACTGACTATGGCCGACACAAGAGAGGTGCGTAAACAAGTAGGTGCCCAAACGAAGAGTCCAAGAGAGGTGGTAGTGTCACGGCCTGCGTGAGGCAGGCTGTAACAGGTAGGTCTCCTCGCTGATTGGTGTTGTGTTCCGGGACCCGAACTGGTCCCGCAATTCGGCTCGTCTTGTTTGATTAGCTGTTCCTGAGATCCACACTACAGTAGAGGCCGAAATCAGTGTCCAGAAATCTCGATGTTCAATCTTTCTCCGCACGGGCCAGTTCCCCACTTATTGTGGGTCACTGCTGACATAATAGCTTTTATCTTGTCGGGCGGGGCTAAAATTGCAGGAGCCCGACTAACAAACTCTGCAGCAAGCCCGACAAGATAAAAGCTATTATGTCAGCAGTGACCCACAATAA
>Ga0247770_1001118_pt1 | contig 22988 bp, 18 predicted proteins | sample UWRJL136409B6_FD_179943 | JGI IMG/M metagenome (GOLD analysis project Ga0247770, IMG submission 179943) | Plant litter microbial communities from Arlington Agricultural Research Station in Wisconsin, United States - UWRJ-L136-409B-6 | ecosystem: Environmental > Terrestrial > Plant litter >... | reverse complement strand
GGGGGAGGGGGAGAGTGGGAGAGTGGGGGAGGGGGAGAGTGGGAGAGTGGGAGAGGGGATAATAGAAAGTGGAGTTAAGAAATTAGAGTTTGAAATGAACAGAAAACCAATTCAATCCCACCGAGATTTAGAAGTGTATCAACTTGCATTAGATGTGGCTATGCAGATTTTTGAACTCTCTAAAAAGTTTCCTATTGAGGAACGATATTCATTGACCGATCAAATTCGTCGTTCTTCGCGTTCTGTTTGTGCCAATTTGTCTGAGGCATGGCGTAAACGGCGTTATGAAGGAGCTTTTGTATCCAAATTAAGTGATTCTGAAGCTGAAGCTGCTGAAACTCAAACTTGGATTGAATTCGCTGTTAAATGCAATTACTTGGATGTTCAGGTTGGTAGAGAGCTGTATCAACATTACAATCAAATACTGGGTACACTGGTCAACATGATTAATAACCCTTCTATGTGGCTCCTTCCAGTGTCAAAAAACCATACTAAGAGTCGGTGAACGAAAGAGTGGGAGAGGGGAGAGGGGAGAGGGGGAGAAGAGGAGAGGGGGAGAGGGGGTGATTCGGAGAGGGGAGAGTGGAAGAAGGGGAGAGTGGGAGAAGAGGAGAGTGGAACAAGGGGAGAAGTTTGAAAACTCGCAACAACCCGATAAAAACTAGAGGGCTTCAACATCTAACATATACTCAGCCAATTGAATTAAAATGACGGATTATGTAAGAAGTGCAATCTACCTGAAAATTCAAATAGCTTGCTGTTTACTGCACACCTCTAATCTCCCCTTCTCCCTCTCTCCCCCTCTCCCACTCTCCCTCTCTCCCCCTCTCCCCCTCTCCCTCTCTTCCCTAAGCTCCGCCTCCTCCGCCATTGCCAATGAAGAGGAAAGTTATTACGTCAATGGCAATTACAATGGCAAAGGCAAGGGCAACTTGAGTCACAATTGGTCGCCAGTCATTACCTTGTTGCGCTTGGTTGTAAGCAAAAAGAGACGCGGCTGCTACTAATAAAAGAAATGCTCCGCGAATTAAGTTAAAAATCAGTTCGATGACTTCGGAATCAATAGCTTCACCTCCTGCGGAAGATGCTCCTTCTGCTAGCTCATTCATAAATTCTTCTAAGCCGGAGAGGAAGATGGCGTTGGCGGGGGAATCGAGCACGGAGCACAGTGCAGTGGAGGTAATGATGGCAGTAGCAACGTGCCAAAATCGAATTTTGCAGCCGATATATCGCTCTACAATTGGAATTGCTTTAGCGGTGTGCCACAAACTCAAAAAGACTATGCTGGAACAGCCGAGCGTTGCAATTAGAATTGGCTCGCGGGCGGTGAAATAAGCGAACGAAGTTAAGCAAATCCCGATAAACAGGAGGTCGCCTGGGTTGATTTTGTGTTCTTTCAAAAATTGATGGGCGGGGCCTTTTGAGCCTTTAGCTGTTGGTAATAAGTAGCGGTGTGAGGAACGAGCAGTCATGTAAACCTCTCTTGAAAGTTAGTTGTTTTCCTTACTGCTAATCTAAGTTTTCCAACTTGGCTTTGACTTCATCAAAGTCGGTAATGTTGGTTAGCTAAACTGGATCGATCCATTTGGAGGGGGTTGGGAGATGAGGAGATGGAGAGTTCTCAGTATCATATTTCAATTTCACGATGGGGTTTCTGAGTTTCTCGGTGGGAGTTAGAGGTCTGGGTTGACTGCTGTCTGAGTTCTAGCAAACTTTCTAGTTCGCTAGCAGGGATGTCGCATTGGAGTACCTCTATCTTTTCTGGCTGAATGATGGCTTCATAAATTACTTCGCCGTGTTCTGTATAGCCGGTGACTATCCCAGCTTCGGTTTCAAACTCGAATTTATTGCCTTGATAGTCGGTTAAACTAATGGCATCTTTACCGCTGCTTGCTACCAAAAAAGCTAAACGTTCTCGATTGCTACCCTGTTGGAAAGCTTCGAGACTGCGAGGTAAATTCAAAATTTCTTGTTTGTCTTTGGGAGTCAATTTGTCAGCGGTTACGTTCCATTCCCCGGTTTCATCTGAGGTGGCTGCGAAGACTTCAAGGCTATCTTTAGTTTCCATGCTGACTGTTGTCAATTCGCGTTCTCGAATGACGTAGAGTTTGGTATTTCCCAGGTCAATTCCGCCTTCTAGGGCTGCTGAGGTAACTTGAGAGCGATCGCGGGCATTATGCACCGCTTCTTCAACAGCAGCATTATAAATTTGCACCAGTGCTTCAGCAACCAAGGCTTCATCAGTTGAAAAAGAGCGATCGCTTCTTGGAGTAAAAATTTCAGAGGAGTTTTTAGCAAGGAGGTTTTCGCCGACTTCATCAGTTGAAAAAGAGCGATCGCTTCTTGGGGTAAAAATTTCAGAAGAGTTTTTAGCAAGGGGGTTTTCGCCGACTTCATCAGTTGAAAAAGAGCGATCGCTTCTTGGGGTAAAAATTTCAGAAGAGTTTTTAGCAAGGGGGTTTTCGCCTCGCGCAAAAGCCGATGCAATTGCATCTACCCTCTCGTTTTCTGGGTGTCCCGAATGTCCTTGAACCTGTTCCCAGCTTACTCTGTCCCCTACGAGTCCTTTAAGTTGTTCCCACAAATCCCGGTTTTCTACTGGCTTTCCAGTGCTGGTTTTCCATTCTCTGGCAACCCAATTTTCCATCCATTCAGTGCATCCTTTAATGGCATACTCGCTGTCGGTTACGATATGCACGGATGCGCCCGGGGGAATAGATTTTAACCCTTCGATAATGGCAACTAATTCCATGCGGTTGTTAGTAGTTGAAGGGTCGCGACCTCCAATTTTTGTGGCAGTTTCGCCTCGATTAATAATGGCTGCCCACCCTCCAGGGCTAGCGCCCGTGTTGCCAGAACAAGCTCCGTCGGTAACGATGCGAATTGGGTTCGGCGATATTAAATCTCCGCTAACAGAATTGACAAAATCACCGCCTTTTTCGCCCGATACAGCTTCCGCAACGAAAGTTGTTTGGGTGGAAATCTTGTTAGGGGAAGGCTTTTCTTGAAGTGCATTTTCCAGGCTTTCAATGCGACTTTCTAGGGCATCCAGCCGTTTTTCTAGTCGATCGAGGGCCTGATTAATTTGTTTTAGCTGTTCTTCAAGGCTAGCTTTTGTGTCAATTTCAATGGGGTTAATTTTTCGCTCTTTGTCAGCCTGTTTGGGAACTGCTTTTTCAACTTTTTGGGTAACTTGGTTAACTGCTTTGGCTAAAATTGACCCAGCCGATTCTGAAGTTTCTGTTTCAGTGTGAGGGTTAGGTCGAAGTTCGGGTTTAGGCTCAGGATCGGAGAAAGCAGGCGGTTTTGAGGTTTCTGATTCTTGTTCGTCAATGAGTTCGGGCAAATTATTGGCTCGTTCAGCTAGTTCGTCAGCCCTCTGACTTTGAACTTTGAGCCTTTTAATTAGTTGAGATACTTGGCGTTCTTGTCCTGTGTTTCTAAATGTATCAACAACTTTTTGGGCAGCATCAATGCCTACAATGGTAGCTAGAAATGCAGCTTGAGCGCTCAGTCCAGAAAAAGTTGTACCGTCTACTTCGTTTCCTGAAGTAGCTACTCTCTCGCTGATTTGTGCGCCTGTTTTGAGTAGGCTGTCAATACTCGATTCGTTGGGTTTTTTACGGCGCTGGGTTCTGGGATTGCCATCGTACTGCAAGGATTGTGTTGAAGGAGTTTTGGTTAGATGGCTGTCGAGCAAGTCGTCGATGCTGCTATCGGCTGTCTCAGGCTGGTTTCGATTCAGGTTCTTACTGCGAACTCGGCTTTGGGATTCAGTTTCGCCTGCAAGTTCTTCTTCATCTTGGCGGGATTTTGGTTTAACTTGTTGCGGGAGTGCAATTTCTTCCTCTCCATCAATTTCAGCGGTGACAAAATTTTCTCTATTTTTAGTTTTAGACTTAGCCTGAGACTTAGTTTTGGGTGTACGCTCTTTGTCCTCTTCCTCAAGCTCATCTACCACAAATTCCTCATCAACTTCGACTTCAGCGATTTGAGATTTAGCTTGGGACTTAGAACGAGGGCTGTCCGCCCTTTCCCAATTGCTATTGCTTTTGGTTTGAGATTTAGCTTGACTTTTAATTTTTGGTTCGCTGCCAGTAATTCGATCGAGAATATCGGGGTCTTCATCTAATAGATTTAATTCGTCTAATTCCAGTTTATTCTTAGCGTGGGAATTAGCTTTTGACTTGGCTTTTGGCACTGAATCACTTTCCTCAATGTCCGAGAGTAGCTCGTCTAAGTCTCTTGGCTTATTTTTATTCTTGGACTTGCTCTTTTCTGGGCTGAGAATGGCTTTAATCCCGGCTGCGGTGAATCGGGTATCATCTAGTTCTCCCAAGTGTTCCATCATATATTTGCCAGTGGTAGAGCCATACTCAGGTCGATCTGTGAGGGAGAGGACGAAGCCACCTTGCGTGACCTTAACGCTAATTCCAGGTTTGCCGTCAGCTTCGGTTAATTCTTCTACAGCTTCGGCAAAATCTTCAACAGCAGTTAGGCCTTGTTCTTGGCAGTAATTCAAAGCCTTTTCGCAGCGGCTTTTAAGGTACTTCAGGATTTTTTCTCCCTGTTCTGTGTCAGCCGTGATGTATTGGTTTTGGCTTTTTTTGCGGGCGTAAGTAACCATTAAATTTCTCCTTTGAACTAGCAAATTGAGGAAAGTCAATCGATTTTAGATTTTAGATTTTAGATTTTAGATTGACCCCACGGATAAATGCGGGGGCTTGAGGATTTTCGATTTTCGATTTTGGATTGATTCCACGGATAAATCCGGGGGCTTGTACCATCAAAAAATTCTTGGTCAGTGAAGCTGAATCATTTTTTAAACCTAAATTCTTTCTATGACTTCTGGCTTCCTGACAACAGGTGTTTTTTACTGGTTCAATTGGATCGATCCAATTGGGGGGGTCATGGCATAATTCGCAATCTCTAATTTGTAATTAGTAATTAACCTCTCCCTTAATAGTTTTGAGCTCTGAGTTGTGAGTTAAAAATAGTTAAACTTAAAACTCACGGATTCAAAATTCACGCATTCAAAACGCCCGATCTGGAGAGGCCTTAGACCGAATTACGAATTAGTAATTATTCGGTAAGGCTTGGAGGCAGGGAGAGGAGGAACAGGAGAGATTGCTTGTTATCTGCCTGTTTCTCCTCTAAGCGTTAATAACTGGCCGAGCGCGAAGTGATTGGGGAACCAAGTTATACCACTTTTTCCAAAGGATGCTACAGTAAATAGCCTGCAGTTTAACTAATACAATAAACCTACTGTTGCACGATTTTAGAAAACTGGTATTAGCGGCTTAAACTTTCAGCTTTTTAGGAACAGTTTGGTTACAAGGTGGAGAAGAGATCGCACAGTTAAATGAATTAAAGTTGTCGCCCTCGATCGACTCTACATCGCAAAAAACGAACACACCGTTTTTGCGAATACACTGCATCCGGTAGCGAGAGCAGCCAGTAACGAATACTTTCACCAAGTAGGCAAGATTATTGCATTAACTGCCTCGGATAGCGGCACTCGTAGGTAAAAGCAAGGCACTGGCTAACAAATTGCTGGAGCCGATCGCATACCGTTAAAGTTGGACGGCAGCAGGCGAACGGCTCTTTTTAGATTGAGGAGGAGTGGGGCTTTCTAAGATTTGTTCGAGAAACTGGGCGCTGTTTTCTTCAGATAATGCTTTGATAATTCGACCTGTTTTCAAGTCAGCAGCAAAGATAATAGCGCCGCTTTCATCCCTAACGGCACACCTTTGGGTTTTGCTGCTGACAAATGCTGTGCAAGAACCAACTGGAAATTCAGCGGCTTTTGTTTGTTGATAGGCATCAGCGATCGCACCCTGCATTAATTCGGAAATAGTTGCGGAATCGTAAGTTTTTTGTTGAGGTTGGGACTGTTGCTGTGGGGAACTTTGGGATAGCGATAACGATGGCAGAACAGCAACGTCTTCTCGCTTTCTATTGGGTGCAGATTTGCTTTTTTCCGACAGGATTTCCACTTCAGCACTTGGTTCTTCAATTAACCTCACTGATGCAGAATCGATGTTTAAAATCAAAGCACTGCCTTTGGGCGAAGGTTCGACGGTAGCTTCAAATGTTGCCCCAATTGGGAGTTTAGGAGAATTGGGCGAGAACATAGCGAGTTGGCGGCCGTTGAGCTTGACAATTGGACTGCCATCTCGGTAATTGTCGGTGCCGCTTTTAAAAGCATCGACTTCAAAGGTCAATCTTTTTCCTTTCCACTTTTCGCTGCTAAAATCAACGTCTTTGAAATCGTTGTACTTTTGACCGATCAATTCTACCATCTCAAACTGAAAGGTTTGCAATTGCTGGCAAATTTCATCGGAGAACAAGTTGAGAACCAGTGCGGCTTTGGGAGTTTTGCTGTCTTTGGATTCTACCCAATTGTAATCGGCAGGCGCTACAATCCGCGAACTCACAGTTTGGCTGCGACCGAGGCGATCGCGGTAAGTTAATTCTAAAGAATCGATGTCATTTTCATTGCTCTCAAATTCCTTTTGAAGCACTTCTACCAATTTGTGGCTGGGGTCGAGCAAGGCAAAGTTGACCATTGGCAAGCTGGGGTGCAAAGTGGCTTCGTATTTAATGCCAAAACTATCTAATTTTTCCTTCCATTCGCAAGCTAAGTCAGTGCCAATTGCCTGCCGCTTGTTATCTCTTTTGATTTTGCCGTTTTCGTCTCTAGCAATTTTCTGGAACGGTACGCTCAAAATGTAGGTGTCTTTGGGCAATGCTTCGTGCAGCCGCTCGTATTCACGTTCGAGGTGGAACTCGATTTTTAGTTGGCGCGACAGTTCGAGACAAGCTTTTCGAGGCGCATCTAAGTTGGGATTTGTGGTTTCTACGTGCCACAGCGCGCTAGCAGCTAAAAGGCGTTCTTTGGGGTTAGGAAATGCCTCGGCTACATCTGCTCTCAAACTCTCGTACAATTTGCCGACTGCTTCTTTTACACTTTTGGCGTCGTCGCCTTTTTGCTCGTAGATTTCGCCCATCCGTTCTCGATAGCGTTCCTTGATTTCTTGGGCAAAAGTCACGTAATATTTTTCCCAATGTTCCCTTTCATCTAAATTTTTTGGAGGTGGGAACAGGTAGCGAAATTCGTCGCGGTGGCGGCTTGTTAAACGAGTGGGTTCCCACTGAGGGTTAATAGTGTCGCGAGCAATACAATTAATAGCTGTGCCGTCTTCTGCTGGCAGCGGTACAGTTTTGTAAAGTCTGGGGTCATCTTTGAAGTCAAACAGGTGGGAGGGATATTCGTTTGACCATTCTTTTGCCTCGCTGAGCAAATTGGGGTGGTAGTCTTCTGTGCGAGTAGCGCTTTTGGGGCTGTCTACTTCAATTTGCAGGGCATCAAACAGTTTACCTAGCAATTTCTGTTTCTTGTGGTTAAATAAGTTTGTAGGTTGTTTTGGCTTCGGTACAGAAGACTGCACTCGCCCAATTAAGGTGGCAACCCAACCTATTTTATTGTGTGCGATCGCTACGGCAATTTGCCGCAATTTGGTATACTTGCGGTTGCCCTCTTCATCAGTAGCTTTGGTGTAATCAATTTTGTCGCGCTTGGAAACAGCATCGTACTCGTTCTCTTCATTGGCGTGTCTGGTTTCCAAGGCAATATTGGGCAGTTTAGAAGCAGGAGTAACTACCAGTTGGTCGCCGTCAAAATCGCACTGGTGGTGCTGCATGGCTTGGTCGGGGCGAATGAAAACGCATCCTTTGTATTGCATTAATTCTGGATGAAGTTTGTTGTCTACTGTGTAGCGGCGAATGTTGTCTTTACTGACAATTGGGTAGCGGGTAATGATGACTTCTGTGCCGTTTTTCAAGTGGGGCGCGACAATTGTCCCCGGCTGTAAATCTTCGCAAGGTTGAGCCATTGCGGAACCGTGCCGAATTGCACCTTTAATGGCTAAGTCTCGCCACTTCTTAGCTAGTTGTTCCTGCATGAAATCGACTACTTTGGGGAAGTCGAGGAGTTGTCCCAGTTTGTCGTTCCTGAGAATAGAAATCATGCGGGATTCGTGGGGGTGAGCCTTCTCGTCAGATTCTTCATCTAATCCGGGGCTGTCTTCGTTTAAATCCCTAAAATTTGCTTTTTTGTCGTATTGTTCCACTAAATATTTAGCCAGTTGAAGTCGATTCTTTTGCAGTGAAGCTAATTTTTGGGCTTCGGCTTTAGTAGGTGCAGCGATGTCTGCTTCGATTGCTGCTTCTGAGAACCAAATCAAAAATTGCCAAGAATTTTCGTATTCAGTTACTTTGGCATTACCCCGATTTCCCAGTACAGCTTTAGGAAATTCGTAATCTCCGCAAGGAATCAGGGAAGCTAATTGCTCTTTAGCAACTCCTTTGATGGAGGAACGATCCATGATGATATCGTAACCCAAGCGATCGGTTAATTTGGCATCTGGCAGTAGCGTTCCTTTGGCGAGGAAACTAATTTCTGGAGTCGGGCAATTTTCTTGATCCCACTCTTGCATCCAAGCAAACCGGAATTGAAAAGGTCGGTTGCCAATTCCGGCTAATTGTTGAGCGCAAACAGGGGAAATTTTGCCGTGGCAGTCTCCGGTTTGATATTGTCTGGCTGTGGCTCTTTCTTTTGAGTTGTTGCTTTGGGAATCGACAATTTTGACTCGCAATGTTTTACCGGATTCGGAGCTGTCTAACAACTTGGTTCCTTGAGTACAACTGCTGACTAGCAGAGAGCCGTACCGGCAGGCATGGTCGGGTTGGGTAGCGAAGATGTTAATTAGTTTTGCTGAGAGGTTTTGGTCGGCAAAGTACACATTTTTGCCAGAACTAAAGGCAACTCTCCTAGCAATGCCGTCTTCAAAGTCAATGCCTTTTAGGGGGTCGGATCTGTTGTCGTTTGGATCTGGTTTGACGATGGTTAGCGTTGCTAATTCTTCTGGTTCAAAGAGCAGTTCAAGCATTGAGTTTCGCAGCACTTCCGCTTCTGCTTGATAGCGTCCCTTGGATTTGCCATTTCCCAAAGACATATCAAATACAGGGATTTTCAGTCCTTCTCCCGCTACAAATTCAGTGTTTCGGCGGGTAGCTTCTAGTAATTGAGAGCGTTTTTTTGCCATTGGATTGTCTCCTACGGTATTTAAAGAGCGGTGAGGTTTCTGAATTACGTTTGTACAAGGTTGAGGTTCAAAAGACTTCCGAGCTCTGAATTACGTTTGTACAATTTTTGGAGTCAAAAGACTTCCTACAGCTGAGGGAGAGTCACCCCCTCTATTGGGGGGTATTTGGAGAAAATTGCTTGTGGCAGTTTGTCTGCGTTAAACTGAAGAGGAGAATTAGGTAGAGTTAAAAAATGGATAAGAATGATTTTGAATCACAGTCTCCTGAGTTACTCGATCGAATTGACTTGAGTGATAATGACTGGGTTGGGTATAAACTACCGCTGTCGGAGGGCGATAAGCGTCGGTTAAACAGTCGCTTATTCGAGCGAGCTATGAAGTGGGTTAATACTTTTGGCGCGACTGAAGATGAGCTTGACCAATTGAGTTATTGGAGCGATTTTTAACCAGAAAAGGGGAAGGAGGAAGGGAGTTAAGAGTTATGAGTAAGGCTCCCTTGCACTCCTGCACCCCTGCTGCTTCAATGTGTAACTTAAATGCTCAACAGCTTGGGAACCCACTTCTTAATCCTTTCCTATTACCCTTTTTTTTCAAGAGACATCGACCGAATTTCAAATAAGCGCCTTGACAACACAAGGGTTTCAGATTTGCAAGCAAGGAGATGTCTAATGAGAGCGGTGTTTTTGTCGCTGTGCTTTTGGTTTGTCCGTCAATGCGGCTGTTGGTGGGAGGTTAGAATTAGCTTGGTAGTCGTTCAAGTTATTGCCTCTAAGCAGGCTGTAGACTACTCGTCGCTTGCGGAAAATCCTGGTTCCTTCTACGGGGACTCCGCGCTTCCAAGCTTCTGCGATCGCCTTTTTATCAGCCGAAATGACTGTTTTTGTCTCGACGCGGCGATAAGGTTCTGGCAGTTGAGATGGATCGATCGAAACTTCGCAGCTAGGCGGATTTTCCTTAACAGTAATGTGGCGGTGTTTGCCGATAATTTCTGAAGTTAACACGCCGCACTCGTTGAAGTAGAGAACGGTTTGGTCTAATCGCTCTCTCCACCTCTGGAGTTTGTTGATAGCTTTTGAATGCAGTTCTATCAAATACTGCATTCGCGCTGTAATTCCTGCAATTTCGGCATCAATTTGGTCGGCTAAGTCGGCATGGGCATCAACAGCGAGTTCCTGGGTTTCTTGGGTTTGCCAGAGAGATTGCAAAAGTTGGTCAATGTCCTCAGTTGTTTCTGATGACTCCAATTGCTGCAAAAGTTGGGCAGCCGTTATCGATGTTTTAACGAGAGATTGAGCGGCTAGGTTCATCAGTATCCTCCATTAATGCAGGTGTGATAGTAGTCGCGTTTAGCTTCAATTTGAGCGATAAATGTTGCGGTTTCACTATCGGGTTCGATCGAAGCAAGGGAAATTGAATTGATATCGTTGATGGCAGCAGTTGGCTTTTGAGGAACGCGAGTTTGTTGAGAGGTGGAATTGGCTGGTTTATTTGTTTTCATTGATATTTGGCTTCGGGATTTTCTTTCTCCAATTGCGCGATAGCGCTGTGCTTGTTTATTTTTGGGTTGAAACGCTTTATGAACAGCTATCCAATGGTGTTTTATCCTGAGTCGATCAAAAAATTTTGTCGTCAGTATCCGCTGCCGCCATTGCAACTTGAAGTCGGAGAAGTTTGCGACTGTGAAATAGGAAAATTGAAGGGTGGGTACAGGTGGGGAGAATTTCAAGTGTCACGCCCTACCACCGCATCACCGCACCGCCCGATCGTTCTACCAACTAAATTTTTGTCTGCTAAATTGTTGTTAACAATTTGGCTGTTTTGGTTGAGCGGTGTAGTAGCTTTGTTCGTGCTGGCAGTAGGGTTGGGTTGGTCTTGGTTTGGGCTGCTGTCGCTAGGGGGTGCTTACTCTTGTTTAATGGCGGCTGCCTATACTCATGTCTTAAACAGCCGCGTTCAAGTTTTATCGGAGTGCAGGCAGTTGTTGAAAGAGCGCTCTTTTCAAGAGTCCAAAACAATAAGTTTCCTACCAAGCGAGTTGAGTAATAAAGGCTGCCAATTTGTAGCGGGTAACCATCGAATGACTCGTTTAGATTCGGCACAGTACGAGCACCAGTTAAAGCTTCGGTGTCAAGCTTTAGCTGCTTTGATGAGGCGAAAGTTAGTAAAGCCAATTGGCCGTTCTAACGCCCGACAAGGTGTGAGCGAAGAACAATTTCTGCGGTATTTGCAGTGTTATTTTGAGGAAGTTGTGCAAGCGGCTGAGTTTAAAATTTCTTTATCAAGAAGGAACTATGCGGCTGATTTTATTGTGCTTCACTCTCAATCGGGAATTGGGATTGCGGTGGAGGTAGACGAACCTTATGCCGGCCGCAGTAAAAAACCGACTCACTGCTGCGATGGCGACAGCGATATCCGACGCAATCAACTGTTTCTTGAGTGGAATTGGATTGTGATTCGCTTCACTGAAAAACAGGTGGTGCAAGCGCCGTTAAGTTGCTGTAAATTCATTGCCACTGCGATCGCTGCTGTGACGGGCGATCGCTCTTGTTTAAAGCCGCTCGAATCTGAACCTGATTTGCTGAGCGTTAAGCCTTGGACAACAGCATCCGCGAGGCAGATGGCAAAAAGCAATTATCGGCTTAGTTATCTGCCCAATCCTCTTAAAAATCCTCTCAGGTGAAAAGGGATTGGAAGTTGCTTGAAGGGAGAGGAGAGCCTTATTTAAGAGACATCGACCTACGGGAAATAAAGTAAAAATTTACATCGTTTTATTGCTATTAGGTTAACAAATTAGTTCCAAACTTTTGCATCAAAATTGGTGCAATTAGTTATACCCAATCCGCGTTAAATATCCGTTTTATAATTAACCGCAGAGAGCGCAGAGGGACACAGAGAGAAGAGTGAGAACAAATTGCGGGTGGGGTAAACAAAAGAGGTGGTATTAGTCATATGCTTCGGTTTCAATGGCAGCGTTAAAAGTGGTGTCAGCTAATTCTACGAGCCGTTCTAAACCGTACACACCATTCATTTTCAAGCCCTCTCGTTGTCCGGTTGGGTGATCCACTGAACCAGTTGAATTACTACCCCATTAGAGTCTGTTACTTGAAAGAATCGCTCACCCCAAGGTTCAGTCTCAATCGGAGTTGTGATCGGCACACCTTCAGCTTGCAGTCGCGCATATTCTGTGTCAATATCATCCACGACAAACGCGATTAGCAAACCATCTGCCCGATGGTCACGCATGTGGATGGGTTTAAAGCTTTTCAACCCAGTTTGCAGGAAGATCAGATTGAAGCCAGCATCTTCCCTGGAAAGCGACACGAAACCATCAGCTGACATCTGTTCGGTGAAGCCAAAGTGTTGTTTAACAAACGTAGCGGATGCCGTAACATCGTCAACGTTGAGTGAAATGGCGGATGCCGTAATTTTCATGGTTTTCTCCTCAACGAAATGATAGGTGGTAAAAGTAATTACTCGTCTAGAACATTAGGAAGAGTGAGTTTCGAGACGTTCTCCAAGTTGTCGTAAAACTGTAACAGCAGTCTTTAATGCTTCTAATGAAAGCGTGTCACTGGCTTGATTTGCCCAATCGACCTGACACTGTTGTAGGTAATCCAATGCCTTACGCCCTTTTGGTGTAATGGTCATTAATTTGGCACGACGATGGTGTGGATTACCGGTGTAGATGATAAATCCATCGTTTGCCAGAGCATCAGCCGTTTGCTGGACGCTTTGGCGAGTTAGCCCCATGATACGAGCAACGTGGGCAACAGGGGTGGGCTGATGTTCCACAACGCCAAGCACCTGCCAGCGGGCACTGCTTAAACCAACCGGATGGGTTAAGCGATCGCCCGCTTCCAACAAAAGCCCATTTAACCGAAACACCTCAAGAATGAGTTCGGTAAAGGCACTGCCATTAGCACTTGGCTCACTCATATGACAACATCCTACCAACTTGACAGGCTTCTGTCAAGTTCACCAACAGGATCTAACCGTTGATGCTATTCCGGCGTTGCTGATTCACGGTATGAATCAACTTTTCGCTTAAAGTTACAAAACTCACCCTCAAGCGGGCTTATAGCAAGGTCGAAATCTTGAATTCATACCTGTATTCAGCAACGCCGAGATTGCTTTAACAGAATGTCGAGGTTTTTGACCGATCGAAATCCCTGAAAGCGCTGTCAGCAATCTCTTTAAATTGCTCCCAACCATTTTCTCCCAGCTTTTCAATTAGGGCTTTAGCTTGGGGCCTGGTTTGGGCTTGAAGCTGCCAGTACAAGTAAGCCATTTTCAGAGGGATAGGGTGAATTATGCGGACTTGATCGAGTTTGCTATTGGGTTTTTGCTTTCTGATTTTGAGGGAGTTAGGCAAATTTGAATTCCAAAGCTGCACTCGTTTGAGTTGGTATCTCAAAGTAGAGTGGTCTTGTTTGCCAATGGCTTGCTCTGCCTGAGTCTGAGAGAGGCAATACTCGCCTTCTAGTTTGAGAATTTCGATTGGAACTTCACCGATTTTAATGGATTGGCAAGGGGTGGTAATTGGTTTCAGGTGTTCTTGTTTCATGGCTGATATTTTAACTAACTGTTTTCAAATTTCTACGCTTGCTGTAGGCAGAGTTAAACACAACATTACAAAAACTTTAGATGCGCACTAGCTTATCAGTCGAGTTCAGCCTGTTTGTGTCTTGACAATTGTTGCTGTAGTTGGTTGTCATGTGTTGTTTGTATTTTTGGCACTTTTTGTTGCAGTTTACCCTGCAATTCTTGCCGCAAATGTTGGAAGTTTTTAACATCATCTGGGGTAACGGAGCAAGTCGGCAATTGATAGGTTCCGTCCCCTTCAAAGGCGGCTCTAAGAATTTCGCCCCTGCCGTCAAAAGCGGTTATTGAAAGTTCTAGTTCTTGGCGGTGCCAACTAATGCGATACTGGTTCCAATTTATTACTGACTCTGCTTGTCCAGAAGTTTGCCGTACATTATCTAATGCGGCACCTGCAATGGGGACGATCGCTTCGGCTATACTGTAATTTGGCACAGTTTCTTGCTGAGTTCCAAAAACTCGCTGCTGCATTTGTTGCTGCTGTAGTTGTTGCTGCTGATTCAAGAAATGCCGATCGATGTTTTGAAAGTGCTCGAAATCTTTTTGAGACATCAGGTTGTACCAAATTTTTTGTCCTTCTTTAGAGCAATTAAAAGCGAGTATCTGAGTGTAGTTCGGCACTGGTTCGATAGTATCCGCTCGCTGAACAACGATATCGCCTGTATCGGAAAATCTGTCAATTTGATAGCGGTTGTTATTGCTTTCTAGGCTATCAGTTTGATAGTAATTCAAAAGTTTTATTGCAACCAATGCAACTTTTTTCCCCATTGTCTGGTGGCGTTCCTGTTCTTCCTGTTCCTCCTGTTTTGGGATAGTTGGTTCTCGCTTATAAAGAGCCTTGCGTTCCTGATGCACTTGTTCCCAACGCTTTCTAAAATGCAACTGTTGTTCCCATTCGATAAGTTCTGAGGTTTCACCGTCAAGTTCTTTTTGAAGGGAGGGGGAGTCTTGATGTCCAGCCGAAAAGTGTCTCGATTTATCGATGGAGTTAATTAAGGTTTTTTGTTCTTCTTGTACGAGTAGGTCACGGGAGGAGGGCTGCTTTTGCATAGAGGTTTCGGTGAGGTGCTTGTACTCGCTCGAATCTTGATAATTATTTGTATTTGTAAATGGGATAGTTGTTTGTAAAGTGCGATCGGGATTGCGATCTGATTCTATATGCCTGTATTCGGTAGAATCTTGATAATTAGTTGTATTTGTAAATGGGATAGTCGTTTGTAAAGTGCGATCTAGTTCGAGGTTAGTTAAATCAATTTGTTCAGTTTTAGTAACCTGCGATACTTGAGTGTCCGCTGGTATTTCCAGTCGCAAACGAAGTGGTATATCGGAAATTGATTCTCTGTCTGGTTCTAAATCTATAATTATCCCCCGGCGAGTTAATCCCGCTAGAGTACAAGCTCCTTTGTTCCTGCCTAATTTGCTTCCTTTTACAGCTACTCCATCTGTCAAGTAAGATATCCCTAAAATTTGACCGCTTGAATTAAGTGCAAAGCGGGGGAAAATATTGTGGTTTTTCAAGTCAGCAAAAAGCTGGCTGAGGTTTTTTTCCGGAGCAATGTGTCGAGCGATCGCATTTTGAGTTTTCTCTACAGCGCTCGGTTCTGGAGGTGTTTGTCTTAAGCCTTTTTCCCATTCCTCTTTCTCTCTCCTTTTCCTCCGTTCTTGTCCGGTGCTGGGTGCCGTGCGTTCGACTTCCCAACTGCAGTTGACTTTTTTTAGTTCGAGTTTTTCTTCTAATGTTCTGAGGGTTTTTTCTAGATGGTAGAAGTTGCGCCAGTCGGAAACGCAATTGCCTTCAATATCAATGCGGGATGCGGCGATGTGCAGGTGAAAGTGCTTGCGATCGCTGTGAGTAGCTGCAAAATACAGGCTGTTGTCAATGTTCATCCCTTTGCGAGCAGTGTCTGCAACTGTTAGCAGTATATCGTTATTCAGCTTGGCAGTATCTTCAATGGCAAAACTGATGCTTGCATGGCAAACAGGGTATAAAACATCGGCATTTAGCAGCTTGGTTGTTTCTAACTGCTGCCAGAATTCCTGCGGTGTCGATCCAGCTAGGTTGGTGCAGAGTAATTGCGCTGTTTCTTTGCCTAAGATGTATTGAGTCAAACCAGCAAATTCAGAGCCTTTAGTAATCTTGCCAATCATGGGAAAAGAGCGATAACTTGTTGCCTGGTTATTCTAAGTGGAACGGGAATTAATGAAATATTTACCACACCCTTTGTTGATTTACTTGGTGTTCTCATAGCGGTTAATCTGCGGGATCCGAGTCGAGTAATTGCAAGCGAATTTTATCTATGGTTTGGACAATGCTGTTAAGTTGACGTGCGCTTTGATACTCTGTGGAGTCTAAATCTTGGCTTATTTGCGATAGGGATTTAGCAATTTCTCCCAACTGTAAGTGAGCTTTAAAGTTGATGGGCGCAATAGTTTTGATGCGGCATCGGGTCATCCGCTTTCTGATTAGTTCTGCTACAGTTATTCTGGCGGATTGCGCTATAGATGTCCAGTTTTCTTTCTCTTCGGGCGTTAGGCGGAGCAAGTAAGCTTCTGTTCGGTTTCGCTGGCGCGGCATGGTTTAATTGTGTCCTCCTCAGTTACAAGTTGCATCTGGCAGTGCGTTAGTTACAAGTTGCATCTGGCAGTGCGGATTCCACATATAGCAATCCTATTTGAATTCGGAATATTGATGTTTTCTTTTAGGTATGGTAGAGCTTGAGAGCGATCGATGCCTTCACCCGGAAAGCTAATCTTGACAAGCTCTAACGGATCGATCCGTTTGGAGGGGGTGGCAGTTCAAGAGGCGATCGCTCTTGAGAAGAGGTTCGCGTTGCTGCGATCGCGAATATTCCGTTCGTGCCTGTTGCTGCTGGCAAGAGTTGCTCGAGTCTGCCCGCTCACCGACTCCGCTAGGTCAAGAACTAGCTTCCAATGTACCGAAGCTACTCTTTTTTTGTGCCTAGCTGTGGCTCAGATAAATGTGAATCAAGCTCGGGTAAGTTGCAGCGAGCGATCGCTAATTTTGAATTATTCATTTTTGTCAACTCAAACGGGTTTTTAAAAGAGTGCGATCGCTCGCGGCTGTACTCTGGTTTTCCGGCTTGACTGGTTTTATTTGATGCTTTGGTATAAATATATCTCTCAACATTGCTATTGCTATCCCTTGCTTCCAGTTTTTGTGCCAGATCGAACTCCGGCATAAATCTGAGATTTAGCGAGATTTTCTGTTCAGGAGAGTGGCAACAGCCTCGCTTGGCAATACAAAATTTGCACATCAAAATGCGCGAATTCTCTTTAACACGAAGTCAAAACGCATAAAAACTCATTTTTAAAAGGCTTAAAAAAGTTAATTTTCGAGTTTTTCCCGGCCTCAATACGCTGAAAATTTGTTTAACAGTTAAAAAGCCACCTATGCGGAACAGAATTTAACGTGAACTCGACGCGGGCGTGAGCAACGGTCAACATAGACTGCCTCTGACTATACAAGCTTTGGAACTCTCGCTTAGCAACAACTTACGCACGCCGGAGATCGCTGGATCAACCCGGCCTGAAGGGGCGATCGTGAGGCGTGAGTGGGCGATCGTGTAGGGGTGGTCTTTCTCTATCTACCAAAGCCGGATCAACCTGCAACGCCGCGGATGGTAAGTTAGCGAACAGTTGGGTCAATTATGCTTACGAGGCCGAACATTACTCCCTGCATGACGTGAGTGAGTTGTTAAGATGTGTAAAGTATCTTTGTTCTTAAGCCAAATTTAAATCGTTTGAATATGCTGACCGAAGCGCAAGTCTCAGTCAACCAGCCGAATGAACTTATTGCCGGCGGCACTGACCCAACTCGATTTGACTGCAAGGAAGCCTGGTATCCTGTCCATTATGTTGAAGATTTAGACAAGACTAAGCCCAATAAATTTACCCTGCTAGGTCAAGACCTGGTGTTGTGGTGGGACAGTCAAGCTAACTGCTGGCGAGCTTTTGAGGATCAATGTCCCCATCGGTTAGCGCCCCTCTCTGAAGGGAGAATTGCTGAAGACGGATTGCTGGAATGTCCCTATCACGGCTGGGCATTTCAAGGCGATGGCGCGTGTGAGCGTATCCCACAAGCAGTGGCTGGGACAACGCCACAACAATCAAAACGGGCTTGTGTTCAATCATTACCGACGGAGGTGCGCCAAGGATTGCTGTTTGTTTATCCGGGTCAACCAGACCAGGCGCCAAAAGTGGCTATCCCAATTATTGAACCGCTTGAGGAATCGCCCGAGGAATGGATTTGCCTCGACACATTTCGCGATCTGCCCTTAGATGCGCTGACACTACTGGAAAATGTGTTGGATGCTAGTCATGTGCCATTTACACACCATGTATCCGTCGGCAACCGCGCAAATGCTGCCCCGGTTGAGTTAGAAGTGTGCTCATCAAACAAGCAAGGCTTCACCGGCTTGTGGGAAGAAGGCCCACGCAAAGGCACGCTAGGGCAGCAACATACTCGCTTTATTGCTCCCAATTTAATGTGGCATGACCTGACTTCAAAGCAGTTTGGCAGAACAATGACTGTTGTTTATGCCACGCCCATTCGTAAGGGTGAGTGTCGGGTGTTTGCTCGGTTTCCCTTCAAGTTTTCCTCCAAAATTCCCGCCTTTTTTATCAAACTCACCCCGCGCTGGTATTCTCACATTGGGCAAAATAATATCTTAGAAGATGACCAAATCTTCTTGCATTACCAAGAGCGTTACTTAGAAGCCAAGGGGGGTAGTGAACGCTTTAGTAAGGCGTTTTATTTGCCTACTAAAGCAGATACGTTTGTCTCCCAATTATGTCAATGGGTGAATCAATTTGCCGCCGATCCTTTTCCTGGGGAATCACTGTCACCTCCCCTATCTACTGAAGTATTGCTAGATCGCTATCATTCGCATACAGTCAATTGTGGGAGTTGCCGGCGTGCGCTTGCCAACTTGAAACAAATTCGGTTGATTGTGATATTCTTGGGCATCATTTTATGGGCGGTTTTACCGTTAGTGAATCATGCTTCTGTGTTCCTAAATTTGCTACCGATTACTGCTGCATTGGCATGGTGGGGATTAGGTAACTTAGAGCGCCGGTTTTATGAAGGTCGTGCTGTCCCGCCTCGAAATGTACCCCAGAAGAAGTAAGTGTTAATTTGTTGTGGGGAGTTTTGTGTCTCGGCTTATTTCAAAAAATCCGGTTCTTCTGGAGTCAAGGTGATAAGCAAAACTAATCAGAAAAGCAAGCTAATAGCCTCGCCCGAAAGTTATCAAAGTTGACTTTCGCCATAAGCTTGCCGCTTAATCAACTTGATTCGGTTGTTAATCCCTTCGATCACTCCACTCGTGGTTCGGTTCAAAAAATAGTTACAGATTCCATCCAGATGATTGCGGATCGTTGTGAGGACATCACAGTAAACCGAACGGGCTTTTTTTAGCCATGTGAGGAGTTGCTCTGCTTGCCAGCTTCGACCGTCTGAGAACATTCAAAAATATCTCTGAACTCTTCTTTTAGTTCATAAGCCAGTTTTAAGCGTTTTGAATGCTTTAAGATGTCCGCCAATTTGACCTTCTGTTCCGGGCGTCAAATCAACCCCGTTCTTGAGGAGAATGAATTTACTCCCTTTGAGGGTCATTCGAGTTTGCTTACGCACTTTATTTGACTCTTCATTCACCGGCTTCATGACATGAAACATGAAGAAACTCAGCATTGACTCTGATAATAAAATATGCAATTGCAACAACCACTGACTGAAATCGACCTTGATGCCTATTTTCAACGAATTGGCTATAGCGGTGACTGCTCACCCAGGCTGACAACGTTACAGGCAATTCATCAACGACATTCCCAAACGATCGCCTTTGAAAACCTCAATTCACTCCTGAAACAACCTGTGAAGCTGGATTTAGCATCCTTGCAACAAAAACTAATCAACGAGGGACGGGGCGGCTATTGTTTTGAGCAAAATTCATTGTTGCGGGCTGTTTTGCTTGCTCTTGGCTTTGAGGTAACGAATTTAGTAGCTCGCGTGCTGTGGAATTTGCCATCCGGGACGATCGCACCTCGCAATCATATGGTGCTGTGGGTCAATATTGATGGAGAGCCATACATTGCAGATGTGGGATTCGGAGGATTAACGCTTACCACGCCGCTTGCTTTGATACCGGATAGTGAACAACCTACATCCCATGAACCATATCGATTGATCGCAACGGATCGCAGCTACATTATGCAAGCATATATCAAGCAGGAGTGGAAATCCCTTTACACATTCGATCTTCAGGAGCAAGAATTACCAGATTATGATGTGAGTAATTGGTATGTTTCAACTCATCCCAACTCGATTTTTGTTACTAACCTGATAGTGGCAAAACCGGATTCAAATTGTCGTTATGCTTTGTGGAATAATCGGTTTACGGTGCATTATTTGAATGGTCGAACAGAACATCGTGTCCTTTCAACGGTTGCAGAGTTACGCGCTACCCTTGAGAATATTTTTTGCCTCAACCTGGGAGCGATCGCTGATCTCGATCGGATGTTACAACAATTAATTGAGCGATCGTGTGCGATGACCTAACAGTGAAAGTGGGCAATTCTCGATTTATGGCAAGGGCGGCAAGACTCGCGTGGTGCCACTTCCTGCATCTCTGTATTTGGCAATTTTAAACAGCAGAGGAAGTGCTGGGAATTCGCTCGCCGATTTTCAGGAGTCGCAAAGCTACCAACGGCGGCCGCTTGCACAGGATTTCTATAACGCATTTGGTTAAGGAAGCTGCTAAACGCGCGGGAATTTCTGAGAAAACTAGCGCTCACTGGTTGAGGCACTGCTACGCTAGCCACGCGCTGAACCGGGGGGCACCTATTCACTTACTGTCTCAAACATTGGGTCATGCTTCGGTTGCCACAACTAGCAGGTATCTGCACGCGAAACCAAATGATTCTAGTGGTCTGTATCTGATAACTTAGCGGGCGATCGGCTGCCCCATTGCTGCGATGGGAAGTTGGATGCAGGCGAAAATAGCTAGGAAAAAGAGCGAGCGCTGGAGAGTTGATTTGTTCATCAGGCTTGAGATTGTTCGAGAAATTTTTGTCTCCTTGATGCTCCAGCCGCCAAGTCTGCTTCTGTGAATTGAGTTTCATGCCAGGAGGGACGCGACAGCAAGTTGATCGCACCAAGCTTGAATTTTTGGATAACCGTCTATGGCTACGCCAACCTGCCACGACAGCAAAGGCACGACGGTACCGGCAACGCACTCGGCAAACGTCACATTGTTGCTACCGAAAAAAGGGCGATCGTCCAACAAACCTTCAAAAAATACCAGCACAGTATTGACTTTTTCCTTAGCCTTTTCTATTGCTTGAGGTTCAGGATTTCCCCAGCCCATTTTTTCGCTGATGAGGGGTGAAGAGCCGGCCCAAGTTCGTTAACCGTGACCAATTCTACCATTTTCACAACTGCCAAATCTTGCGGTTCTTTCGGGAGCATTAAATATAACGAAGTTTATTTGGGGTGCGTTCAAGAGCAACTGACCGGCGTGTTTGTCTTTCGGTCACCGGGCGACAGCACGATTGAAGCGTCCGGCGCGATCGGTATCCCTCCAATCCCTAATGAGCGGGGACTTCGATGTGGAAAACGCATACATATAGCGTCGCTGAACCGTAAACTTAGACGGGAGTTCCTCCTGATTCCTCCCTAATTTTTTTTGCCAATATAAATATATCTCTCAACATTGCTATTGCTATCGCCTATTCCAGGTTTTCGCACGTACTGCTCACTGGGCATAAAATAGAGGCTTTTTGAGATTTCATGCGGTTTTTGTTGCTGCTAGAACCAATAATTCTGCTAACAGTTCACTAATGCCGATCGCAGTTTCACTCACTCTTGCTCAATCGCAACGGTTAAAAACGCACACCTACTCATTTCTTCTCAGCTAAAAAACGTTAGTTTTTGTTTTTTTTCAATTTCAGTACGCTTAAGAAAAATTTCACGGGCGTTTCGTTACCTCCATAAGGAGCGGCTCCGCCCCCAGATACTGACGTGTAGCATCCAACAAAGAAAGCTCATCCCGAGCGACAAATCTACTCGCTTCGGCGCTAAATAAATCCCCATTCATGCGGGTTGACCAGTGCCGCGCACCAACAATTAGAGGACGATCCTCCAGCGGTATCGCTCCAAATGGGCTAATAAAAACTACCGACTGCGGTGAAGTGAAACAATAACTCTGCTCTTTAACATGGCTTATGTGTTGTACGCGCACGCAGGCGGTGATTTTCATGTCTAGACCAAAGAAAGTTTTGCTTCCTGATGCCATCCTGGTCATGGATTTTGGCGGTTTATCGACTCGCGTCTTTTACCGCAAAAGTTCAGAGATTCTTGCTCGTTCATTTGTGATGGAATCTCAAGTGGGTGCTATCAGCCTCGATACAGCCGATGCCTTTACTAAGCCTAATTTGACATCGGCGGCTCCTGAAAATATTGCCTGGGTTGCGATCGCCCAAGACTGTCGCGCAGTAGGCTATCTCGCTGCCTCTGAGTTCAACGCTCACATGGGTTTGACCGGACTCAAGTACAGCAGCGCTTTGTACAAAGCTTTGGCTGCTTTGTGGGTAGCTTCGAGAAAGCTGGATCTGGGCAATCAGTTCAGCGCTGCAATCGCAGTTTTCTTACCTCCAGGGGAGTTCAATGACTCTCAACAGTTTTTTGAGTTGTTAGGGCAAGCGGCCGGTGCCTTTGAGACGCCTACAGGAAGGCTTTCGGTGACGCTAGATAAAACTCAGGCGCTTCAAGAAGGGGGCGGCATCTGCATTGTCCACAACAGCAAGCTGGGGGCTGCTTTCAAGCACCGGGTGACTGCCTTTGCAATGGTGGGATTTCGCAATGCTTCTTTAGTGGTTTCAGCTAGGGGTGCTGTGGGCAAAGGCAAAACCTCGGATTTGGGCATGGTGCGAATGGCGGAGTTAGTGCAAGAGCGCACTTCGGGCTACGATGCGGCTCGCTTGACGGCAGCTATTGCCGCATCTGGGGACAGGTTTAACCGCCCTCCGTTCTACCGCATTGCTCGCAACCGGGATGCAGGAGCTCGCGATGCTGAAGTCGATCGGTTGATTGAAGCGGTGAAGCTGTCGAGGAAAGACTACGCTCGAATGTTGACCAGTTGGCTAGAGCGCCAGTCCAGTAAAAGAGGTTGACAAAAAACCTAAAACATGGCGCAAGCAAATAACTCATGATGTAGCACTGAAAACTCAAGTTGCTACGTGGTGGCAAGCGAAAACTACCAATAC
>Ga0247770_1001117_pt1 | contig 22990 bp, 17 predicted proteins | sample UWRJL136409B6_FD_179943 | JGI IMG/M metagenome (GOLD analysis project Ga0247770, IMG submission 179943) | Plant litter microbial communities from Arlington Agricultural Research Station in Wisconsin, United States - UWRJ-L136-409B-6 | ecosystem: Environmental > Terrestrial > Plant litter >... | reverse complement strand
TGAAATCAAGCGGCCAGCCATAGAAGAACTCTAAATCACCGAGAATAGAGCACAATATCCTCGGTCGACTGACCTCTGTTCAGAACCTGGGGAGGGCGACAGATTCACGGTCAGTCTCCTTGGGCCTTTTACTGTAGTTGGTATCAGCTAATGTTCTCCGTTTGGGATATTTCTTTATGGCAGAGGGGGAACGACTGTCTCAGGTCTGGACTCCCGAGACAAGAAATGGAAGGACAAAACAGGAAGAAATCCCCTCCAATCGAATACTCACATGTCATGCCCAGGACAATGATGGGAGAGAAAAAGAAGTCGCTTTCACTAGAGGCAGTATTAGCATCAAACACCAGCCTAACAATCTGGGGGACGTACAAACGCAATACGCAGGATGAACCCCGTATGCTTCAAACGTGACCATACGCCAAGTAATACATCAATCCGACACCGCGAATCATTTTATTACCATCAACCCGCCGTTGTATGTGGCGAGTGAGTGATGTGTGAGATGCATACCCGAGTCGAAATTGAGTAGATGCCGTTCATATCCCATTGTACGGTGTTCATAAGTCGTGCGACTTTTCTCTTGCCAGTGCCTCAACGCCTCTGGGGAGGACCGTTTCTAGGTGACATTACTGTTTGAGAGACCGTCAGCATCCGCGGGTATGAGAAGCATGTGCGCTGACTTACTCAAATGGCAGCTGGATATCGTACAACCCTCTACTAACGCAGCCATACATTCGTTGACAGATCATAAACTCGTAGTTGGCATTCCGAACCATACCAACTACACCCATGGGCCTTTTACCCCGTCCCTGCCCAGGACGACCGGCGGCTACTGGTTGGTCGCAAAATGACACTAGGTTGGATCGTTTGCGGCCGAGTCGGTGCCATTATAGGGGGCACCTCGATCCATCATGAATTGCAATACGTGACCATCATGGCCGCCTGCGGACGGCTGAGTGGATACGTGTCAGAGATGGCAAGCACATTGTCAAGGGTCCTCGGAAACTAACCTTGACACCTAGCAAGAGACGTCATTGGAGGTAGCCATGTTTAATAGCGAACAGCTTGGCCGCTCGCGTTGAAGTGGCCGGTGTTCTCAGTCGTTGAGAAGCTGGCAAAGAGCCGCGAGCGGAAAGGACTTGAGGTTTTTCGCAGAGAGAGCGGTCGCTTCCATGATGGAATTTGACCGAGCTCAACAAGCTCGATGGAATAGATGGATGGTTGATGGAATGTTTTGTTGGAAGAGATGATGAACGGGAGGGAGCTTGGAGGTGGAGGTGAACGGCTGCTCTGGTTTAAACCCAAGCTGGCCCGCCCCACTTACAGCACCCAATTATGTCCCAGACGCCAGACGTTCCCCGCAGCAAGTCAACGCCTTCTCAACGCCTTGCTGCCTGAATTGCCAGGCCCAAGAAAGCCTGAGCTTCTAGGCTTCTTAATTGTCCAATTTCTTTTTTTGTGAGCCAAATACATTGCTGTGGTCTTTCGAGAACGTAAAGAAGACGTTGCAGGCGAAAGAATGTCTTGTTACCTATTTTTCGTGGTCCGTGGCGAAATCCGATACCCTGCTGTAAAGCAGGACGACTCTTTGTCATCGGTAGAAGCCATTCGGGGGTTTTGATGATCGGTATTGTAGTTGCCGTGAGGGTTTCAAATGGTGCAAAAAGGTACTGGATTATATGCAGACTTGATCGCCTAGGCCACCGGACATGATATTCGCCGACTCCATGTCGAAGTTACAGGCCTCCATGCTAAAAAGAGCGAGGGACGGCAGGTTATATTTTGAGGAGCAGCTTGGGGATGCCCTGGTTCATGTTTTACAAAACAACACTCGGTTGGACGCTAAGCCAGAGAAGGAACCGGGCTCCTACTCCTTGGTCATTATTTCCATCTCCTATGTTTTCGGATTGGACCGGTGTTGGCTGTTCCTTCCTCTATACCGAATCCTTGACGTTTGGGTGCCCGGGGCGCGACTTCCATCGTAACAGACAACTGTTAGACACCACCTGGGCAGTTGGAGGCCTTGGCAGATCATTGATAAAACTTCATTGTATTGGGGTACTGGGCCGTTAACGGGTGCTGGTGTCCAACGAATATTACGTGTTCATTGTTATTCCTCATGTCGTCCCAGTTATCCGATACGTCTACGGCAGTCGAGTGGCCTCCACTGCGTGACACGCAACTGTCCTCGCAGGTATCTGAGTTTTCGACAGAGTTCCACCCCGCCCCCCTCAAGGCAGATGACTTGAACGATGCTCTAAGCATCGGCTGGGCAGGCTACCTTAGCACGCAGCATACCGGCCGCGAACTTGACTTAATGAAACGAGCCCTCGACGAACAGGGCAAGCAGATCAACAGGTCTCTCGCGGGGCTACAACACGATCTCTCGAGTCACCAACAGCTCGTCATGGCCACTGCTGCCGAATCGAAGGCAAGGTTAGAGCAGCTTAGCTCTGAAATGAACAGATTCGGTCCACTTCAAGATGCCCTGCCTCTACTGCAGCACGAAGTGCGATCTAGCATCGATAAGGTCTCCACTACGGTATCCAGCATGAACAATAGGTTCGAGCTGCTACAAGAGAGAATGGAGGGAATCAACACTCTCGTCTCCAAGGACATAAACTCTGTCCGACATCAATACGGCGCCGCGCTCGAAGCTATCGAGTCCCTTCAAGGTGAGCTTCGGGAACTCAGGGCAAACAAGGCAAGTTCGGAGCAGAAGCTCGCTGCTCTCGAAAACCAAATGGGCATCCTAGCAGAGGCTCGCCAGGAGTTGCCCCAAGGCACAGCAAATATCCTTGGCCAGCTTCTTGCACGGCAAGAAGACGAGTCGGTGCAATGGCCGGGTCATTCTGATGCTGAGTCACACCCTTACCCTTGCTCTGACTGCGCCGATAACCACTGCGGTGGCAATGAGGGGGAGGAGATTTTACCGCGTAGGTGATCGTAATCTACCAGCGTCTTTGGACACCTCCTAATAATAAAACCTCACAGGCATAGTTGTTGCTACTTCTGAGATGAGCCCCCAAACCGCTTCTGAGTATGCGAGCCAAGTTAGCATCGTCGGCAAAGCCCCCCGACGGGAAAAGATCCGCCGAGCAGTGAGCGAAATATCTCATGCAGCGAAGAAGAAACAGGCGCCGCTTCCTCCTGGGAATGACCTCAGGGCCCTGTTGTTGCACTACAGAGATGAATACAAGAACAGCCCCCCCAGATCAGAAGCAGCATTTATATGGACGTTTATCGAGACTATTGCCGATTCCGACTTGTCAAGGCACGTACAGATATCCCTAGCCACTATCTCCCCGGGTTTTGTTTCTCCCAAACCGGGCTTGAGACACAGGACTGGGAGACGTTGCGTCAACATTCGGGAAGGGCTGACATGGAGGGAGTTCCAAAAAGCACTTCTTAAAATGCCACCGATGGGTGCCACATGATGAAGACAGTTGTTACGAGACCACCAGGAAACGCCTTTCTGGTCGGACAAGGTATCTTTTAGCGAGACTGGGGTGGAACGCATTATTTTTTGTGGTATCAATCCCAGTGTATAATCAGTGTGGTGTTCCAGTCACCACTGGGTTCACCAAAGAGCACGGGAACCCTGGTCGGCGGCAGGGCATCGAAACCATCGCAGCATGGGCCGAGACAGCTACATAGAGGTTTCGAGTAGTTTAGGAACGGCCAGACAATAATACCGTATGTACAAGAAGATGACGCGACAACCAGCACACCCCTCTCCCCCCCAAAAGACAAATAGGCATCCCAGCCAACGATATACATTACTATTCCTCACATTTCACCGAAACAAAAACGCCGGGTCTAAACTTCTAGATTCCATAAGTTCCCAATCCTGAACGCCAACTGCCATGCATTCCCCTTCTCTATCCGTTGAAATTGAACGTTGCTTGATCCACCGAGGACCTGCTCTGTAGATCCGGTAGCCAGCCCGAATAACCATCCCCCTTCATCAAGCCGAAAACGAAACGGCCTGTGCACCCCTTCGCCCGTATGGCACTTTGGGCTTTTGCTGCTGCCCTTGTTGGAAGACGCGAATAGAGTTGATAACCCAATACGCATTCGTGAAGGCTTCAGGAGTGTTCGCCACGAACTCGTTGCACGTAGGGGCGAGAGTCTTGCAGGTTGCGTCCTTGGTCCAGTCCTTGCCAGCCCAGTCGCCGCACAGGGCGGTATTGATGATAATACTCTGGTCCTTGAAGCTGTCTTGGATAGAACAGCCGTCCCCGACAAACTTGGCGTGGGGCTGCCCGAACTTGGCCGGGTCAGGGGCAGAGAGAGTGCTGTTGGCGCCGGTTGTTAGGGAGTTTGCGATGGGGTTTCCACGCGGGAAGAACCAGGTTGATATAGCTTGGTCTGTCCACTCCATGATGTAAATGCCGCCACCGGCCGCGTTGAACCCCGCGCCGAACGTGTGTTCTCCTTGGGGCTGTTGCTTGCAGCCGATGTGGCCCTGGCATTCTGGCAGTAGGAGTTTTGTGCTGGCGAGGGCGCCGGTGTTGGCGACTTTGCAGGTTTTGGCCGTGTGCAGGACCACGAAGTTGGACTGCTGGGTGTTGATTCCCTCGATGATGTCGATCTCGCCGTTCTCGGGCCAGTTCGGTCCCAGGAACCAAAAGGCGGGCCAGAGACCGCAGGATTTGGAGTCGCCCGCGCCAGAGGGCATGTGTCGAATGTCGGCGATGAATAGGCCTTTGGTCCAGGACTTTTTGGACTCGACACGGGTGGATTGCCGTCCTCCTGCCGTTGTGTTCATCGACACCTTGTTCTTGTAGTCGACGCCGAGGTAGACACCGTCGCTTGCGTAGCCAGCCAGTCCTGCCTGGCTCGCCGTTGCGGCATCGACATAGTCAACGAATCCGTTGGTGGGGTCCCCGCCACTAAAGAAATTGAACTCCTGGAAGAAGTTGCTGGGGGTGAAGGAGTCAACGAGGGTGTAGTTTGTTGTGCCTTGTGGAATGCCGGCGGCTACAGGGGCGGCTGCCGCCGCAGCCAGGAGTAGGGTGGCCGTGATGATCATTGTCGGGCTGAATGGTTTGTGTCTTGAGTGGTGTTGTGATATTTGGCTGAGTTACTGAGGTCGTCTTTCGATGGGTTCCTTCGCCGTTAATATATCGGACCAGCGAGCGGATGGGAGGGGCTGATCCAGCGTAGGTAGTTTCCCAGGCGGCCAGTTTTACAATGAATAGGCCAGGCGGATGATATCCATGAATAAAGAGATCGAGGCACGTGTGAAAGAACGACTTCCAGTCAGACAATAGGCTTGAATAAGCCAGTGAATAGGAACAATAGGCGAAAGTGACTGGGGTGGACAATGGCGTTGTCTCCGTGTGTGACCTGGTCGGCTCGACTCTAGGGGCTCTCCCGTCACGAAGAAGTGGAAGGGTCTATAAGATCAATTAGACAATAAGGAAACCGCAGATAGGATCTAGGTGCGAGATGGAATAGCATGTCGCAGATGGAGACACGGGGTCTTATAGGATGCCCAGGCTTCACCCCGAGTTCCAACCATCTCGGCCGCAGAGAAGCCAGTCGCCATTGTACTGACACCTATCAGAAGCTATTGGGGTAACAACGGCCGTTTCCGAATATATCTAAATGGGGCGCTTCAAAGGGATCTAGGGATCCCATGCGATTGGAACCGAACACAAGGAAACAGGAAACAAGAAACAACCACGTAGCCGCGGCGGTATCCCATCGCCCCCGGTCTGTTTCGACATTGTGGAGAGTCGCTGGGCGCCCGGGATGATTCGATGTGGGCGGGTTGTCAATATTTCCAGGTTGAGCTGTGAATTTGGCTGTGGAAAGCACAGGCTCCAACGAAACGCCTGGGTCGTCCTTTGGAGCCGCCAGAACCAATCAATCCTGCCTTTACCTTTATAAGTGAAAAGGGCACCTGACTGGCTAGGACGTCTCGCAGCCCCCGGGCCCACAAAATTTCCCGACTCCCAAGGGCCTGGACTTTGTCTGAGCTTGAAAGTTGCCCGAGGAAAGTCATCCTACACGACCTAAGGCACTACGTCAAGACAAACGGTGGCCAGTCCTAAATATGACCAGACGGTTTCACCACATACATCCGAGATCTTTTGGTTTTGATACACGAGCGCACACGGTCAACCACCCACCCACTCAGATCCCGAGATCTGGCAACTGTCAATTGCCTGCCGTGGCACACGGCCTGCTTTTTGATGATGTGTATCTCTTTACTCTACATCAAGCACATGTCGTGAGACTAACAAGGGCACTTTGACGGGCAGGCAAGCACAGTTGAGGTGACTCGCGCTAAGCTCTAAATCGAGTCAGGCTTCAAACTTGTGGCCAATATTTCCTCCATCTCGTCCCTAGCTGGGATGTAGCTAGCTTGGAGCCCCCCAACTCACTTCCTTCTAAACGTTCACAAGCTTGATAGTCACGTTGCATTGGCTCAAAGCTGGTGAAACCGACGGTACTCCGCCAAAAGACATTATTGCTTCGCCTCGTCCATCATTTCTATGTCGTCCCTCGCGGACGCTGTCCGCTTCCTCATACCCCTATTGTCTAATTGTTAAGGACATATGTCCTGCTCACCCAGCTGAAAATGCCAAGGGCATAGATGGTACTCCGGTACAGATGCATATTGGAAATCCGTGTTCCCTTTATCCTTACTCCGCCTTGCGCAAGTGCGCACTGGTCCGAGAGAAAAAAAGCCTGGTTTTTTGGCAGGCATATCAATATGTGTAGCGAATAGAACAACAACCAACGCCGAATCCTGCTCGGGGCCGATGAATATGGCGCCAACAGGTGGGGGGCGTGCTCTTGGCACATATGTTTCCCGTGACGCCGTAATGCAAACAGAATGGGTCGTAGTAAAACAGCGGGGCCGAGGAGAACATCCTCCCCCGTGATAATGAGCACATTGTCGCCCTTTTTAAGTGGAAGAATGGATCGTCGTGGGTATCATGTCAGACATCTGGCTAGAGCTTGACTTTCCGACCTGTCAACTTGAACCAGAGAACGGCCACGAGATCTTCTTTGAAGAGCTCCCATACGTTGCGGTTGAGGTAGTAGCTGAGCTCCCGGAAGTTGTACATCTCCCCCCAGCAATCGCGGCCCCACTCGCAGCCGGCCATATTGACGAGGAAGTCCCGGTCCTTTTTATCGTAGTGTATCCGCGTGTCGTTTCCGTTCTCGGAGCAGGCGCCCACCGGGAAGCTGTTAATCATCCGTTGCGGGAGGAATGCCGTGTGTTTACGGATCCATGGCTGTGATGTGTACAGCTGTTCGAGGGCATCCTGTTCTTTGTGCTCCCATTCCATATGCTTCTGCTCGTAGGCCACGGGATCCCACCAGACATCCAACAAGCGATCGATCCAGGGGCTCCTGCGGACAAAGAAGGAACCGAGGTTGAACCCGGAGCAGTCCTGTGAAAGAATCAGGTTGACAGAGTTGGGTTTTCCGTCGCCAACGGGGCTCAGCGATTCGGCGTCGAGATACGAGGCGGTTATGGGGTGGGTGATGTTTAAGGGGTTGTATTGGTTGATGTCGCGATAGACATGCTTCTCGAGGTGGTTGAAGATATGATCTTGGAGCGAGTACGATGGCTCCATGATAAATGTGTTGAGGTCGAGCCACCAAATCCTATGAAGCCGAAGCAAGTTAGACCCATGCGAAAAATGGTTATGTGTTTGTTTGGACTGTCGGGAATGCTTACCATTCGGCCTTTGGATATTTCCTCAGGCTTGCGCGGATGAAGTCGACCTTTTCCCAACTCTCACGCCACTCATGAGCGTACCGCTTCTTCGTGCTCATGTCGACGATCTCGAGATCATACCCCCAATTGGCCACGTATTTTTTCTTGTTCCGTACCGAGTCTCTCTCGATAGCCCACTCCCGCGCACCTTTCCACTCCATGACACCGCCGCCAACATTGGCCGCTAGTATTATCACAAACTTCTCGCCACCGCCTAGCCATGATGTTCGTCGCCAGTGGTACACGAGTGCTGCAGAACGTTAGTACCCTAGGGGTTATCGCGGCGCATCCTGGGGACCGGGGCTGCTTACGGGTGGTGTAGAATAGGATGATGGACAATATGAACAGTAGCAACACCAGCAACCGTATCTTCATCTTCCGGCCCATCCGAGCCATGATGCCTCGTAACCTCCCAAGCAAGGGAATGGCGTTGGTAGACCATTGGCCTTGGGCAGGTTTTTTCTTCTCCTTCTCGGGATACTCCTCGTGGTTGGTGCTGAACAGGGGGAGACTGCTCGATAGACGACGCATGTGGCGGGTGAAGAAGCCCTTATTCTGTGTAGAAAAGGACGGGTAGCGGCTGTCGCCAGCCCTTTTCAGTCTCGCAGACTCCCACATGACTGGAGTCCCATTCGCCCCTTGGTATCCCCTCGTTGGACTCGAACGGCCGCTTGTGCTGATATTCAGTCCTGGACTCGACCAGCCGCCACCGGGCACGGGGGATGGACTGCGTGACAGAGACATTTCGGAATCGGGAGTGCCTGCGGACGGGGCGAAAGAACCGAGCTTTCTGTCAGCAACATGACGCTATAGAACTCGTACCACGGTGCTCCACCCCGGACCTGCTAGCACCCGGAGGAATGCAACACGAGGTCGTTTGGCGGGGTGGCACGAATGGCCACGTACCTGGAATAGGCGAGAGTCGAGAGGCTCGGGGTTGAAGGCCGCCCAGATGCGCCTCCGACCACTTGCGATCCTCCAATCGGGGCGGGGGCGTGGCAGCCGATGACCGTCGTCGGTGGTGTTGCGAAGCCGGCCGTTCGCTGGACGACGACGAGCCTTTTGGCTTGAGGGTCGCCAGGATGGAGATTGGCGGGGGTGCAACCAGATGGCGCTTTCGAGCCGTCCGGTTACTTGTTAGCGTCTGCTGCTGCTGCTGCTGCTGCGTAGGGACGGTGCAAGAGTGACGCTGGATGAGGTGTGTCCTGCAGCGGGGCGGGATTGGAGACGGTCGAAGGGGAGTCTCCCGTTGAGCGTCTCGGGAGCGTGCAGCAGAGGCGGCAAAACGAATAAAAGGCGATCCTGCCTCGTGTCTTTCTCTGACGCAGCCGAGAGCCCGTAGGGGTGTCGGTGGTGCTGCGCTGGCAGGGGAGTTCGGGCCTCACAATCAATGGCGAAACGGCTGCCCGTGTATGTGCGCCGCCAAACGAGCCTTCGGTCGGACTATGTCAACCGTGGATGCCCGGTCTGGATCCTGCCGATGCCGACGCCGCTGCCGGATGCAAGGTGAGCAAGGTGATGAGGTCGTAGCTTAGGGTACCTTCTAGGAGGACGTCGTAGGAGCAGGTGCATTGCAAATTGGACACACGAAAGGATGTTTACAGGCGGAAGAAACAGTGAATAGGGGACATAGTGGACAAATCATCTAGATTGTCCGGACTGATCATATTTTTTTCCCGGTCTGTTCGATACAAATTCGGGTAGGTCGTCCCGCATTTTTGTCAGATTGACCCCAGTTTGCCAATGTGCCTTATCCCTCCCAATTTCAAGGATCCCTTATGAGGGCCAAACGCCAGGCGCTTTGTGAATCTGCAATTCCCCGGCGCCCGAGTGCCCTTGAATTGCAGTGCAATGAGTGGTCGCAAGGGCTGGCGCATGGATCCAAGATAGGAGAGTTGCAATCTTCCATGATCCAGACGCAGCTCAACATAGAACTAGGCGACAGCGAGGTGCCGCCGCTCGAGCGGAAAGAGGACCTGCATCGCACGTGGGGGCATGATAGTGCTGGTGCTAAAGTTCTTGGGTATGATCCATCCTATAAAATTCTCTGCTGCCGTCTTGCCTTCCATTCCAGGTCCTTAGGTCGTCTTGTCAGGGGCACTCACTCCGGACTAGGGACCTCAAAGGTGTCCTCCCGTCAAAGCTACCCGAGCGCAGACACCTAGGCAGAGTAGTATGTGGGCCATAAACGACATTACAGCCTGCCTGAGCCAGCCAGGGAGAGGGGCAGGAACGATGATGTACGGGCAGTCAACGAGCACGCGACCGAAAGTCTGCCTTTTGCCTTGTGTATCAATTGCAGAGAAGGGATGGGACGAGTATGGTTGGATGGTGGGACGATCGGTGGCTGATCAGCAAAGAACCGCTGCACCCAATACCGTTTCTCGCACTCCCTGGACTAGCCTTCAGGTTCCCTCACGCAATCAAAAGCCAGTGCCATTTGACACGATACACTGGGGTCTTGGCGTTGCATGGGCAATCACAAAGCTCTTGGCTTCATGCTTGTATACGGATTACCTAGCCACACGTAAGCTCCAAGTCCCAAGCCCCGTATTGAACAAGCGTCTTCCCCTGAATTGAAATTCTCTGTGCTTGAAGAAATAGACTCGAGCGCATTGTCTTTTGAGGCTTTAATTCATTTTGAAGAAACGGGCCTAAGTGTTTTCTGATAGTTCTCACAGTTGGAGGCCTAGAACGCAATCCCTTCGTGTCCACGGGTGCTTTGACTAGGGCGGTTGGCTCTTATCAGTGGGGGTCAGGTGAGTGGTGGTCACTTAGTTCTCAACGCAAAGCCTTTCCACACCATGTTTATTCGCACGGAACATTGGCAATTGCGTGGGGATCTGCCTGGAGTTGCATTCACCAGATGAGCACAGTGATTCATTTAGTCCTACTCTCCTCGAGTGCCGTAGCGGCAAATTGGCTTGGTCTCGATGCTCGACTGGTTAAATGAAGGCGCGCCATTGAAAAGTTGCATCACGTGCTGACAGCAATACAAACCCGTAACATGGTATTTTCCGTTCCATCTTTTGCCGTATGACACCCGTTCGGGAGTCAGGGGAGTTGCTGGTGTGGCTCCTCTGCCGTATCTTGAATGCCTTTGAACCCACCGCTGGAGGGAACCTTTAGCCAAGCCCCAATTCCGCGGTGCGGATCAGTAGGATCGCTTCCAGTCCACGATCCTGGGATTGACCAGTACCTAAAGCATGACGTCGGTTGGTCTTCCCCGAACCACGCCGGAAAACGCCGATCAAAACGGATCATTTTCGCGGTCGGCATCTGTACTGAGTAAGCAGGGCGGATTCGGGATTTTGACCTCTTTCGAACCCCGACAGCGATACTGCACGGTGACCATGCCATTGGTTTCGCTGGCGCACGCTGTCTCAAGGCACGGCAGGCCCGTGGTGGCCAGATTCTGGGAAGCCACTCCCACTTTCCCTAGACGTGTCGGATGTAGGCATCTTACTCACTGCCAGCGAAGGTACCTGGCACCTGGACGCCCCCGTTTCCGTTTAAGTTGTTCGGGCTCGCAGTAAACCGATCACCGGCGCTGCACTAACACAGAATCGGCCGCTTCTGTTGGGAGTCACCTTCCGCTCTATCTTGGGCTTTGCGGCACTCGCGCCAGCTGCGGTTGAGCGGTCAGAGGCAATCATGTATCTATCTTCGGTCACAATCACAATGGGCACTCGTGCCGGCTGTGCGAAGGTTGCGCTTGCTGCAAGTGACTGCTGACGTTATTGGTTGTGTCAGGAGGTCGGGCGACTGCTCACTTAGAGAGAACCGTCGGAGTCCTCTTGCCCGCCCTCCGTCCAGCACCGCCAATGAGAAACGGTTGCTCTCCCCCTTGGTGCGAGGGTCCAGCAATGAGCTGAAATGATAAAACGTCGGGCACCGCCAGCCTCCAGTCATGAATTCCTCTTCCGGCCTCCTTCTCCCCTTCAAGACCGATCTCAAAACTGTCTCGCACCCGCCCCAACGTCCCACAAAGAAAAGTGAAGATGCCTTCAGTCGACGCTCCTCAGAAGCAACAGCCTATGGAGGCTATTCCCCTTGACGGCGTTGTCACACAGCAGCCTGTAAGTATTGAACCCTTCCAAATCCCCTCCTCACTCCAGCCCAAAGCCACACGACCATCAGCACCCTTAGATTCTGAACGGGTCATGATTCATTCGTGCTGGCTAATAATATTATCAGGGCACTGAGCCGCAGCCCGAGATGAGCATGCGTGGCGGCTTTGTCGAAGAATGCAATTGTTGCTGCTTTGGGGAGGAATGCGCCTGTTGCTGAGCTGAGCGCAGTTTTGTTGGGCCCTGTCGCGAGTTTTATCATTTTTCTTCCGTGACGAGCCTGGCCGCCTGCCAAGATGCTTCCACGGTCGGGCAAGAAGTTCTCTTATTATCTCTGATCCCCATCGCGATGATCAAATACCTACTTGCGGTGCCAATACAAAACCTTGCCTGTACTGCTGGTTCATTCGACATGCTGTCGTCCGCCCTCACCCTTTCCATTTGTATTGGGTGATGTCAATGTACGAGTACACATATCTAAGCCACATCTCAAACGACGCCAAACCCAGGCTGTTCACTAGCGAAGCTCGAGTTAAGAAAAGATGTCGTCGCTTGAATCTTGAAGATGACGTTCACGGACCGGTATTTCTTGGCGGCTTGGCATCGAATCTTGGCACGATCTGGAAAAGCTTGGCTGTCTTGGCATGTCAGGACCGACGGCAAGGGGGTCCATTCGGACTTCGAGAACACCGCATCTGTGGCGTGCAACTCCGAACTTATGATAGGAAATTTGGGGAGGGTATTGGCAATGATTTCTCCGCTCGTGTTCTGGTGTCCTGCTGTATGTACAATGAACACCTGCCCAAGCAGACAGCCTGAGCTGCCAGCCAAAATAGCGCCTTCTGAGGCTTTGCCGTCCCGCCACCATCTCAGCTCACCCTGGACGTTCCCCACACCCTGCATGTGGGTTCTTGGCATCACATCCGATTTCTTCGTCACTCGGAGGCCCAGCATTCAAACCGTGGCGGAAGAGGAGCGGCAGTTGGTAGTTCAACCCACGACAACAGCCCCGTTTTAGGCGGCACTCGCATGGTATGTAAGAACACTGATTCCAGGAAGGGGAGGGAACGAATAGACACGACCTGATGACTATGACTGCAGCAAACTGCACCACCAACAGCACTATCCACCCCGCCATCACTTCGAGCAGTCATCCAACCGTGCACTTTGAAGGATGGATTCCCGGCGCTACGGTTGGCAATCCCACAGCATCGCAGGTGTCGTGCATGGACTCTGTAGCCCAGCTACGACCTCCGAGAAAGGCATTTCCCGTCGAGTTCCAATTGTTTCTTCTTGCGGTTCAATGTCGTTCTTGGGGATCAAGGCCGTTAGAGTTGTACGGCTCGAGGGCATGGGGGTGAGGTAATGTGGCTGCGACGGCGTTTGCACGTAGTATCCAGGTTTGCTTTCACAAACAGGCACCCCCCCGTCTGTCGGTTGACGTTTCAAGTGTTCTCTGGCAGTGCCACACCATATTCCATGGGCACAGGGCCGGACTGGGTGCCTCAGAGGCTTGCCCATAGGTGAAATACCCGCTGGTAGTGAGTGGCCTGAACATGGTTGGTCGTTTGGGATTGGTGTTCCGACCCAACCGATGATTCACGATGCGCCGTGTCTCTCCAGCAAGAATTGAGCCATGCGGGAGCAGATCCGTGCCTTTCGGACCGGACCTATTGCCTAACGGAGGGCCCCCCTCACTCCCAAGGAGGGGAAAAAGATTTACCGGGATTAGACGCGTTAGGATCGTTGTCCGTGGCGCGGATGGGAAAGGCAAGAGTACATAACAGTAGGATTTTCACACGATGGTTGTTTTGCGCGCCTAATTCTCTTGGCGGGCTGTAGGGACATCACCAAGAGCTGGCGGACTTGGCGGGATTTTGCGGGAAGCGACGAGCCGGGGTCGATTGGTGGCCGCTCTCAAAGAGGCCGCGACAGCCAGCCAATAGCCGGCTAGAAGCTAGCCCAGGGTAAGCCCAAGCAGCCAATGGCTGGACGAGAAGCTGCCGCTGAGCGCCTATTCCACACATTGACCCTGGAACTTGACATTGCACTCCATCAAACCCAAGGGCGCCTTCTGTCCACAGAGCGCGTACATCTCGTCAACGGAGACGCCCAGGCACGCAAGGCCAACAAGGGCAGATGCTGGCCGCAATGAACTGGCCATTCATGGCACAGAAGCCCCAAGCGGGGATGCATCCAGATGCATCCCATGACGGAGTTAGTGGGCAGGTGGAAGGTGGGTAACAGATTGGGCAATGAGCTGGCAGTCTGAATCCTGGGACGCTATGCTGTCGGGTCGGCCAAGTGGCCGTGTTTCTACCTCTCCGTTGACTCTTCTTCCCAGCTCCTTCCTTTTGTGAGCAGTATTGTTCTTCTCCTTGAGCGCCCATTGTGATGTCGTCGAGGGGCTGGCTTCTATTGTGACTTTTCCATTGTTCTTTGTCCGTAACTTCCACGGGGACAATAACGACTTATTTTGGGAAACTTTTCTCGTTTCTTTGTTCTTTGTCTGCTCGCCAAAGTATATCGTCTCTTAATGGTCTTTCGAGCTCATCACCCCAGCTCCTGACGACACCCAATATTCTTCTTGACGGTTTACAAACGCTACTTTTCCCTTCATTGCTGGCAAATGGCACACGCACCCCAACATCGAACACGATAACTTGATTCGAACACCGAACAACACCAAGCACCATCCCGGAACCGTCAGTCGCCATTACGTGACAAAGGCACGATGGACACCGCTTCAAGGACGCTTCACAGCGGTCCACTCAACCCGCCACTTGGGAGGACAGCAGAGGAATGGGAGGATTGGGAGGACGACGATGAGCCCTTGACGCCCCTCAACGCTGGGGATGGCCCCCTCTTGAGCCTCGGTCTACAGTTAAAACGACCATCCCCTCGGAGATCTACGTTCGCCTCTCGACTGTCTGTTGAGAGGCCGATTCGTCCCAGGTCTCGCCAGAGGCAAAAGGCCCAGAATGCTAGGGCCGGCATTAGTCTGGTCACTGACATGTCAAAGTTTCGCCAACAGCAGCACATCGCCCAACAAATGAGAAACGGCGAGAACAGGGTGAGCAGGACGGGCAGGTTCGTTGACGCAGCTGCTCTCAGCGCCTTGGAGGGAGCGCCGGCAGCTCATGAGTCGGGCAGCACGTTCGGGTGGTTCAAGAAGAAGGCAGGGCAAAGCACCAAGATGAAGACGCCCGACAGGTTAGAGGTTGAACCCCAACGTCGTGAAGACCTGTCACCTAGTGGTGGGCCTATCATGATTGGCTTTGCCATGCCATCCGACTCCAACGTCGTCATCAGCCCGCAAACAGCCGTTGTGGAAAGCCCAATGGGGTTTTCACGTTATTTTGGTGGTGGACCGACCGGCACTGTGCCTCCCAAAGCACTTGCCTCCGCCTGGTCCCCGGACAGCGACGATGCACGGGCATCCCAGAGAGCGAACGCGGCGGAGGGCTCCAGCGCAAATCGCGTGCCTGCCGTCCCATCAGTGCCCAAGGCTTACCGGAACACACAAGCATCCACTGTCATCCTCACCGACGAGGAAGGTGATTCACCGCGGAAATCCAAAAAGGCAAAGCGAGATACTAGGAGAACCACGATCTTCCTGAGCGATGACGAGGATGACACATTAACCCCGGTAACCTTATTTGAAGAAGACGGAAGCCCAGGGGGCACAGCTCGGAGGTCTTTCAGGCCAAAGGGTCGACAGCGGTCAGGCACCACCACAAGCTCCAGGTCACAAGGTTGGTGGGATCAAGTTATCACACCTTTTACAAGGACACCAACCACACCTCAGGGTGCTGAGACGAAGGAGTCAAGTGGCTGGTGGAGGGACGCTGACAGCAAAACGACGCCGACCTCCCCCAAGTATAAATTCACTTCCCCGGGAGTGAAAGCCGCTTCTCCCATAAAGAAATCCAACTTCACCAAGAAGGCTGGCCTTTCTCCGGTGGTAAAAATTACGCCCCCGGAACCACACCCCACGATCGATGAACAAAAAGGCAAAATCTCCGAAAAGAGAGTCGACATCGACATCGCAAACCAAACCCGCAGCGCCACGAAATTACAACGACCCCCCCGAATCGTCGTCCAGTCTGCCTCCCCACCAATAACTGCGTCGCCAGAGTCGATGGAGACGCCGCCCCAGGCGCGAGTACGAGCAGGAAAAAACCCAACATTGGAAGAGGAAGAGAGCCAGAGGACACCCGCCGAGCTTCCGCCTCCATACTCGCCTCCGTCACAAAAGCATACTGTCCGCTACCGAGTTGTCTTACCCCCTGGCCACCCAAGTCGCAACCAAATGTATCCGCCCTCCCCTGGCCCGGTATCTCCGGGGCTGTCGAGAACCATGACATCGCAGGGTGCCATCGGGCTCCGAAACGTTCCCTTGACGCCGCCACCAGTCGATACACAACCCCCCCGCCAAGCATGGATGCCGGACCGACCCCTTGGCTCCTTTCTTCCCGGCGAGGGTCTTCCCTCGGCAGATGGCAGGGGCCCCAGACAGAAAGCCGAGCGTAGGCGTCGCCGGTATGAGAAAGAGGATGCTGTCGCCTGGAAGGCCGGGAGGTTTTGGAGCGGTCGTGCGTGTATTCCAACTACTGCCTGCTTTGGTAGGCCAGGGCGGGAGGGAAGAAAACGCAGACGCATCTGTTTGTGCATTGCTGCCATGATCATCGTTCTGATCGTGCTGGCAATCACTCTCCCTCTGACAGTGTTCCGTGGCAATCCAGCAGGGGCAGCGTCTCCTTCGCAGTTCCTCAACCTCACAAACTTCCCGCCTATGCCCACAGGAATATCCGCCGTGGTTGGCACCCAGTCGGAAACAAAATCTTCTTGTATTACGCCCCCAACAATGTGGAGCTGCTCATTGCCGAAAGAAGAAGCCTCCAAGGCTGCCCCCTACGGTACCGACCAGCCCAGCTTCATCCTCCAGATCCAATTCGACAACAGTACGAGACAACTGTGGAATACCCCTGCAGAAGACCCCCCAGTACCGACACGGCAGTCGCTGAAAGCTCGTGGTGGACCCGCTGGTGCTGTTTCTTTCCTAGAACACACACGGCGACAAGAGGCCGGCCCAGGATTCAGACCAAACCCTGCCCCTCCAAGCTTCAAGGAGATGTTCTTCCTGGGGAATACAACGGACGGCGTCGCATCCAGGGACAAGGGTGGGGAGCCGACGCCATTCTACATCAGCGTGCTGCAATCGCTTGACAGCTCGGCTGGGCCAAACGTCCTGAGCCGCCACGTTCTGGGCCGCCAAACCAACGCTCCCAGCACGGTTAGTAACTTGACTTTGGGCGGAGTGCCCCTGCCGAGTCTTCTGCCACCTCCAGATGTCGGCGCGGATGGGACCGGCGCGCCGGCTGTGCTCCTTACTTTCCCAACGCAACAGCCGGTTCGGCTGTACGACCGCGGCTTGCCGACGGAACGCTACGGATTCTACACGTACTTCAACAAAACGACATACCTCAAATCTATCATCCCGCTAGACAAGAATACGGCGGCTGCGGGGCCGGTGCCGGCCGACTTGAATGGCGGCGCGCTCAGGACAGAAGCAAACTTTGTGATAACATGGCTGTCGGTGCGGTACAAGGTGGAGATCTGGACGCGCAGGTCGAACACGACGAGTCTGCTGACCGACAGCACGCGGCCCGCAAGTAATACCACACGACCGGGCACCTTCCCATACCCGATCACGATCACTCTCGATACACACGGCGGCGAGCCCCTGAAGAAGTTTGCGTTTGTCCGCCATGTGGATGAGCGCCAGCGTATCCTGCTGAACGACGTCAAGCTCGTCGCCAACGACATGAACACGGCGGGAGATCTGATCAACCCTCTCAGGTCTTTCAACCCCAGCTTTGGAGGGATGGACGGAGGCACTGGTGGGTGTAAGTGCGAGTACACCAATTTTGTGGGCGTCAATGGGCAGACCCGGGGACCATGAAACACACAAAGGGAGAGAGGGGGAGCATGGGACTTAGATAATTGAGTAGAGTGAGAGAGAGCGGATGTTCCTGCGGAGCTGACCGCATCTATTTCATTTGTTCACACATTTATCATTGATGCATGGGGCGGAGTTTTGGCGAAGCGGGAGCTCCATGAAGCTGGCTTGTTCGGCTGGGAGACGAAAAACATATTTTATAGATACTTTGCAAAACTGAGAATGCCATTTAGGCTTGTATTTCAACTGTCCTTGTTCAAGACCCTCCAGGAGAGTTGGTGGCAAGCGTCTTTGTGTGAGTCGAGTAAATCGTGGTCCGTGCACCAGTGAATGTTCTTGTTCGTTTCCCCCCGCAACACCACGCCCGAGATCACCTTGCCATCGCCACATCAGTCCTTTTGGCGTGACCCGCATTAATTGGCCCCACGTTAACTGAGACCGAGCGAGATTGTTGGCGGCAGTGCAAAATCTCACCATGGCTCCTTCCTCCTCTCTTCCTCCCCTAATCTCACCCCAGCCGAAGCACCCTCTCCTTGGCATCACGAAAGAACAAGACAAAATGGTCGCCTCAATCATCAAGACGTTGAGCAAGAACTGTAAGTAGCTTCAATTTCTTACTTTTCTACAGATTTTTCTAATTTAAATCCAGACTTGCCCCGCGCGGCACAGCCGCCGGACGCCTCAGACAAGCATTTCAACTTTGTCTTACGCACCAAGTACAGCGCGATGAAGGTCAGGCTCTAGGCCGACAACGTTATCGTTGCCAATGAGAATACTCTCACAAAGTCCTATATTGAGTTGATTAAGGCGGACGCGGAAGCTGCAACAGTCAGAACAGCAGCTACAACGGCAGCTAAAACGGCAATAATACGATCTGCTACCACCTTGGCCCTCCCATTTCTCGCCACAGGCCTCACCGGTTAGGTGTTGGGAGGCCGTGAGCTTGTCGCTAGCAATACGTAACCAGCATATTCATCCTCAAGATTATTTTACTGACACACATAATCAGAGCCGAGCGATGAACGGGTTCTCTAGAAATAGCATAGGTACCACGACAAAGTTGGAGCAAGGGCCTAAGATTTGAGCGTAGCATGGGAAGTTGGAGCAACAAGATGGGGTGGGATAGCGAAGGAGAATTTCGAGCTTCACCATTCCGGCGTGTCTGTGCGTATACATATGAATCCTTCTGCTAAACGATGTTTCTGTCATGTTTCCCGGCTCCTGCTGTAATTAATGTATGCATTGCTTCGAGTCGCAGCACCGTTTTCTGCATCATCTCGGCGCGGGTGCGGTTGATTGGCGTTGTCCGCGCTGCCACTTGTGCCCCGTTGGCTGGGCTTGGATTCAATCTCAGCGCGGTATCGGTCCGCATCGTCCTCAGCAAGTCGGAGGCACAGGCTAGCGCGCGGAATCTGCCCCGGCCGGGTTTGCGAGTTCGCTCGGGAATGCTTATCGCTTATCTCTTATCGTTATCGCTCGTATCTCTGTCAACCGCCAGCCTCTTCATCGTCGGTCATCGCTGTCGCCCTCGTGCGATGCCGCCATGACGTCGCCCTAATCACCGCACGACGTTGGCATTTGACCGGCTCCTTGATTTCTTGGAGCGCAGCTTCCTCCCCCGCGTCGCCTGCTGAATGCATCGACGTCGCAACCCTTGTCTTCGCAGCACCTATCGCGCCGGCTGCACCCCCTCCACCCACCCATCTCGCCCGCCGCCCCACCCAACGGATCACGCCAATCAGTGTCGCTGAAAGGGTGTAAAGCCACACGTGTCTGAAAATGGGTCTACAAAAGTAACTAGCTAATATTATAATTTTAAAAGTTAGAATAAAAGGCGCGCTTTTATAACAATAGTTAATAAAGGAGAGATAAGACTTTTTTTTAACTATTTACAGATTCTATTGGTAAATATAATTATAAGAAAAGGAAAGAGTTATAGAAGAAGGTAAGTTCTTTATAAAAAAAGATCTGTAAAAGATAAGAATTATGTAACAACTTTATAAACTACTAATTAAGCTAGTATAATCTAAAGGTTTCTTTAAGTAAATAATATAGTAAAAAGTTAATAATATTATTGTTGTAACTAGATAGGCCGTGCCCAGAGCAGGGCTATACAGTATGCATGATGCAGGCCAGCGGCCTGTAGGGGCTATGGAGCTCTGGAGTCTAGCCGTGGGGGCCGGACAGAGTGTATGGCACAGTAGTTCTATTGGAAGCACTGCACTCTGGATTTTGTGGAATTGAAGGGGTTGCAACTGCGTGATTGTATTGCTTGTTTGGTTCTATGGCTCAGCTAGAGAACCTTCCTTATAGCTGTGAATAGTAGCAAGCCGTATGACAAAGCCGCGCAGCTACAATTGCGCGTCTGTAGCAATGGTTACAAATCTATTATTCTGGTAGTTTCTAGACTCTTCTTTCTGACAGTTCTAGCCTCTGGCCAGAACCCCCTTCTTTCTGACAAGTTCTGGGGTCTGGAGCGATAGTTGTAGTGTAGTAATGTAATGGATTGATAATCAAGAGACCTTTGAGTCTCTCCATGCCTGGAGAGCCTCTTACAAAGGCGCTTCATAGGCTGCGTGACTAGTCACGTAGCTTCTAGCTACATGTCTACGAAAATTATATTATAAAGTCATATTATACATTCTATAACTTTAATTACTGCGTCTTGAAGTAATAAAATAAATAAAGTAAGGTATAAGATGCTTTAGTAAATAATTAATATAGATAATTGACAGTTAGCAGTAGAGAGACTGCTTGCCCTCGCGAGCGGAGCTTTTAGCTTCTATAATGTAAGACAAATAAATTTTAATAACTATAAGAGACTTTAGCTTCTTATATTAATATTATATTATTTATTTATATCTTATTATTAAACTCACCTTTATATATTAGAATAATAATAACTTATAATAACATTATACTCTTATTTAAAAGTGCTAGCTTAATAAGATATCTTTAGAACGCTCCTTAATCTTTAGTATCCTGCTATACACTTTATCTTAACCTGACCAGTCCTTCAAGTCTGCACTAGGTGCAGGTTGTAATATAATTATTAGTATTATTTTATTCTAATAGATAAAAGCCTAGTACTTTATTATTAAGATTAATTATGTTAGATTATTAGTAATTAAGTTAATACATAAGAGCTTATAAGATATTCTCACTTTCAAGCCTGGTATGGTAAAGGGTTTAGTATTAATTAGTTAATTATATTGCGAGATTAAAAGCATTACAGTTATAATAAATATGTAATTAAAAAAGGAAGACTAGAAGTAAGAGGCTTCTATTCAGACTCTTAATTCTTATACCCATATATTTAACTTAACCAGTTTTAAGTGTTTTACATTATTAAAGAGTACGTAACTTACAGATATATACGTTACGGCTATATATATTATTATAATAACATTTATAAGCCTTTAAATCATTATAATTAAGTATTGTTAATTTCTAGCCATTGAGTACCCTGTACCGGATACCCTGTAGTATAGTTATGTACCCTGAAACCACTAGCTAAAGTTTCTGGAATTCAGGGGATGGAACCTCCTGAATCTAGTGGGGCTACTGCCCCACAGAATCAACTAGAATATTACAATGGCCACGTCAGCCACTACGTCAACAGAACCACATAGAATGATCAGAACAGTATTATTTCATTATTGTATTAGTTAGTTTCACTTTACAAAAGGCACTAGAATTCCTCCAGAGCCTCCCACAGCCTATAACAGGCCCTCTCTTCTCTTATATCTAATTCTAGTCAAGCAAGCAATTTTATTCCTTTCCAGTCATTGCACAAGGCACTGCCTTCCAGATCCTCTTGTTCTATAGTATTAAGATTCACTGTAGCAACCTTTCTTACAGTGGCACTACCCTGTAATACAGGACTTTTTTTGCTTCCAACAGCGCTTACAGCGCTGTAGTTGGCTTAGACCAGTACTGCACTTCTTTCTCTAAGCTGCAGCTCTGTACTACAGGCCTATAGGTTTCTAAAGTTCAACAAGTATTATATTAAATTCTATATTAAGTCTTATACAGTCTCTTCTATAATGTCTTGTTAAAGAATCTGTTATATAAATCTGTTAAGTAATAGTTTACTTAACTTATCCTTTAAAAGTAAATATTATAAAATTAAAGTTCTTATTACTTATTAAATCCCATTAGATATAGCATTTTTGGAATTTTTAAAACAAACACACTTTTATTATCTACATATTATTTATTTAAACACTAACTCTTACTCTTACTTTATAAATCTTAAATATTCTTAATGTAATAGAATAAAAAAGTTATTAATTAATTTAAAAGATTTATAAATTAATCTATCATTTAAATATTAATATTAAAAGGTTTAATAAGTTATATTATATAATATTATATGACATATTGATTCTTGAATATAGCATTTTTATTAATAATTCAAATATTTAAATTTAAAGTTAAAAGAAATAAAAGGAGAAGGAGGAAAAGTAGAATTAGATGAAGGATAAAAAAATAAAAATATTTATTATTAAAAGTTAACTATATGATTTAATAATTAATATATAAGATATTAGGAATACATAATGAAATATAAGTTTATATGTTAAATTATAATTAATAAATGCTGTGGCCATACTAAGTGCTGCCGACTACTTACTGTGGTTTGGAGCAAAAAGAAAACCCTCACTGTTAGGTATCTTTTAACTGCCCCACCAGAGGTTTTTCCGGCCTCACAGGCAGCTCTCTGCCCTGTGCACGCCCGGCTCAAACCCCTGCTCTACCTGCCTGGGAGTGTTTACTTTACCCTCCACACCACAGTAGAAAACGGAAACCTTAACAGCAACACATGGATTACATTAAAATGCTTCACTGACGATGAAAACACACATGACCGTGGTCAAGAGGATTCGGGGCACAACGTGATTTATTTATTTGTACTGATGGGGCATGCGGAAGCATGACAGGCCAGCTGTTCCTTGGTGCTCTACGGACAGCACCTGCCAGGTGCTCGCCAGTCGGTTTTTTTCACAACCCTAGGTTCAACACGACAATATCGCGGTCAAGTGGCCGCCGCTCGCTCTTGACGCTCGCTATTGAGACATCATGCGATGACACATGCGTTGCGGTGGTGGAGAAATCGGGCGCGGCGGCGCGACTGCTTTTCAACAGAAAAGTCACGTCAGACAACACTGCCTTCGGCGGCGTGCACCCGGGCTTGGCCATACTGAGCCACAC
>Ga0247770_1001116_pt1 | contig 22990 bp, 7 predicted proteins | sample UWRJL136409B6_FD_179943 | JGI IMG/M metagenome (GOLD analysis project Ga0247770, IMG submission 179943) | Plant litter microbial communities from Arlington Agricultural Research Station in Wisconsin, United States - UWRJ-L136-409B-6 | ecosystem: Environmental > Terrestrial > Plant litter >... | reverse complement strand
GGTGGCACTCGAGGCGCTGTTGGGATTCTCCACGAGGAATAGCGGCCTTGTCACAACCAGCGAAGCCGGCTACTTCGTATGGAGATTCGCCCCCACGGCAATACTAACTCTCGTCACGGCACTTTGGGCCCGCGTGGAGTACCAAGCAAAACATGCGGCTCCGTGGCTCCGCATGTCCATGGGTCCGGCAACCGCCGACCGCACCCTCCTCCTCGACTACATCTCTATCTCACAACCGCGGACGATTGCGAAGGCTGTCAAGAACAGAGACTATGTCGTGGCTGCTACGGCGATCGTATCTATGTTCTTGATGGTGCTGGTGGTTGCATCCACTGGCCTGATGTTCATCATGCTGGTTGACATTCCGAACCAAAGCACTCCTATCACCGTCCAGACGACATTCGTCAACAACGGATCTGCGCTGGCAAGTTCGGGGTCTTTAGCCTTCTTCACAATGCTCGGTCTCCAGCAACAAGACCTGCTTTTTCCAGACGGCATCTCGTCGTCCTTCGCATATCAGCAATTCTTCTCTAACGACGCCACCGACAATACTATCACAGCAACCGTGGATGGACTGTCGGCCGGCTTGGAATGTGAAGTTGCCCGGCTGAGTTTTTCTGGGGCGCAGCTTGGCCAGGATTTGCAGCGGTTCAACACCTCGTTTACCGCTGGAGCGTGCACTATCGCCATGCCCGTGACCAGCACATCGTTCAGTCGGCCTTTTGGGGTCGCCGCCAACCAGACGCTGTACTTTTCGAGGTTTGGGGAAGGGAGCTGTGCGAACTCAGCTAATGACAGACGTATGGTAGTCGTCTTTGCGACAGAGACGTTCAACCCCCGGCCACTGCCGACAAACTCATCGACAGCTAACATCGCCGTGAATGGCACCATTCCTCGATCAGCCTCCCTTCTCTGCAAGCCCACCTACGGGGTCAGTCAAGTCGACGTGACGAAGAGGAACGGTGTCGTCGTAGCAGTCGACCCATCTATTAACAACCAACAACGGGCCCTCGCCAACGTTGAAGCATGGGGAATCGCCGAAGCCTTCTTTGGGTCCTTCCGGAATGAGCTGGCCGACACATATGCCGACACCACGCCGTGGTTCTACCAACCTGGAATCGTCAACGTCGACCCCATGATGTATCTTGCCCTGGATTACCGTTTCAGGTCCGCGGGGACCGCAATGTCGCCCGACTCTCTCCTCGATGCCGCCATCCTGCAAGATGTGGTCACTGACTACTTCACGCAGTATGTGCCCCTGTTGGCGTCACGTTCACTGATGCAACAGTCGTCCACGCCCATCATGGCCATAACTGCGGGAGAAAGCGAGAGACTCGTGGTCAGCTTTGCCGTGACACAGTTTATCGTCATACATTTGGCAGTAGCCGCTTTCCTCACAGTTGCGGCCATCCTCATGGTTCCGAAAAAGGGGTTCCTGCCCCGAAATCCAAGTACCATCATAGACACGGCTGCGCTTATTGCCAACAACCGTGGCTTGCTCCAAACACTGCGTGGCACAGGCGGAGGAGACGAAGCAGTTCTCAAGGAGCGACTAGCGAGTTCCGACTTTTACACAGGCATCGAGGCCTACGAGCGCGCTGACTCGAGTGGCTCGGGCTACTTCAAGATTTTTGGAAGCCAGAAAGCCCAGGACGCGCATCCTAGCTACGTCGAACAAACCGAGGTATTACCGTATCCGTTGCTCCTACACCCAATTAACCGGATGGCGGCACTTGTCGTGCTGGTCGTCCTCGTAATTGTCATGGAGTTCACATTGCAGATGTCGAACAAGAACGGAGGATTCGAGGACGTCAACGACGAAGAACACCGCCACGTTTTATGGACCGTCCTCCCGGCGTCAATTTTATGCCTCGTAGCATTCTACTTTATTTCGTCGGCTTTCGTGATCCGCCTCCTATCACCATACTTTGCCTTGATCAATGGCGCGACGTTCGGGCAGACCATCAGCCTCAACCTCGTCGACAAGTCACCACCGGCTGTATTCTACGAAGCCCTCAAGTCTCGTAACCTTACGGTAGGCGGTGCGACCGCAGCGGCGTTTGTGTCCTCGCTTTTCGCCATGTTTGCTTCGACGCTCTTCACGGTCGCCACTGTGCCTACCACTGCCAGGTGTCAACTGTTGACCCGGGATTTCTTCTCGGAGAGTAACGGGGTACCGGATCCTGGATTTTGCAGCACATGCCAGAACGGAACCGTCCTCGCCTCTCTGGTTCTCAACGGCAACGTCTCGTATCCTGGATTCACCTTTGAGGATATTGCTTTCCCGACCGTCTCCCTTGCGGACGTCCCCGAGGACATGAGAGACCTGCCCGACGACATCGTCGTCTCTGCGACTATCCCGGGCGTGCGTCCCTCTCTCGAATGCAGATCGTTCCAGCAATCTCAGCTTCTGGTAGACCTGGCTCTCTCCACGCTCGGCGGCACTGGCAATCCTATGACGGTTACCCTCCCCGCCGAAGCAGGGGGTAACGCCGAGGACAACGCTGTCGCTATCAACACCGGGCACACTCTCAGCGATCTAAATAACCCGAGCAAGCTGGATCTAGACCCGAACGCTTTCTTCGGCACCGGAGTCTACCGGCCGCTCGTTTTCGACAACAGTACAGCCTCCCGCTGGATCTGGGTCTGGGGCCAACTCCAGAATGCAGGCACCCCCCAGGCGACAGTGAAAACGCTCTCGGCCCTCACCTGCAATGAGACAATGTATCGGCTCAACGTAGCCGTCCGTTTTATTGGAGGGGCCCTAGATGTAGATGACGCTAGCCCCCCGGTCCCAGACGAGAGCACCGCGACTAAAGTCCCCATCGCCGTCGACGACAATCTCCAGTACGACAACCTCGTCACCCTCCAAACCCCGCACCTCCTCGACCCCTTCTTCATGTCCCTGGTCGCATCTCGCTTCGCTATCCCTATCGCAAGCCTCGGCGACTCCTCCCTCGCGGCCTCCTCCATCGCCGACGCCATCACCTTTCAACACCGCGTCATCCGCACCCAAATCGTCAACACCTGGAACCGTCGGCCAACAACCACTGATCCTACCTTGACCCGCCCCCTCGACACCTCAGGCCTCCCCATGGGTAACGCCACCACCCTCTCCTTCCCCGGCCGCCTCATTGCCACCTCCCTCGGCAGCGGCGCTGCCCGCCGCGTCGTCCAAGACACCATTTCAACCCGCATCCTCCAAGCCCTCTTCGCATCCGTCCTCCTCTTCTCCGCCGCCTCTTGGCTCGCCCTCCCAAAGACAAACATCCTCCCCCGCCCTCCAACCTCCATCGCCAGCGCCGCCTCCCTCCTCGCAGACGGAAATATCTTTGGCATGCTCGGCCGCGGCGCGGAATGGCAGTCTACTGAGGGTTTGCACGCCTGCTTCAAGGACGGACTGCATGTCACGATGGGGTTCCAGCTGGGGTGGGAGAAGTTGAGGAGGAGGAGGAGGGAGGAAACGCTGGAGACTTGGGGGATGAATGGGAGCTGTGAGAAGAACGAGGTCTTTGCGGTTAGTGCGATCAGGACGGGGGGGTGGGGAGGCGGAGAGGCCGTCGGGTTGGGGTTGCAGGCTAGGGTGGGGTATGCGCATCGGGATCATGTTAGGGATTGGGGTTGGAGGACTTGACAGGGTCAATTTCGCTTTGTTTTGACATCGAGGTAATCAGTAGGCGTTTTGGTTTCTTTTGGATCGAGCGGAAAAGATACAGGATTGCTGGGAACGGTTTATGGTTGCATGATTGGTACTGGGTACTAGGTACTGTTTGGAATGGCTTTGCTTTCGTTGTGTAACAATACCCAGGGCTGGTGGACGTGTATTTGATGTCTGCCAGTGGTGTGTAGTAGTACTATCAGGGGTCAGACAGATACTGAGTAGTTAGACCAAAGAGATCGATCAATGTGGCTAGTCCACGGTGCGCTTCTTACATTCAAACTTTGGGTTCATTTCTTGTGAATTCCGACTTTCCTGCTTGTATTCCCATAAGGATTGGACTGGCCCCCTTTTCAGCTGTAGGGAGTTAGGCAGTGCTAATTGCCGTATGTTTAGTTGCTAGGTACAATATGGGAATGTGTTCTGTGGTTTTTCTTATGGCTTTCTCTCGGCGCTGTGCTTGGAGGATATATGAGCTTTGCTGTGTGAGGGTGGTATTGCTACAGGGTAGGGAGATGGGCCGGCGAAGTCGGATTACACCGGCGAGAAGAAAAAGGCGATCTATATTCTAAGGTTTTATTGGCCTCATTGTTTGCCACCTACCTTTGGAAGGGCTTGCAGGTGTTCGAAGGACGAAGGATAAGGGTCGATATACCTCAGCAGCATTTAGCCCAACCGGCGGCCAACACACCCACCGGCCGATATACGAGAACTTCAAGCTTCCATCCAAGCCCAGCAGCCTGACCAGTGACCGTGGCGGTACGCCGCAAAACCGCGAGCAGCCTACCTGCGCCCACCGTTCCATAGCGGGCACCAAATACCTACCCTCCAGGTTGCCTGTGTAGAGCATGGAGCTTGGCATCATTCAGCTTCTTCTTTCGGCTGAAGCTGTCATCACCATCATCGCGGCCAAATTCGAAGCGGCGAGCGCTCTCGAGCGCATCCAGACACCAGGACCTGACACATTGGGTCAAGCGAGATCTTATTCCTGGCGCTGGTATTAGTGCCATCCAGGGCCCGCCTCCTGGCCCTATCCTGACCGACGAGCATTTGGTCACGTTCAAGGGAGATACTCTTCTTTTCCACGAATATCTTCCCGACAAACAATGACGTACTATCAAGGCGTGTCTGGGAGGGCTTGACTGGGAGGGCTTGATGCTAGAAGAACGTATAGCAGAGTGAAGTCAGCTAAAAAGGCTGGGTAGTAAGGGGGGCGTCTACGCCATTCAGAAGAGCCCCTTTCTCCACGATCGGGGCTATATGACATGTTTACATTCTGCAAAGATAACATCACGACCCACGTCTTTTGGAGACAAACAGTTCTGCCACATTCAGCAATAGTCCATCCAGCAGCAGTACGTCAGCAATAGCCCGTCCAAACGTCTATGCCCTTATCGTCCTAGGGATCGTCCTTGATACATACCTATATAGTCTCACCCGACAATTTTTTCTGTCCGAGTCCGTATTAGTCGCAAATCCTGAGCTGGGGGTGAGCCGCACTGAGGGCTATGTCAGATATGACAGCAATTACCACTTGTCAGAAGTAATGAACGTTCTGTGCTTTTTAGTGCAGTAATGCGCGACACTCTAAAGAAGGTGGTTCTGGCTGGAAGCAAGAACCACACAAGAAATACAATCACGCAGTTGCAACCCCATCAATTCCACCAAATCCAGAGTGCAGCGCTTCTGACAGGAGCTGTGTCTATACAGAGCATTGAGGAAGGAGCGGCCTTCACGCCGCTTTAAGAACCCACTGCGAGGCAAAGACCACTCAGGGAGCACGGGCCACTGACTGTTTCGGACGAACGCGACACCACTCCTCCGATAATTCCCCGCTTCAGCTTCACTGTGCCGATTCTCGTCCACGGCACCTTTCAATCTATTGCTTGTTGTTTCCTCAACAGCTCCGATCGCGTCGACCGTCTCCAAGACCCCGCACATTTCCACGACGCGCGTTAGTGCCGTTTCTTTGCCCGAGCGTCGGCTCCGGATCTTAGTATTCAACCACAAGGTTCAACTTTCCATCCAATCATCACATCAATTATAAAGAACCTTGATCATATAGCTCCTAACATGTCTATATTAACCCTAGAGCGAGAAAAAATAAATATCACGAGAGCAGCAATTCTTATCATATTTTTGACATCTTTTTCTCACGCTCGATGCCTATTTTTGGGAAAACACAGCCATGTCGGCCACTATCCACCGCGCCGATGAAGAGGGCCTCTGCACTGCGCATCGTCGGCCACTTTGAGGCATCGAGACGGCCGGCCACCCTAGGCCGTATAACCGCGCGACGCTCGTCCGCCTCACGTCTGAATATGCACACGCAATTGCCACAAGTTGTGACAATGCTATGTACAAAGTAAAATTCACTTACGCCACCTTCTTTCGAGCCTCAGAAACTTGCTCCTCTATACCTTCAGACTCCTTCAGCCGTCCTTGCTTCTTATATATGGCCGCCAAGTGCTCCATACTGGTTAGCGAATGGTGATGCTCCATACCTAGTAGCCTTATCCGGATTGCGAGTACGTTAAGCCCAAGCTCCTCGGCTTCGCGCAACTGCCCATTCTCAAGATAGATGGATGCCAGACCGGCCATGCTGGTCAAGGTATGATGATGTTCCGGACCTAGCTCCTTTTTGCGTAACTCCATCACCTGCAAGCCAAGCTTCTCTGCCTCGGCCAGTCGGCCCTGGCTCTGGTATGTCGACGACAGATGAGCCATGCTCGTCAACGTGGAGAAGTGCTCTGGGCCTAGCACGGTCGTGCGAATAGCCACTACTCGTGCTTGAAGGGCTTCAGACTCGTCCCATCGGCCCTGGTTATGGTAGCTAACGGCTAGGTTACTCATGCCGCTGAGAGTGTGCGGGTGATCTTCCCCTAGCACTCGCACGCGTATTTTGACCACTTGGGCCAGCAGCTCTTCCGCATCTCGGTACTGGCCCTGGTTGTTGTACGTATGTGCCAGGTTGCCGATGCTGAGGAGAGTGTCTGGATGCTCGACACCGAGCACCTTCTTGCGGGCGGTGACAGTCTGTTTGCCAAGCTCTTCCGCCCGCTTCCACCAACCTTGACAGTTGTACAGGTACACCAGATTGCTCATGCTCGTGAGGGTGTCTGGGTGTTCGCTGCCGAGAATGCGCCTCCGAAGTTCCATGGTTTGGAGCTCAAGCTCCTCGGATTCCTTCCATTGCGACAAATCACTATACGTCATGGCCAGGTGGCCCATAGTAGAGAGTGTCTCCGGATCCTCCTCACCGAGGACCCGTTTCTGAGCCTCCATCGCCCTGAGCCCGAGCGCCTTGGACTCTTGGAACTGGCTTTGTGCGTGGTATGTCAAAGCCAGCCTCGCCATGCTCTTGAGAGTATCTGGATGCTCTTCTCCAAGCACTGCTGTCCGAAACTCTGTGACTTCCCGAAAGAGGGTCTCTGCCTCGCGGAACCGACCATCGTTGTAAAAGCAGAGGGCAACTTTCCATCCTAGCCCAATCCTATAAGCATTGTCTCTTGAAATGAGATCCGACTTCAAGATACAGCACGCATGAGGAAGATAACGTCTCCACGCGACCCTATTCCCGTGATTGTGGTCCGGAAACACCTCTTCCAGGCGCGCGGCGGCCCTGCGAGTCCACTCAGCGAGCGTACCTTCATTCCGAAGCCAATTCCGAATCGTGAGGTGCATAAGCCGATGCAAGTTAAGTGCAGCGTCTTCTGGGCGTCTGGTGACAAATGAGTAGGCGCTTAGTGTCCTAATTGAATCCATCTCCTTCTTTCGCGATGGCCCTGGCGGGAGTAGATGCTGGGGAATATCTTTATGGTTAACGCAAGCTATGAGTGACATGAATTCTGCTGCTAGGGGATCGTTTTGTTGGATCATCTGGAAGGAAATCAGCCAGGTCGTGGCGACCGGGTTCTTTATGTCGGAATATCTCGCATCATCCTCGAATTCTTCGGTTAGGAGCTCGATAACCTCTTGCTCTTGGCACTGTACCAGTGTTAGGTAATCTGCCAGAGTGACTCTATTCTTGTTGATGTATGTGGTTGCCTGAGTAATCGCCAGTGGGAGATGGGTGAGCCACGTGAGTATCGCTTTCGTATCCGCTGGTCTGGAATCGACGAGCTCCTTGTGGATTAAGAAATTCCGCAGCATCTGTGTGGATATCTCTTCCGGTATCTTTCCTACCTCAATCACGTTCTGATGGGTAAGCTTCACGGCGGCCTTCCTGTTGCGTGTCGTGAAAATGACGCGTCCATTTTTGTTCCGGGGCATGTAGTCGATCAGCTGTTTAGATGATTGTTCTGTCGATGCCGGTTTGTCGATCCACATGTTGATATTGTCGGCGTTATCAAAGACCAGGATCTAATGGCCTGCGTTATCCTCGCTTAGGAAGTTTTGCATAAGTTCTTGTATGTTCGCATCCTTGCCCCCAGCTCGGATTCCGAGCCGTTGGGCAACAGCATGGTATCCTTGGTTCAAACTTTCCATGGTCGTGGCTTGTATCCAAATGGCCGAGTAGTGTTTGTGCTTCTCCCTCAGCTGGTAGAGAAGTTCTAGCACGAGTTGAGTCTTTCCCACTCCCCCGAGCCCGGAGATGGCAGCCTTTGTGAACTGATCGTTGGCGAAGAGCGTGCTTTGAAGCTGGGCAAGCTCAAGTTCGCGATCGGTAAAACGTGCATTTCTTTCAAAAGGCACAATCCAATGGCTGGCTCGGTGCTGATCGTCCGAGTCTTGGTCGGCGTGTGCGCTATTTGGATGTATCTCGATCTCTGATTGCAGGCGACGCAGCGCATGGGCTTCTCCTTCGCCATATATTGCCGGTATGTGGACATCGAAAAGGCTAAGCAGCGAGTACACAGTGTCTTCTTCGCGTGTCGTTTGTCGATTGGCTGCCCAAGACATCCTGTCATTTATGGTGAAGAAGTTGAGATGACTTCCTCGAAGAGCAGAGACGGGGATCCCCGTGATTTCGGAAAGCGTTTTTCTAGCGATTCCTTGGAGCCAAGCAAATGTCCTTCCCGAGAAAAGAATTCGACGACGGGAGGGGCCAGAAGCTCTTGCAGAGTCCAGCCTCGAGTGAACTAACGGCTTCGTCTTAGCTGGGAGTCTCTTGCCGCTAAATTGTCGTCTTTCAGGTGCGTTGAAACATCGCTGAGAAGTACATAGCATTTGCTCGAGCGTTGATACCACTTAAACACGGAATTGATGGCTTCGCTCAGTTCCGCGCTGCTGGACTTGTTAATGTAACATGTGTCGACCCAGAAGTATTGCAGTTGGTCCTTCTTCGCCTGTTCTCCGTAAAAGTAGAGTTTGTCGAAGGAGGAGCAATTTTCGGTAGTAGATTCGGGTGCTGTAAAATTAATACCGTGTTAGAAGGTTAACTTTTAATCGCCCTGTTAAGTATAAGATAAAATTAGGTAATTAGGAATGTTATAATCGATATAATCTATTACGTTAAGGTTTCTGCTATAGTTTATCTGCAGGAGACATATAATTAAGTATATAAAAAGACTTTTTATTAAAATCTAATTTAACATACGTTATTAATTAAGAGGCTGCCTAAGTTATATTTGAATACCCTCTTTTTATAAAATTATATAACTAATTAACTAACTGTTACGCAGTTTACACCTTAATATACATTACTAGCTAACTAATCTAATATTAGTGACTCGGGGCGTTTGTTCAGGTCGACCCTGTCGTTCTTTTTGGGCTCTGTATGTAATATTACTGTAGCCGCTTTTGTACATAGCGATGTGTTCTCTGGCGCGTGCCACCGTCAAAAAGGGGCCGCGCCGCGCGGTTCTTTGAACCGTGCTTCTTTCAACAATTATCAATCCGACGATTTTCACCACGAAGACCTCCTATTGAAAGCCCAGTGACATTCTGGCCCTTTGATCGAAGGAAAATAACCTAATCCACGGTCGCGTTTCCTTTGTTGTTCCATGCTAGGCACTGTCACACACTAGGTTTTGTTCCATATTAGGTAGGTATCTGTTTTTCTACGTCAGTTACATTTGTGTCCCTCTGATCGGAGGACCAGTAGTCTGGGAGTCGGCCTTCCAGGCCGACTGCGACGTTCTGTGGGTGTGGTTCTCTTTGTGGTTTCTTCCCTGTTGCGCCATCGCACCAGTTCATTAGTAAGTTATATTTGGGGGAAGGGTTTAAGCTAGGTGTTAACAGGTATCTTAGGATGGATTTATACTGCGAGGAAGTACTGTATTAATGAGCTATTATATCCCCTCTATCCCGACTATCGGCGGTAAGAACCTGACGCTTGTGTTCTAATACAAAATAGATCGTGGGCGTGCTAAGGAGCGGGGTTTCCAGACTAGAGGCTGGTCTGGCACGCCAATTGGCCGTAACCCCCACACCCACAGGCTTTATGACTTACCCGTGCCTAAATTTTCGCTGAGCTCTCTTTACTCCTGCCCAACCCCGCTCGTGGCCTAACTTTCTTATTACACGCTGTGGATTGAAGGCTCTGTCATGGAAAAGCGAGTGTATTGATTGCTTCTTCGTTGGAAACCGAGGGCTTCTAACGGTGATTTTAAATACTGCGTATAATGAGGTAGTTCCATTCCTCCGTTGTTGTGGCCTGGAATGGACCACGCAGTAATTCGATATAATACCAGCGATCGGTCCGACCGCTGGTATGGAGGCTGTTGGCTGGTATGGAGGCTATCCAGGGATAGGATTCGTGTGACATTTCTTTTCCCAGGTTGAAACTAAAACGGGACTCAACGGCGCCATTGCAGAAAGATCAGATGAAACGAGCGCGCGTTATCTGGCAGCCAATTTCAAGATATATCCATTCATTCTCAACCATGGCCCAACATCGGAGCCAGGTCATTTTAGCGCCTTCGGAAGAACCCCCCCAAGGTGCAAAGTCTGTCTTCCTTGCTGGCTCAACAACGAAAGTTGATACGGTTGACTGGCGGGTGGCTCTCTCCTCCTTGCTTTCTGAGATGAACATCACCATCTACAATCCACACCGCGCCGATTGGGACAACACGTGGCGTGAAGATGTCAACTTCCCTCCCTACCGCCAGCAGGTCGAGTGGGAGCTCGACAAGCAGGAAAAGGCCGACATGGTTGTGGTATACTTCCACCCAGCTACCCAGGCGCCTATCAGTTTGCTTGAGCTCGGCCTCTGTGCGCGAAAGCGAGGGAAAGCCATTGTGTACTGCCCTGAAGGGTATTGGAAGAGGGGGAATGTCCAGATGGTGTGCCAGAAATTTGACATTGAGATGGTTGAGAGCGTTCAGGGTCTTCGGGATGCTATTACGAAGAGGCTGTCTACTGACAGTGTCCTCTGAGATGTTTCGTCGCAGTGCAGGCACGGTAGGCATGGTAAGGAGACCATTTTGCTAGTTTATGGAGAAATGCAGAACAAATATGTATCTAGACTGAGCAACAACAAAACAAATCTTTGGGCCAGGCGTCTAAGTTACTTTGACCGCGTGCAGAGTCCGTTAGACACTGTTATAAGAATGGAATCCATTGGCGCCACCCCTCGTATTGCCCGTAGCTCGCCAGCCACCCGGGTGTATCGCTGACCCTCTGACCAGAACCACCCATGTCCCCCAAACTATTTTTCTACCCAGCCCATGCATCATCGATCAACGCCACCCCGCCAACGACCTAGGGCTAGCAACAGGTCGAGTAAGCCATGGTTAGCCGACCTGCTTGCCGTAGCCGCTTGCAGCGCACTCCCCAACTTGCTGCCCGAGGCCCTGACATTAGCGTGCCGGTTAACCAGCTGCCACGCTATGTTTAGTTTCCCAGAGTAACACGCAGCCTAGAGGGCGTTACTGTAAAAGCGCCCCTGAGCATGGACGTCGGTGCCGTACTCCGCCATCAGTAAGGTATGCGGCGCCTCGTTTTCGTGGGAGGATGTGCAGGTAACCTGGAGCGCTGTTCCGAAAACATCCCCTTAGGTGTTGACATTAACGCCCTTATCGAGCAAAAACTTTACAACGGTCTCTACAAACAGAAACAGCTACTCTTCTTCCTCGGGTATGCCGTCCTTATAGTAACATGCGGTCTATAAGAGGGTCCCGTACTTACCGCCCTAGGTATAAATGTTGGTGCCACGTTCCAGGAGAAGGTAAATATCGCGGCTACCCGTGCTAAGACTCGCGCACGCTACCTAGAGAGGGGAGCCGTGTTTACCACCGAGCATATTAACGTCGGCACCTCTCCCCACTAGCAGACGGAGAAGCCTTACTGTCACATCGTATGCTACGCTCGCTACCGCTTACAGCGTGTCGCCTTATTTTAACACTTTCTGCGTTAACGTGGGTGCCCCTGTTAAGGAGGAGCTAGATCACCGCTATACGTCCTTAGCCGCCGCCTTGTAGAGAGCGACATCCTGTGACGACCCTGCAGGCCGTCACTTGGGCCGGGGCGGCCCGACGGATCCCCCGCAGAAGGGACAGTGTGGGGAACAGTACGGACGGTACTGCGCACTGGGCCAGGGGTGCAAAGACCCGAAGCCCCTACGACTAATGAGGTGTTGCTCGCAGCATGCCGAGTGCTTGTATTACGAGCAAAAAGAACCTCACGAGCAGAACGCTTACACTATGCAAAGTGCTCGCAGAGCAAGCACTTGCAACACTGCGATCAAGGTACAAAGTACCCCTTAGTTAGCTAGTATAGATAGACATCATCGTGACCACGATGGCCGTAAGGGACTCTGGTTCCTCACGCTAGTATTTAATTATTTATTTATATCCTACTGTTTAGACTTACCTCTGTACATTATAGTGATAATAACTTACAGTGATATTAAACTCCTATTTAGGAGTGTTAACTTAATAAGCCGTCTTCGGAACGCCCCTTACCTGTTAGCGTCTTACTATACGTTCTGTCTTAACCTACGCTAGTCCTCTTAAGGCCTATGTTAGGTGTAAGTTATAATATAATACTAACGTTACAGTTTTAAATACTGTTTATTAAACTTCCAGACATTACCCCTCCCCTATTACTAACATATTAACCTTTAGTAAAGGTAAGAAGCTTAAGGAGGCTTAAACTTAACCTTAGCTCTTTACTATCAATAAGTTAGCTGCACGCTTTGAAGAGTTAAACTTTAACTAATAAGGGCTGGTTAAGGAACTTAACAAAGCCTTCCCTAGAGACATTAAGAGCTATATTAGTCTTATTAAGAAACTTTAAGCTTAACTTAATGCTGTTAAGCTAAAGAATAACGACCTTAAGGGCTTTTAGAAGAAACGGGTAAAGTTTCCCTTACTTTCACGCTTTAAAAGAGACTCTGCGTAACTGGAGTCTTAGATAGCTTAACTTTAAAGCTATATTACTTATTATAATAAACAGTTTTTTAAAGAAGAAGGAAAGGTTAGGTTCGCTAAAGCCTTACTAGATAAAGTAATAACCTATTAGTACGAACCTTATATGAAGATAATTAATAACCTTTCTGTGGATAGAGTATATAAGGAAACTTTAAAGACTTAAGCCCTCTTTAACGATTTTAACATATTTATCGATCAACTTTAGATAGAGTTTAAAGAACTGGACGCTTTAAAGCGGGCTAAACAGCACCTTATAGTATTAAAGTAGATATCTTTAATTCTCAAGTTCTTTACACACTTTAAGTTAAAAGTAGTAAAAACTAAACTTAGTTAAAAAGCTTTAATAATACTGTTCTAAAGAAATCTAAAGGAGCATATTACTGGAGACCTTTACCGAGAGGACTAGCCGGACCGTTTACAGGAGCTAATCGAGATGGCCATTAAGGCTGATAATTAGTATTATAATTACTATTATCGAAAGAACTTCTAAAAGGAACAAACTCCCTACTAACTAAGTAAACCTAAGAAGGGAAACCAGTTAACTGTAATAAGCTATTACCCTGGATTAATGGATATTAGTATAGTAAACCGTTAGAATCGGCCTAACTGCAACAAACCTTAACAGCAGCAGTAGAAACTGCTTAAGGACTTATCTTAGGTCTAGTGCTTTAACTGTAGTAAAAAAGGCTATATAGCACGGTAATATCTGTTATTAAAGTAAGTTAGTTAAAAACTAATCCCAGATAGAGGAAAGTATATTAAGTTTAACTTAAGAAACATTTACATTAAGATAATAAGTAACGAAGAAGACTATACTTAGATAGATAAGTATAACTTAACGGATAAAGGAAAAGAAAAAGAAGAACCTTAAAACGTAATATACTTAGTTTTTAAAGGTGTTTTAAATAAGTTAATTATAAAGGTGCAGGTTATTATAAACTGACTTTAAGGTGGAACTTAGGATAGTTAAAAGTGTAGGTTATAGAAGACCGACTTTAGGAAGAAATGTTCTAGTTAATTATTATAGGCTTTAAAAACCTTACATTGTAAGCTTAGGAACTAAGGAAGTTTAGGAAAAACCCTAACTCAGACCCTACTAAGATAGTAAAGGAAGTTAAAGAACTAGCTTTCTAAGTTACTTAGGCGGTAAAGTAAGCCCTAGAAGGTAAAAGAGAGTAAGTTAAAAGAATTAAATTAAAAAAACGGAAATTCTTCTTAACTGTTCTTCCTGAAACATTTAAACACTTTAAACACGTTAAGTAGATTAGCACCCTTACCTCTTTAAAAGAAAGACAGCTTAGATAACTACCTTGCACTAAAATTAGTATACCTTAAACCAGTACTTTAAGGGTCCCTTAAGAAGGTATAAAATAAGCACATTAATAAAGGGTTTAGAAGTTAAAGGAGAAACATTAAGAATTAATAGATAAAGTAAAAAACTTATAAGTCGAAAGCCTTACTGTAATGTTTAAAGATAAAGTAGTGGAGATTAAGTTGTAACTTTATAATAAAGTTCGCTTTACTAATTAACTTAAACATTAACTTATTAAAGAGGATTATTTTGTGGAAGAATAAATTAGTCTATTACTACTTAAGTTTTAAGAACAAGTTTAGGAGAAGTAATAAATATAGAAGTAAGTAGAAGAAGAAAAGAAATAAGGTATTATTTCCCCTGTTCTATACTTTATAATAGCTATACTAGTAGTTAACGTCGACTACCCTAGTTATAGGGATATACTGTAGATTAACTGCATGTATAATAACTGCACTTTTAACCAGCATAATAGGCTTAAAGCCCTTTATAACTACTTTCTTAGTATATAAAGAAGGGATTACTTTATAGTAAGAATAGAAGTGGAAACAGCTTATTATTAAGTTATATATACCCTGATAAGAGAATCTAGTAATAAATGGAAAGTTACTGTAATTAACTAAACCCTTACTGCCTGTTAGTAAGGGGGGTTACTTAGTAATTACTTAATTATGTTATACTTAGTGCACCTTAAAGGAAAAGCTATAAAATAGTAGAAGTAAGCGGACTATAGATAGATCTAAGAGTAAGAGGATATTGTTACGATCCAGTCCCGTAAAGCGTATTATTGACTTATTAAGGATTTCTAAAACATTAAACTATTCGAAGTCGATTAGACGTTAAGGCACGAAAACTTAGGAAAAGTTAACCATTAAGTTTACTAAAGTTACCTGTTTTTCCAAAAGGAATTAAGAAAAGGTTATAAGCCTTTTAAAAGGGCTAGAAACTAATAGTTTATTAGTTAATAAAAACCTTAAAAAGAAGGAGAGATATTTAAAGGTTAAGTTAGATAAAACTTTAAGGACAGATAGTTATCATAACTTAGATATTAAAGGAGTATAAGTATTACTCTGTTAGTATTAACTTAACAGACAGTAAAGGGAAGTTATTTAAAGTAAAAGTAGTAATTAATAGTAGGAGTACCTTTAACTTAATATATCCCTTACTAGTTAACTGAAGGAAACTCCTTAACGAAGAGTATAAAGAGGTTATCTTTATCTAAAATAAGAAGGAGGCCTATACTAATATAATAATAATAAAGTTACTTACTATTTATTATTCTTAATTAAAGTAGACAGGGACGAATAATAAGTAGACTTTAACGTTACATTAATAATAGGGTTAATATAATCTTAAGTCTACTTTAGCTAAAGAAGTATAATCCTGTAATTAATTAAAGGAGTAATTACCTTACTTTTAGTAAGTCCCCTAATAATAATCACTGTTTAAAGAAAGTTAAGAAGGTACTAAATTACTTTAAAGATATATAAAGCACTTAGAAGTACGTTAAACCCTTAGAACTAAATACAGTTTAAGTTAAGTTTACTAATATAGTTAAAGGATTAAAGAGTCTACTGTATTACTTAAATAACGATTTAAAAAGTAAAAAGAGGTAAGAAACTAATTTACAGATAAGTAAAGAAGTCGACTTATCTAAAGTACCTGCAGAATACAGGAAATTCACTCTGTTTCGAAAAAAGATACTATAATTATTAAACTACAGACTATAAGATTACGAAATTAAGCTAAAGTTAGAAGTAAAGCTCTGTAAATTTTAGCTTTATTACTTAAACCCTTAACAGGCTGAAGCTTTAAGGGAGTACGTCGATAAAAATCTAAAGAATAGATTTATTATAAAGTCCTAGTCCCTAGTAAGGTACTTAGTGCTGTTTATCTTAAGAAAAGGAGACGGTAAATTACGTATAATTATTAATTATTAAACGTTAAATAAGGATACGATTAAGAATCGTTACCTATTATTACTTATTATAAAGATGTAAGAACGGATTACTAAAGTAAATTGGTTCTTTAGCCTTAATTTCCTTATAAGGTTTAATTACGTTAAAGTAAAGGAAAAGGATAAATATAAAACGGCTTTTCAAACTTGTAATAAGTATTACTAATATTATGTTATATTAATAAGATTAATAAATACCCTTATAACTTTCTAGGGCCTTATCGATAATATTCTCTGCCCTTTCCTTAATAAGTTTATCTTTATGTATTTAAATAACGTTTTAATCTATTCCGAAACATTAAAAGAACACTGAAAGTATATACGATAGGTTCTGATAGCTTTTAAAAAGGTAAAGCTAATAGTAAACCTGGAAAAAAGTTACTTTTATATTTAAGAATTGAATTACTTAAGGTTTAGAGTAACCTTTAAAAAGCTTAAAATGTAATTAGAGAAAATAATGGTAATTAGAGATTAGCTTACTTTAAAGAACTAAATAGAGTTATAAGCTTTTATTAACTTTATAAACTTTTATCAATATTTTATCAAGTATTTTATAAAGATTTTAAAACTACTATATAAGTTTACAGGGATAGGTAAACTGTTTAAGTAGATTAATAAATAGTAAAAGGCATTTAAAGACCTTAAGTATACCTTTATCACAGTATTAGTTTTAACTCTCCTTAATTTCTTAAAACCTTTTTAAGTCGAGACAGACTTCTTAGAGTTCGTAATCGGTAAAGAACTTAGCTAAGTCTAGGATAATAGGAAACGTTATTTAGTTACCTTCTTATTAAAAGGAATCTATAGCTTAGTTTTATAATACCCGATTTATAATAAAGAACTAATAGTGATTATTTAGTGCTTTATTAAGTGGGTGCTGTATTTAAGTGGTATAGAGGAATTAACGTGCATGATAAGCGAGCGCAACAGACAAGCGAGCGCAACACTTTTCACGCGTTGCACCATTTCCACATTTAACCCTTATTTTCTCCACAACCCAATATGACAGCACGTTCAAACGAAGCACGATTACTTCTGGCCCTTTAAGCTCTCTAAGACGATAAAAATCTAAGCTTACGTAAGGCAGCTGAGATCTACGATGTTGATTATACAACTCTCTTCTACCGGTGCGCCGGTCGGCCTGCGCGACGTGATATTCTAGCCAACTCACGCAAACTTACGGATTTAGAAGAGAAAACGATTGTTTAATATATAATTGAGCTATGTGCATGCGCATTCTATCCCTGGCTTTCGTACGTGGAAGATATGGCTAACCGATTGCTACGCGAACGCGACGCGCCCCTTGTTGGCGTACGATGGGCTTATAACTTCGTTAAACGCCAGCTAGAACTCCGGACGCGTTTTACGCGTAAATACGACTACCAGAGGGCTAAATGCGAAGATCTAATAATTATTCGCGAGTGGTTTGCCCTTATGTATAACGTTAAAGTCAAGTACGGTATCCTCGACGACGATTCGTATAACTTTGACGAAACCGGCTTTATGATGGGTATTATTATTGCCGCTATAGTAGTTACTACCTCTGACGGCCGCAGTAAGGCTAAACAGGCCCAGCCTGGCAATCGAGAGTGGGTAACAGTCATCCAAGGGGTGAACGCTTTGGGTTGGGCTATCCCGCCATTTATCATCTTAGCTGGGCAGTACTACCTTGCTAACTGGTATCAAGAGTGCAACCTTCTGGCCTCCTAGCGCATTATAATAACCAATAACGGGTGGACTACTAACGAGAAAGGCATGGATTGGATTCGGCACTTCGATTTCCACACAGCATCTCGTACGAAGGGTAAATATTGGCTGCTTATCCTTAACGGCCACAATAACCACCACTCCGAAGAATTCGAGACCTACTGCTAAGAGCATAATATTATCACACTCTGTATGCCTCCGCACTCCTCGCACCTACTTCAGCCATTAGATGTTAGTTGTTTTGGGCCGTTAAAGAAGGCGTACAGCCGCTAAATTAAGCAGTTAATGCGGATGAACATCACACACATCAGCAAGTTAGAATTTCTCTATGCGTTTAGAGAGGCGTTTTTTGCTTCGATTATAGAAAAGAATATCCAGGGGGGTTTTGCCGGAGCCGGCCTTGTGCCGTACGACCCAGAGAGGGTGATATCCAAGCTAGATATACGCATTCGGACCCTAACACCCCTAGCCTTAATGTGACGACCCTGCAGGCCGTCACTTGGGCCGGGGCGGCCCGACAAATCCCCCGCAGAAGGAACAGTGCAGAAAGGCAGTACGCACGGTACTGCGCACTGGGCCAGGGGTGCAAAGACCCGAAGCCCCTACGACCAATCGTTGTTTGCTCACTCTGATCTCGCCAAGACCCAGTGATCAAGGTGAGCAACCCCGAAAGGTGATCACTCTGCTCACTGCCTCTCGACGAGAGCACAGTGATCAAGGTACAAGGTACCTCTTAGTTAGTTAGTATAGATAGTCATGGTTGTGCCCACAACCACCGTGAGGGACTCTGGTTCCTCACGCTAGTATTCAATTGTTCATTTGTGTCCTACTGTTCAGACTCACCTCTGTGCATTATAGTGACAGCGACCTACAGTGACATTGAACCCCCGTCTAGGAGTGCTAGCTCAACAAGCCGTCTTCGGAACGCCCCTTACTTGTTGGCGTCCTGCCATACGTTCTGTCTTAACCCGCGCCAGTCCTCTCGAGGCCTGTGTCGGGTGCAGGTCGTAATACTTAAGCCCAGGTACAGCACTACCTTAGGTCTCCCAAACGCCACACAACCCTCGAGAGGCTACCTTACAGTCAGCATTTATCAAAACTTGAATTTCTAACCATCAGGGCAGCTCTCCAACCTTAATGCTAACTGCTGTGGATCGATTAGCTAAAGGTACGATAGCTGTTATGCACGAGGTAGCTCTTCTACGTACGGAGGTCTCAGCACTACGAAAGGCCAATGAGGGGCTTAGTAAGCGACGGAGAGCCAAAAAAACACGTGTGCGGCTTGGAGGGTCACTTACTGTACAAGAGGCACAGGATCTACTAGATCAGAAGGCTGTGGGTGAGCAGTTGGTCCAGGAAACACGACAAAATGGTGGTGGTGCAGGGGGGTCTCGTGCGAAGATTCGGTGCTGTGGAGTGTGCGGCAAGCCTGGCCATAATGCACGCACGTGCAAGGAGGCTGCAGAATCGTCTGATTCATCTGTTTCCGATTCAGTTATAGTTATTTCTTAGTATTATGGTTGTGTAATTGAGGATAGTTGTGGTGGGGAAGTGGAAAGTGTTGCGCTCGCTTGTCTGTTGCGCTCGCTTATCACGCACGTTAGTCTAAGTCTTCTCAGATTATAATAACTTCTGGTATTTCTTAATAAAAGAACTTAGCTTTTAACAGGCACGTTAAGTAGAGTTAATAGCCCCGTTCCACTTCTAGATTCATTATATTAAAGGAAAAGATAATAAGTAAGTTAATACTTTAGCTGGAGATAGGATTATAAGGATACTAATCTAATTTTAATCCTTATTATTATGTTTAACAAAACTAAAACAGTATAATAGAATATATACTATAAATATTAGATAATTAGACGTTAGAATAAATTATTAACGTTTATATAAATATGTAAATTAAGTATAATATTTATTAATAATAATAAAACTTTTAAGTAAGAAAGTTAGTAAAAAGAGTCTGTGAGTATAAGTGCCCCTTAAGAGACTTCTTAAAGTATGTGCAGAACTGTAATAAGGAATGCTTAATGTACTTAAATTACAATAAAACTGGTTATTAGCTAGAACCGCTATTAAAAAGCGTAAATAGCGCGTTTAAACTAAAAGTAAGGCTTTAATACTAAAAGAAACTATATATTCGTAACTTAGACAGATAGAAGGAGTATATCTAACAGGTTTATAAATCTCGACTTAGAAGATATATAAGCTAAGTTAAAACTCTCGCACAGGTTTAGTAAATATACACCTTCCTAGGAATAAAAAAGATAGTTAAGAGAGTAATTAATAACTGCAATATCTGCTATTAAAAGCAGAACTAACACTATAAGCTTTATAGGCTTCTCGAACCACTTTCTGTACTATAGGCATTATAAAGTTCGATCTCACTTAACTTTATTATTAAGATCCTAAAGTCTAAGGACCTTACTATAAGAGTTACTTATAACTAAATTCTTATAATAATTAACAGATTAACGAAGTAAGCTTACTTTCTACTAACCTTAAAAGGCATAATAGCAGAGTAACTTACTTATATCTTTAAAAAGGAGGTAATTTCATAACATTTTTAATTAGATAATATCGTTATAGATTAAGATAAGCTAATCGTATTAAAGTTTTAATAAGGATTAATATAAAGAATAGGTATAAAAAGTAAACTTTTAATAACCTTCCACCTATAGACAGATAACTAAACAGAACAAGTTAATTAGATATTTATAATATATCTTTAAGCTTACGTTAACTTTAAATAAAATAATTAACTTAAATTATTACTAATAATATAGATAATTTACAATATAACACTAATTAAGTTAATAAGTATATTACTGTTTTTCGTTAATTACAGTAAGGAGCTTAAGCTCTATTAAGGCTTATTAACTGGCACCCCTTAAGCTACAGTCCGTATAGATCGGATATAGGAGTTATATAATTACTTATAAGCCGAACTTAAGTTTACTTACAAATAAATAAAGAGATTCGCTGATAAATATTAAACTAAATAACTAATACTTAAAAAGGAATCTATTATAATAATAAATAAGTTAAGGGACTAACTCTTTAAAAAGGGGATTACGTTTACCTTTTCTCACAAAACTTACATTTGAAATAATTTAGTAAGAAGCTTAACTTTAAAAGATATAAACTGTTCTAAGTTAAGAAAAAAGTCGCTACCTTTAATTATAAACTAAACTTATTTACTAGTATAAAGGTGCAGATTAAAGTCTTTCACGTCTTACTTCTAAAACCTACCTTAAAGGGAGTTCCTTTAGAAAAGAAGATTAAGATTAACACTGATAAAGATAAGTATAACATCGAGGAAATAATAAATTCACGGAAGGGAAAGAATACGTTTAAATATCTTATTAAGTAATTAAACTATAGCCTTAAAAGTAACTTGTAAAAGTTAGCTAAAAATCTTAAATACCTAGACTTAATTACAGAGTTTTACTAAAAGAATTTAGATTAATTAAAACTAATAATAAAAACTAAAAATAAGATAAGATCTGATATTTAAACTACTTATTACAACCTGCACCCGACACAGGCCTTAAGAGGACTGGCACAGGTTAAGACAGAACGTATGGCAGGACGCCAACAGGTAAGGGGCGTTCCGAAGACGGCTTGTTAAGCTAGCACTCCTAGACAGGGGGTTCAATGTCACTGTAGGTTATTGTCACTATAATGCGCAGAGGTGAGTCTGAGCAGTAGGACACAAATGAATAATTAAATATTAGCGTGAGGAACCAGAGTCCCTTACAGTGGTTATGGGCACAACCATGGCTATCTATACTAACTGATTAGGAGGTACTTCGTACCTTGCTTAGTGGCCTGGTGCTCAGCAGAGGACTGAGCACCCTGCTACTAAGCACCTCCTGCTCAGAGGTCTTACAGCCGCTCAGTAGGTGAGCACTCTTGCTAAGACTGAGCAACTGTTGGTTGGTCGTAGGGGCTTCGGGTCTTTACACCCCTGGCCCAGTACGCAGTACTGTGCGTACTGTCTTCCTGCACTGTTCCTTCTACAGGGGATCCGTCAGGCCGCCCCAGCCCAAGTGACGGCCTGCAGGGTCGTCACATTACTATATTAAAAAGTAAGATTACTATAAGACTTAAAGCTTAAAAAGTAATAGGAAACTCCTTAATAAGTACGGAAGGACATTTATTAAAACCTTTAATTAAGGTTATAAGGACTTTAAACTTAATAAAGAGGCTAGGCCTTTAAAGCTCCTAGTAAACTCCACACGAAATCACACACGTAGTAATACAGAGAATTAAAACGCTGCAGATTAATAGCTTACAGGATAACTTACCCCTTATAGCTAAAGGACTTACACTTCACTGCAGGTTTAGGGAAGGAGTTAGAGAGTAAAAAGCAATCCGGTATGCTTTAAGGCCTCTTAAACCAGTTATATAACAGTATGCGGCAGAAAAACGTGTTTATAAGAATAAGCACTGTTAAGAAAGGAAATTAGTAAAAAAAAAGAAGAAAGAAAAAGCCGTTAAAGGCTTAGGACTAGACTAAGTGGAGAAGTCGGGCTAAGTTCTAGACCTGTAGTGGAAGACCCTTATAGGACTTAAACTTACAACCTCTTACTAAAGAAAGTAAGTGCACCACCACTGCGTTAAAAAGCTATTTCCGTTTTATTAAAGGAAAGGAGCTATAAACTAAGTTATAAAGTAACCATACGTTATAAGGACCCCGCTAGAAAGTTCCCCTAATTAAAAGACTCTACGTCTTTAAAGGGGCGTTTAGCCTAACCTTCTTACCCTTTTAGAACTTAAGCAGCTTTACTTTATGTCTAAACGCTTTCACAGCCTAGTCCTTAAGATAAAACTGCTATTTATAAAGGCGCACTAAGCGTGCCAATACCTTTTAAAGCTTAGTAATGGCTTTATAAAGCTGTTAGGCAGTAGACTTAACTTATAAGTTGTTGGGTTTTTACAACCCTAACCCGGCCAGTGTGGTTAGAACAGTGTGGCTGGATCCACGCAGCCGCTCCGCGGCTGCATCCGTAGATCTGCACAGCCAAGAACGCCAGACT
>Ga0247770_1001115_pt1 | contig 23001 bp, 21 predicted proteins | sample UWRJL136409B6_FD_179943 | JGI IMG/M metagenome (GOLD analysis project Ga0247770, IMG submission 179943) | Plant litter microbial communities from Arlington Agricultural Research Station in Wisconsin, United States - UWRJ-L136-409B-6 | ecosystem: Environmental > Terrestrial > Plant litter >... | reverse complement strand
CGGCTCTCTGGCTCAGCCAGAGAACCTTCCTTATAGCTGTGAATAGTGGCAAGCCGTGTGGCAAAGCCACGCGGCTACAATTGCGCGTCTGTGGCAATGGTTACAAATCTATTGTTCTGGTGGTTTCTAGACTTTGCTTTCTGGGCCAGAACCCCTTTCTTTCTGACACGTACTGTAGCACCTGTCTCACTTGTACTGTAGGCCCCACCAAACTCCCACACATAACCCCAACCCTCGCGATATGCGCTTTTCAATCCAATGTTCGTGAAGTCTGCCAGCTGCCAGAATGCAGCCCCAGTCAACGCCATCAAGCAAAACACACAAACAACGCTCACAGCCAAATCAACGCAAAAGCCACTGTTTCCGCAATAAAACAATGTAGTATTACAAGTAATAACCGCTGACTAAGCTGGTTCCGCAGCCTCTGATTAGCTAAATCGCTCCCTTATACCTACTCCTGCAGCGCATTCCTCCATATAAGCTTTCTGATTTTCGCAAGCCTCGAGCTCAGCACTCTAGTGTTGACTAGGACCACAGATAACGCTGTACTAAACTCAGCACTGCAATTAGAAGGATTGCTAGACTATAGTACTGCGTTCCCAGTACCTGCAAGTGTCGATTAGACCCCATCCAGTACAACCCCCTCTCAGCCAGAGCGCCTGCGGCGAATGCTAAGCATTAGCCTAAACTGCGCGCCTAAGTACTGCCTCTTTATAAAAGCCTTCTTTGCAAGCGCCTTCTTCGGTACGGCCGTCCGCGGTATCATTGGAGCTATCCCATTTGTCGTCGTCAACCTATATAAGATCTATCTGTTACGACCTTCTCTTGACGCAGGCCCGAGGGAGGACTGGACAAGATAAGACAGAGCGTATGGCAGGACGCCAAGCTTGAGAGGTGATCCAAAGACGGCTTGTTGAGCTAGCACTCCTAGACGAGAGTACACTGTCACTGTAGGTCGCTGTCACTATAATGCACAGAGGGAAGTCTGAACAGTAGGACACAAATGAACAATGTAATACTAGCGTGAGGAACCAGAGTCCCTCACGGTCATCGTGGGCACGATGATGACTATCTATACTAACTAGCTAGGAGGTACTTCGTACCTTGCTTGGTGACTTCTGCTTGGTGGTGCGCTTAGCACCCTCTACCAAGCATTGTCACGAATCTTGCTTAGTGACGTTCTAACAGTCGGTCACCAAGCTTCTCCTAACTGGTCGTAGGGGCTTCGGGTCTTTGCACTCCTGGCTCAGTGCGCACGGCAGTGCGACACTGCACTTCTTACTGTTCCTGGTGCGGAGAATCCTTCGGGCTGTAAATAGTTATTATTATAAATATAATAGCTGTAAGGACTTTAGTTCCTTATATTAATATAACATTACTTATTTATATCTTACTATTTAGACTCACCTTTATGTATTATAATAATAGTGACTTATGATGATATTATACCCCCGTCTAGGAGTGTTAGCTTAACAAGCTGTCTTTAGAACGCCCTCTAGTCTTTAACAGAGATAATGGCAAAAATAAACTTAAATAATAAACTTCATTTAAAGTAGGTTAGAAAAGCAGATCTGGAGAACTAGATATATAAAGAAGAATCCCCTTCCTAAAGGGCCTTCTTCTCTCTATCCATCATCTTACTAATTTTACTCCAATTCTTTCCATCTCAGAACATCACCTAGTCACGTGACTTGACTACACCATACAACCGCCTAAATTTCCTTGATTTAGTGCCTTTATAACACTAGCTAGAAGATGCAAGATAAACCAACCATACTCAAATCTACTACCAAGCTACCCTGTTCCACTGGCTGATCTCCCACTCTACTTGCCTATTAGTAGTTCACCCTATTGACCACTACGAGTTGATTTGCAAGGCTTTACGGCATAAATCTTTAGCCAGACTAATAGTTGGGTCGGTGACGACCAGCGAATCCCTGGTGTTGTATGTTTTTTGTCGTTTTCTTTTGGGGAAACCTCTCTGTCGGTAATTCGTAAAGAGCTCTGTGTCTTGAGTAACCAGAAATGTTGGCTCTCTCTCGCCCAAAAACTCCTTCCTGCCCCTGCGATCTAGCGCATGCACAACTCGGAGCGGAAACCTTATGTGCCAAGAGCTCAACTACCTGCTGTTCGCGTGCTGAATTCCCTACACTACACGGGCTAGACGGAGCCCATCATTACCAAAACTCAATCGCCCAGACTGGCTACAAAAACCTCCCGAAATAAAGCCAAGTCAGCGCAGGTCTGACAAAGAAACAGGTTCCCAACACCGGCTGTCTCACAAAGCTCACCCTGTCGCTTGAAAGCCATTGTACTCCGTAGCGCACTGACGGCACTGGTGTCAGGTGCAACCACCAGAAATCCGACAGAAGGAATTGCCGAGTTCCAGGCACCCGCACCCACCGGAATTTCCCAGGATTGCGGATACGGGAGTGGGTGCCGAGTTTGGCGCGCTGACTGGTCCGTGGCAGCCAACAGCTGCAGATCATTGCAGGGCGGTCAGGAACCGAGCAGTGCGGCTGTGGTGGCTGGAGATGTGAAGAGCCGCAGGCTCGCAGCGGCAGGTGAACGGGTCAGCCCATTGGCAAAGGAGCGACTTGCTGTGCAAGCTCGTCAGCACTTGTCCTAGGCGAGTTGGCTCGCGCTGGTTATTTCCGTCGGTCGGCGGCGAGCGCTGATTGGCCGTGATGCGGAGGTGGGCCCCGCTCGGTGTGATGCGCCGCACCACACCCTCCCCGGATTTGGCCGTCAGTGTGCGTCCTCGAGCTCCCAGCGGGGCTGGGTGCCTGTGGGGCCGCCCCCGGTCTCGTGCCTTGGTGTGTGTACCGTGCTCGGCGCGCATCGTGGTGGAGGTGCCCAGGGGCTTGGCACCTCTAGACAGAGAGGCTGTGGCCTTGGGGTCACTTGGCGGACAGGATGGGCCGCCCATAAAACGTCATGTGGGGGCTGTCGCAAGGCCACGAGAGGTCATCTGTCGCAATCTGCACTTTCGACTTCCAGGTTTGCGCCGCGCACAATACATAAGACGCACGCCACCCTGCCCGCCTGCGCTGCGCGCCGTCCCCTCACCGTCCCTAACTCCGGCTTCTCCAACCAATTTCCGTTGACCGACCCCGAACCCTCGGCCGCTCCAAATATCCACACCGCGAAACCTCGAGCTGCGAAAGTGCGCGAACGTCCACCATGCCGCCGCGCCTCAGATACTCCACGTCGGAGGCGACCAGCCTCGAGAGCCGGACGAGAAGCGACCACGGGTTCCCCGACGCCGAGGCGTCGCTGTTCAACATCGGGTCGTCCAAGGTATCCAAGACATCTAAGATCAGGGACATCCTGTCGTATCTTGGCAACCGAAACCCCCTCCCGCTGCCCATCCACAAAAACGACGTCGTCTGGCTCTTCGACAATGTCGCCTTCCGGGGCCCCGATGGCACCTGGCAAGCCGAGTTCGTCGCCGCAACATTTGCCGGTAAAGTGCCCGCCAAGTTTGTCGACGTTGTCGGAGATATTGCCGACGCGGTAGGGTTGGCCAAGGGAGACGCAGAAGAGGCTATCATCGAGCGCCGCATCGTGCCGTTTGTGCTGGACATCCTCCCCGGAAAGCAGATAAGGATCAACCACGACAAGACCCACGCGCTGAAGCTCGGCCCCGGCGGGAGGAACGGCATCAGCAGCGACATCAAGAAGCTCCCACCGCCCCCAAAGAGCATGGTGGCGCAGTCCTCGGCAGATGTGCCGCAAGGAACGTTGGGTATTCTGGATATGAAGACGGTTTATGCAGAGCCCGAGGGGTGGTCAATCATCTCAGGTATGACGAGGAACCGCCGTCCAATCGCGCCCGCGCTTCCGCCCCGTGCCTCTGGCTAATGTCCCGATCTTGCAGATGTCGACGACACCATCAAGGTGACCATGACAAGCGACCCGACAGGCATCCTGCGATCGACGTTCGTGGTATGTTGAGGCTCCTCGCGAATATCGTGTGACGAATGCTAACATGCTTCTCTGGCGCAGTCTGACCCGACACCCGTCCCCGGCATGCCGGAGCTGTATGCCTATATCGAGACCCTCGTGACCAAGTCAGCGCCGTGGTTCTATCTCTCTGCATCGCCGTACAACCTCTACTCCTTCATTCACGACTTCCGGGACGCCCATTACCCGCACGGGCAGCTGATCCTGCGAGACGCAAGCTGGATGACCATCCCGGGGTTGCTATCGAACCTCACGCTCGGCACGGAGCAGTACAAGATTGACAGAATAAAGAAGGTCCACGGTTGGCTGCCTAAGAGAAAGATGATCCTCATCGGCGACTCGACACAGAGCGATCCCGAAGCTTACGGTGGGCGCTCCCGTTCTCTCCTCCGCCCTTTTTACCAGCAGCTAACACTCAGCAGGCGAAAGCTACCGGGAGAATCCCGGCTGGGTCAAGCTGATCCTCATCCGCAGAGTGAAGGATATCGCGTCCGTCGGCACCGAGGAGAAGAACCTACCAGCGAGGTTCGAGAGAGCGTTCGAGGGCATCCCAAAGTAAGGCAGCCGTGATTTCGATGCGCATACGTCCGTAAGATGCTGACCGTGACACCACAGGGCGGCTTGGCACGTGTTCGACGACCCAGCGGAGTGCAAGGCGCTCATCCAGAAGCTTGTCGCGCCGTGAGACCTGGGAGACCCGGGCGTTGATGCTTGATGCGCGTGCGCATGTGCGTGTGTGCGTTTGCCATGATGGGGGCGGATAATTTTGGATACACACTTCTCTGGTTGCTGGGTATTTTCTGCGATTCGATCGATTCCGGCCTGGCGTTGGAGAGCGGCACAAATTGGGATATACGGATGGCTTTGCTATATTTTGGATATCCAGACACAGCACGTTCGAGGAGCGGCAGCGTGTAATTTTAGTGGCCTAATAGTTTTGGCGTGGAAAAAACACGAGGTCGAGGTTGCATTGTCTCAGAAATCGCGATTAACACTGTCCGTCGTACTGTGGGTTCAGCTGACGTCAGTGTCTCTCCGCTCACCGCACCCCGAGCCCCCTCACCGCTCCACTTTCGGCCACCTTCACGACCCCGCCTTGCATTCAGCACTGAACTCGAGCCTGACTTTCAAGACTTCAAGTTGACCGAAACCCAAAGAGCGATAATCTCGCAATGGCATCCGAAGAAGTCCCCGCCAAACGGCAAAAGTCCTCCAAGGATGTGCCCTACCACCTGATCTACTGGCCCTCTCTCCCCGGCCGCGGCGAGCACATCCGGCTCGTGCTCGAGGAAGCCGGCGCCGAGTACACCGACACGGCCCACATCGAAGGCGGCGTCAACGAGGTTCTCGCGCACATCAAGGGCGATGCCCCCGACGACGGCATCAACACGCCTTTCTTCGCCCCGCCAATCCTCCGCCACGGCGACCTTGTGATCAACCAGACGCCCAACATCCTGCAGTACCTCGGCACCCGGTTGGGACTCATCCCCGATGCGGAGAGCGATCCAGACGGCTTGTATCGCGTCAATGGACTGGCGCTGACGGCGTTGGATGGCCTGAGCAACGAGCCGCATGACTGCCATCATCCCATCGCCAGCGGGCTGTATTACGAAGACCAGAAGCCGGAGAGCAAGCGCAAAGCTGATGACTATGTCAAGGAGCGGCTGCCCAAGTTCCTGGGGTACTTTGAGCGAGTGTTCAACTCTAAGGCCAGCGGCGACGGGCCGTGGCTGTACGGCGGGAAACTGACCTATGCCGATATTGTGCTGTTCCATGTATGTGGATTCTCAACTAAATCAAGTAGCCTGCTATTCTAACACGGCTTTAGTGCATCGACGGCGTCAAGTACATGTTTTCCAAGGCCATGGCGAAGCTGGAGAGCGAAGGCAACCACGCCAAGGTGTTTGCGCTGTACGATGCCGTCAAGGACCGCCCGCGGATCAAGGCCTACCTCGAGAGCCCTCGTCGGCAAAAGTACGGAATGGGAATCTATAGACACTATGATGAGCTTGATATCGAGCCTTGAGATTTTTGAATGTCTTGCTTACCATTTGAACGAGCCGCCGACGCGCGGAGCCAAGCTGTCGGAGCCGATGCGAGCCATTCGGTCTCCGCAACAACAAGCGGCCGCGGAAATGCAGTCCTCCTCAGCGAAGGCAATAACGATAGCTAAATAGAAAAAAGTTCCTGATTTTGGCGTTTAAACTCCAATCGACCCCCTGCACGGCATTTGTAATCCCCCTCTCGGATCTACCCGCCGGTTGCTCACTCATCCCACTGCGAGAAATGCCCGGTCAATTGCGGGGCATCTCCGACCGTTTGTTCAAAACGATGACGCACTTTGTCGGTCATCTCGATCCCTCGACTAAAACCCTAGGCTCTCCGAGATGACGATCCATCGACACGCTCACCTCCTTCGCCATGTTTAAATCGGCCGTTTCCCTCAAGGGCGTATTCTCTCCTCGCGCACTCCACCAATCCAGACTTCTCAAAGCCGCATCGACCTCAATCCTTAGTAGCCAACACACACAGCAAATTCAAATCCGACGCGCGAGCACCGCGCCCAAATATAGAATGGCGAATTTCAAAACCCCCAGCAGCGACCCCCCGAAGCACGAGATGCAGTACTTCCCAGGCATGACGACCTCCCTACCCGCCAAGTCCCCCGAGTTCCGGCGCGTCCTCTGGACAGGCCTCTACTCGCAAGTCGTGCTCATGACGGTCCCCGTAGGCGGCGACATCGGTGAAGAGGTAACTATCCTCCCCCTCCCTCCGTCTCTTCCTCCCTGTCCCCCTAAGCTAACAACTTCCCCAGATCCACACCGTCGATCAAATCCTCACATTCACCTCAGGCACCGGCCTCGCCCAAGTCGGTGGCGCAGAGCAAGCCATCAAAGCAGGGGACATGGTCGTCGTCCCCGCGGGGACAAAGCACCAGTTTCTCAACAAGGGAGACGTGCCGCTGGTGCTGTACACGGTGTACTCGCCAGCCGAGCACAAGGCGACGACGGTGCACAAGACGAAGGAGGAGGGAGATCGCGCCGAGGAGGAGGGGAATGATGAGCCGCCGGCGTGGAGTCGGAGGAGTAAGAAGCAGAATGAGGAGGAGGGGTGGGTGAAGGGGGAGTGATGGGTGAACCGGGGGGTTGATGGGCCTTGGCTTTAGAATCAGGTCAGGATGCCCTGAGCTTTGGGTAGCAGATATCAATTGATGGACGGAGAATGAGCTCTCACTCTGCAAGAGCACCTACGCATCACTCTTCCTGCTCGTTTCCGCGGTGTTGTTTTCTATCTCAACGACGGACATTGTGCTGTTAAAGACATTGCTCCGCCTGGCGACGAAGGCATCCCTTGGCTGTCTTTCCCTTTGCAATTTTCAACGCGACATGGCAAGCGACATCAACAGTGTTCGCTCGGTCTGACGGCATGCATTAAACACGACAGGCGATTGAGCAAGTCTCAAGGACTTGAATTTGATTTTCCGCGGAGAAGAATGGCCTATTCTTCGTGAAACCAGAGCGGCCTTCGCTTGTACAAAGTGCCATGAGCAACCGCATGAAATGTTAGTTTAGGTACCGTGGTAAAACTTCCCAGAGATCATATCACTTGTCCGCGGTTATCCCGAAGATGCAAAACAGGCTGCGCTTTATCTCGTGCCTATCTTAACCGCGGCCGCGTCCAGGTGTCCTGAAAACGAGCAGTCGGGGGCACTGCCAGCAGCACATCGCCCTACCTTAGTATCTATCACTCTCCGATCTCCTCATCATTCCCCTCCAACCCTCTCCCCCTCAGCAGCAGGCAAAATCCCGTGACATTCCAGCCGGCAGGGCGGTGAAAGGCCCGGTGGAAACCGCCGCTGTCGAGAGAGAGGAAGAGGGCCTCAATCTGCCGCGCAGGACAACCCTTGCCCAAGTTTCATCATGTCCTGATTGCGTTCTGCTCTGATTATTTTCGTACTTGCCGTCAAGTGACAAGATCGCCTGGTCAACTTTTTTGCGCTCCATGTCACGCCGGAATATCACCGCTCGTTGAACCGCTGTCAGCAGCGTAGGCCTATCCTGCCCTTGCCCTGCTTCTAGTCAACTCTGGATTTATCCTCGTTCGGTCCTACTATTCTCAGCGCCGTGGACCTCGATGCGGCGATTCCTAATTCGCACCCCTACGCCGTCCTCTCCGCAGCCGCTCCCCGCCAACAGTTGCCGTGAAGACGCAGGCCAAGCAAGGACCGCTCTTCTTCCGGCTCCTCCTCGCTGACGGCCCGCCCATCGACCCGCGGCTCTGACCTGAGGCCAGACACGCCAGTCATTCACCCGGCCATGTCCAGTATCACCAGTCTTGGGAAAACGTAGTTCAGATTTCAAGGCAAAGTCTCGCACCCTCGCATGAAGATCTAAGAACATTCGGCTCTATTGCGGATCACGCTGTGTTCGCCCGCGTTGGGTGATGTCATGTGAAGCCTAAACCTGTTTCTGTAGGCTGTGTGATACTTCTACTTGGTCCTCGTCCCATCCAGGCCCCAATCAGTACCTGCCTGAGGATAACTACTAGCCAAAACCAACGTCTTGGTCCACATTCCCCTTCTTGAATGTTCATGACCGCCTATTCTGGCCGGGCTCGTAGCCGGGTTAGAACATGGGATCCGCTCGAAGACAAGATACGACGATATGCTTCTGCCGATGCTGTCGTGTTCATACACAATCCCATTCGTACCGCTCTCCTCGGCTACGCTTGCTGCCCAGATGCCCACGCCAGTCAACTCGGAGCATGATCCGTCGAAGTGAGATCAGAGTTGGCAGGAAGGAGAAGCATCAGGTGATCGGACAGAGCGTAAACCCTCATGACATGGGTCAGAAGTACCATCCGCCCACTGCAGTCGTAGACATTCGCTAAAGACCCAACCATGCTCAAATGGCGCTCCCGCAGCCCAAACTCAAGGCCAACTTCCAGATTGACAGCCTCGTCCTCCCATCACCAACTCTTCACGGAGCCGCGCTCCATCAATCTCCGAATACCCTCACCTTCTCCAAACCTGCCCAAATTTCAACACATGTCACATTCTTAAAGACCATCATTTTGACAAAAGAAGAAGGTGTATAACCACAAGGCCGCGCTCGCATCATACCTGCCCATTCGGGACCGCTCTCGCGGTGCTGCGGGGAAACTGAACAAAACCCGCAGTCCAGGGGCTACCAGCGGGCAGAGGTTCAGGTGTGATGCCCCGCTGGTGCTGACCGGTCCGAAACTAAAAAGAAAGTAAACTACAAAGAAAGCAGGAGGATCCTAGATCTCTCCCGGTACCGAAACCCGAACCAAGAAAAACCGACAAAGAAAATGCACACAATGAACCAACACTTACCCGAACTTACCTTGTCACCCATCCATCTAGCCCAAGCCATCCAACCCGAACTGTCCAAGTCGTCCAACCCGAACCATGCAGAACCCCAGCTGGCGACCACGAGCGCCCGAATGTCCCAGTCTCAGTCCTCCGTACCACCCCAAATCCCTACCCAAATCCTCCCATACAAACTCAAGAACCCCCCAAAAGTTCAAGAATCTCCCTAAAGATACCCCTCGATCGTCACAGACCCTGGGAAAAAGACGTCTCGGGCTGCGAAAATTTGGCGAACCATCTTGAGGACTTCCTTCTGCAACATTTCGCTCTTGTACAATCCGGGAAGACGTGTCTCGATGTTCTCGATGAGCCAGCCACTCCTGTCGTAGAGGAACATCGCGGCCCAGTCAGCGGCCTCATCGTGTTCCATCATGATGGAAAAGTCCACTTGGTCCACTAGATCAGTCTTGGCGTTATCCTTGAACTTTGAAAGCAGAGTACTCTCGTTCTTCGACTCCATCCTCGTCGACACCTTGTCAATCAACTCTTCGAGGATGTCAACGAGGGATTCCCCGGAGATCTTGTGCTTGTACCCTGAAACCCACACTTCCTGAGGAAGCTCAATGCCGTGGCCTGCAAGCTTCTTGCGAATCTCCGAAAGGACCGCGAACTGGATCGCCTCATAATAGGAAGGAAGACGGTTTCTCTTGAGATCGTGTTCGACGTTCCGCATCAGCTCACCGTTGGGGCTGTAAAAGAAACGTGCGACCTTGTCCGCACAGGCTTTAGAATTGGGTATGTAGTCCTTCTCGAGGATGTCCTTGACCTCAGCGTTCACCTTGTCCTCGGAATTAATCGCAAGTAGCTGAATAGGTCTGATGTCCGTATCCATTGTCTTCTTAACCTGCCCGCCCATCATCTTCAGCTTCACCGCCTCGATGACTTCGTTCATCAGTTCCCTATAAGCCTTCCCGGTCATCGGCCACTTCGGCAAGGAAACTAGTGACTGATCATCAACGACGGGCGCTTCGGGAGCCTTGGCCTTGCCTTTGCCCTTGGGATCAGAGGGAACCCCCGCCGCAGAGGACGAGGGCGCCGTGGTCGCCGCGGGTGCAGGATCTGCCAACTGGGCTCCCATAGATGAAGAACCACCAATAGCGGGGCTGGGGGACATCGCAAGTGGTGCTGCAGTCTTCGCAGCTGAGCCCGAAGGCCCGGCGACTGCGTTACCTGCAGAAGACGAGGTTTTTGCTGACCTTCTAGACCTCGGAGCGATCATTGGCCTATCAGTTCTCGCTGGGGCGCCCTGTTGCTCTGTCGCGTTAGACGCAGTCTGCAGCGACGACGGTGCAACAGTGCCGGTGTTCTGTGGCCCTGCCACGTTAGACAAAGTCTGTGGTAGCAAGGGAGCCGGGGTCAGAACATCGGCGGCGGCTACCGCAGAACGGAATGTGAAAGACGTGGCAATTGTCGTACCACCGTTCCCGCCGGAAAAGAGACCATTTGAATTAGGCCCCGGAGTCTTTCCCGCCTCCTCCGACTTAGACTCGATGGAATGATCCACCAGAGCCTTTGTCTTCAGAGGCGCAGGGGGGGTGCCCTGTTGCCTTGCCGCGTTAGACGGGGTCTTCGGCGGCGGGGAAGCAACGGTGACCTGGTTCTGTGGCTCCTCCACGTTGGACAAAGTCCGCAGCGGCAGGAAAGCCGAAGGCAGAACCGAGTCGGTGGCAGCCGGTGCCGGAGTAGATGTCGGAGCCAAAGACGAAGCGACAACAGTGGGGGCCGAGGCAAAAGCCAGAGCCGGCGCTGGAGTCGGTGCCAGAGGCGGAGGGGCGACGCTGGTAGCCGAAGCCCTGGTAGAGGCCTCAGGTGCGAATGCAAACGAAGGCGAGGGCGCGAAAAACTGTGCCGTGGGTCTTCTCAAGCTGCCAGATAAGTTCTCTGTTCCAGCGAACCTGTGATCTTTGTCTACCGATGCAGACGCAGAGCCGGCTTCAAGATCAGTGTGCAGGTTCTCTACCGAGCCTGAGAGACTATCAAGCATGAGGCAATCCTGTGGGTTGTTAGTAAGGCTGAGGCCAGGAAGAGTGGTGCAGCTTACCTCAATGGGGGGTTGGACTAAGCTCAGTGGCGAGTCGAAGACCGCCTCGGAGGCTGGCGCGAAAGAAGGGACCAACACCTCCTCGGCAGACTCCTGGAAAGACTGCGCGTCGAGAGCTGGCATGAACCAAAGCTGAGGAAGTGCAGGCGGCAACTCCGGTTGGAGCACTACCTGTTGACGCGACGCCTCGGCAGCCGCCGCAGCAGCGTGGAGAGGGAGAACCCACTCCTCCCTTGGCGCTCTCGGTGGGAAACCCGCAGCCTGTCTGCACCACTGACTCTCTGGGACTCGATCGCTGCGAATGAGAGCTGCGACAGGCCTTGCCCGTTGCTTCCAGCTTTCGAAGAATGATCGAGGATCAGGCTTCTTCCGGCTGACTTGGCGCAACTGGAACTGGCGCTGCTGCTCAGAGAACTTGGCCCGAAAGTCGACGATTCTCGATCTCATGGCTTGGATCTCGTCCTTGAGGTCCCTGATATTGTCTGTGTTGGCATTGACAGCCTTGCGGACGGAATCAATCCGCTGCTGAAGCCAGACAACCTTCAAATCCTTGAGTTGGTCTGTTTTGTCCAAACGTGGTCAGTGGTTAGTTCATGCGCACTAGCACATTGGATGAACATGGTGTGGGGTGATGCGGATGAAAAAGGCGACGGCGATGGTGATGGGTTGGTGTGATGATGATGAAGACAACGATGCGACGAAGCCACCACTGTGTAGGAAGCGATGGAGGATTGAGAAAGGAAAGGAGCTTACAAAGGTGATACACGAGATCGAGCCGAGTCTCCTTCCATTCAATGTCCCGGTGGACAGCTAAATAGTCGCTCAGAGGCCTAAGGGGCCTACCCATACCTCCATTGCGGGTGCGACAGAGGGCGGTAAACTCTATACATGACGCGAGGAGAGACTCTCTCAATGTGCCGATGGTGTCGACCTGCCTTGCATACTCCGCCGATAGCTTGGCGTACTCCGAACCAAGCGCCTGTCGAATGGAACCCTCAATCAAGAGGATGTCCAAGACGCTGGTGAGCATCCCTACGTTACCGGTCCCTAGAAGCATTACAGTAGCAAACACTGCACCAAAGAACACATAGCACACTCCCAGAGGGATTTGTGCGACCGGGGGGTGACGGACCCGGCCAGAAAGAAGATGATGACTTACGCAGAAGAGGAGGAAGATGAGCACGAAGGCTCCGAAGAGGTCGGTGACGAACTCTGGGTCGTAACCAATGCTGGAGGCGACTGCAAACACGCCAACGATGGTTGCGGCGGCACGAACCAACCGGCCATCGAGGCGGCAGAGCCAACGCAGCAAGGCGCAGAACACCGCGAGAACGACGGAAGCGCACATCTTGAAAAGAAAACGAATCCTAGTCAAGAGCGGAGTGTGAAGAAGTAATCGGGAGCGAAATGCAATCGAAATCGTAAATCTTGTGCGAAAACTCTTGAGACACCGCGGGCGTGAGGAAGGAAGGAGGGAAGGAGGGGCAGAAGTGCGACGCATTTTCAAATAGGCGGCGGCGGGCAGGCGCGGGCGGACCCACTCTGGCGGCGACGAGCACGGGACAGCAACCACCGCGTTTGCGCGGCGACAGCCCCTCGCAGCTGGCAGCGAGGGTTGCTACGACAGCAGGGCCTTCCTTTTGAGGTTCTTCCAATGTTTGCAGAGGTCATCCAGATATTTTGGCAGCTTTCTGCATTGATCCAACATGTATTCGCGGTCCCCCTTTGATAGTGGTCATGAATGTAAACAAACCCCTTTCCTCCCTAGCCGCAGTGAGACGCAATACGGTCCCTGCCAGCACCGCCCCAAGTGTGTTCCTACGCAAGGAGGGAGAGTTCCCATCGTGCCAAGTTATTGATTTGATTTGTAGATTGTATATTTAATTTTCGTGGCAGCCAAGACGTGACACTAATTGATGATGACCATGTTTGCCAGCGATAGCAGAATCGCAAGCTTTTGCTGCTCAAGCTGACACCAACACCATCAGCCACAACCACGCCAAGAATATATAGGTTCAATGAATCCCAGTCTTGGAGTTGAATCTCTCTGATTTCCTGATTTGTTTGCCCTTTCGCAAGAGCTGCTGCATGATTATCTTAAACAATTGCGACACACCGCCCAGCGGCAGAATCTCCCTCTTCCCCAGCACACTACTCCCCACGCAGGACAGCTCGCAGAGGCGATTTCGTGGGCACATTTCATTTCAGAAGTGAAAAACAGATTCAAGCCATGAGGCTGGCACGGACTTCAGCTCAGCCTGATGGTTATGATGTCGTTGCCAGGCGAGGCTCCCCCGCCAAATGCAGAAGGCGGTGAGGGGCGGCAGAATCGCACCCTGGGTGCTGCCCCCTGCCCCGCAATGGTCGCAAGCAGCGACCTTCAGCCTCACCTCCCAGTCCAATTCTTCTCATTTTTGCGATTCCTGTATCTTGAAGTCCATCAATGGCTCATTGTGGGCTTTCTCTGGGTGCTTCTTCTCCCCAATCACACTGACAAAAATGGGCATGGAGGTAAAAGAAAAATGCTGAGACTCCTTTGTACGCTCCTCTTTATTCTGTGACAACAATCCAGTTGTTTGATAGATACAATGCGAGCTATTTAAACCAATCCACTTCCTCTCCTAATTATTCCCATCGGGCGGCCAACTCAGTGCTGATGACAAACGCCATGACAACCAACATCAGTGACTGGAGTCGGCCAAAAACGCCGACTGACTCATCCGAATTCTGCATGGCAATCAAATGCCTACGATGACTACCTACCGAGACTCAATCACCTTGGCAGTTTTAAACCGGAACTGGCTATCCAAGAGACGCCGGTCGCAATCCAGACAAACTGTGCACCGTGATGAGTCAACCTAGATGAAGGCACACAAGTACCATCGGGTACCTAGAACTGTTGCATCTGGCTTGGTTCCCTATTCATATACCCTCACTCGACCACGGCTCACAAGATTCCGAAGCCTCTCCAGCCCAGTTTTCAACGCCTGGCGCTTGATGGTAACCGACAGACTATCTCGTGCATCAGCCCAGCTCACTCCGCCAGAGCTCGAAGTCGTCGAGTGGCTCAAGAAGAATGGGGTTTGAGTAGGTGTACTAACACAGTGCAGCATGAGCACCGGGCATGGCTGCAATCTATACAATAATGATTACTGGCTACACTGTTTTCCGCTCCGCATCCGCACTAGAGTGTGACAGGTGTCAGAAGATGCCCATGATATTTAGACCTACGTACCTGGGTAGTAGGTAGGCGGAGCAATTGTTCCTTACACAGTACCACATGTAAACACGATTTCCCTTGGCAAAAGCCCGTCCCTCTGGCCTGCTTTCTCTGCCTCGCCAGTAATTCAGGGCATTTCGACGTTCTCTTGGTCTGCCGCTTCCACCTGCGCATTCCCTCGTGCACCCCCCTGAGCACATCCTTTCCTTCCCGCGGGCCTGCAAAGTCACCGGGCTATCAGTTCTGTAAGATCCGATGTGGTCTACCGTTCTGAATCTCTGGAGATTCGCTGGGTTGCCAGTCCTCATCTGAGGGCTCGGAGGTTGGGTCCAAGCCGATATACAAATGGTGCTCTGTTCCGAAGACACTGCCAGCCGCAAGGCTCCGGACCCGAGCAACTGCAGCTGAGAATTTCCGACGTGGCAGGCCGCCCACCAATCAATTGAAGTCAAGCTCTGGCTGCATAGGTGCCCGGCATCTAGACGAGCCACACTGCAGGAAGACCAACCGCCAAGGCAGAATCCAAGTGGCAACCATCGGCAATGCGGACAGGAATGCCGCCTTTTCTCCCCGCCGCACCCCTCATACCCCGGGCATCTTCCCTCCCATGATTCCGATAGCCAGAGATTTAGCTTGAAGCTGTTTCATATTAGCCGCACAATCAACTTGAAAGACGCCCAAATCAACACTCCTACATATCTAATCAGCTCTCATAGCGGAGATAGTTCTTAGTTCCGTCAGCAGCATCGCATCCGTGGCGCATATCATCGAGCTGCTTGCCAAACTCACAATTGGCGTTGCCAACTTTTGCAGGGAGGTGTCTGATTCCCCAAGGGTCTCCCGACGTGTTCGAAACCATATCACTTTGCTGCAACAACACCTAGAGAACGTCCAGTCTCGCTCCGGCGAGCTTGAAGATGCCGAAACCCTCCCTGCTGCAACGAGCTGCAACGAGGCAGCTATTGCAGTTCGGCGGCAGAGAAGACACAGGACGCCCTGGAGACGGCCCAACTGACATTTCGAAAGGCAGGGGCGAGCTTCGACAGTGGAGAAGGCCACCTCAAGAAGAGCCCAGGGACCGGAAAGCGAATCCTGTGGGTTCTGAAAGACAAGCCGGCGCTCAAGCAGGTTCAGACAGAACTTGAAGAATTGGATTGGTTGGTGTCGTCCATCCTCACGTTTGCGAATTTCGACATATCGCTGTCGCACTACCAAGCCTTTCTGGCCGCCAAAGCGGAGAGAGAGAGCAAGAGCGAAAGCCCGGATGCTGCTGCCACCAGCCGCCCCCTTCCCTTTCGGGACTCACAGCTCCATCAAGTCCCAGGCGGTCCCTTCCGGTACATGGTGCTGGGCATGGGGCCAATGCTGCACCGACTAGGATTCTATGGGGAGATCACGACAAAGTCAAGCCGTGAGCATTTCTTCGCCGCATCTATCTATCTGGGGTACAAACTGCCGACTTGGCTGTGGGCGCGGACTTTCGATGTCGAATTTAGGATATCTGTCCCACGGCTCATTCGTTTGCAGCGTCGCGTCCCCCTCAACTCACCTTTCCTGAACGCTTGTCGCAACGGCGATGTCTGGAAGATCCGGCAGCATCTCTGTGACGGGGTGGGCTTTGTGGGGGATCGCGCAATGTGCAATGGGATGACTCCCTTACTGGTCCGTTTCGAAGATTACCCGCTTGACCGAGCCGACTTCTTTGCTGACCTTCTGTTTTGCCCAGCTCGCTATCGAAGGCGGACATGTAGATTCTATCGCTTATCTGATCGGGGCGGGCGCAGATCCCAACATCGGAGACGACGACAGAGTGTGCGTCTTCCACTGGCCCAAATATCTTACCAATTACCTCCCGCTCACGCGTATCGCATCTCCCTAGTCTACCCGTATTCTCCGCCTTGGGGATGAACCCCCGAAAGAGCCGATACTTCCCCCAGTTCGCGCCCACACGAGACACCTGGCTCGACGTTCTGCACCTCCTCGTCGACCACGGTGCCTCAATCCGCGAGGTCGTTGCCGGCCGCTCCCTCGCCATGCTCGACATCATCCCGTCTAGCACTCGCCCACGCACCCTCGAGTTCTTCCGCTTCCTCCAAAACGAGCTCTACGCCGATTTCCCAACCACAGACCTCAAGTACGCATCCCCCTTCGTCAACGCCATCCGCTCTGCCGACTCGGCGATAGAATGTCTCGAGTTTCTCAAAAAGCATGCCGGCGTGGACTTCTCTCGTCTCGCCGCAGACGACGGGAGGACCGTCCTCCATTTTGGAGCCGAGTTCGCCGCCGATACCCGAGTGTTAGATTATCTTTGTGCATCGTGCGACCCGTCGTATGTAAACAGGCAGGATGTGCGAGGCTGGACGCCCCTGCACTACGCTGTCAGCAGGGATTTTTTCAACAACTCTGCAGCATCACTCGGGTGCGGACAGTCTTTGATGAATGTCCAATACCTGGTTCGGCGCGGAGAAGACCCGACGCTGAGGTCTACCGCGCGGTTCCCGGCCCTTTGTGACGGGCTGCTGGAGCAAGATATGGAAGAGTTTTCCCCGCTTGAGCTGTGCAAAGCCTTCGATGCCACGGAGCGCGGCCGAGGCCGTCCAAAATATGAGAGACTCGTAGGAATTTTGGAAGAGTTTGGGCATGGGGTTTCAGAAACGGAGGAAGGGAGTGTTTTCTTTGACGCCCTGGAATTTTGTCCATTGGAGTAGGTTTTTTGTATTCAAACCTTGCTATCTCGCACTTCTTTATTGTGTCTTCTGTCTTGGGATACTAAACTGGAAGTCTTTAAAAAGCTTGTATATTCTTGAACATGTTCATCGCCCTCGGCCGTGTCCAGCCGCCAGACAGCCATCGTCAACCATTGTCCCCTGTTGAACCTTTTCTACGAGACTCAGCCCCCCACTACGCAGTCTGGGGAGATACCTAGATATCGAAGCAGTGGATAGCCATGGTGACTCGTCCGATGCCAGTTATTGATGGGTCTTGCCGGGCCATCCCCATATACTCTGAGTCACCTCCCCCCCAACAAACCCTAACAACTAACCAACGCAACCTTGACACAGTGTTCATCTTATGTCACCCACCTCTAAAACCCCGAGGGAGCTTCTGCAAGCAAGCCGACACGTAACTTCAATTAATCCGCCACCGGCCATGCTGCCAAGAACCTCTTGAACTCTTTATATATGCTTATTCAAGCTTAATTCTCACCTATCTCCGCATCAATAGGTAAAGTAAAGTAAGGTAACTTTATTTCAGCCCAACCTTTAATACACCGTCATCACGATCCCAGTCTTCGAAATACGCGTATCATGCATAACTCAATCCCTAAAGACACCTACTCCGTACGAAACTCACGAAACTCAATCGCTCACATAGATATCTCAGGGGACCATCTCTTCACCACCACAGCGTCTATCACAAACCTAACGTCCTCAACAGAACCTACCGCTCATAAAATGAGACCTTAATATATCGCCTTTTTGCCTCACAGCCCAGTATAAATATCCATGGACACTGCGAAACATCCCAGTTTTCTTTTCCTCCCCATGATACATCCCAACCGACACCTCTATCAGGACCTCGCTCACATCACCTCGCTCGGTATACGCCGCCTCTCCATCCTCCCTTGAAGGCTCCGCGTCATCATCGCCGCAATACTCATACAGTCGACTTGAGTATTGCGGCGGTGGTGGCGCGGACCCTTGCTTGGCTGTGTGGGTTGACGCGCGGTCAGTGATGTGGGCGGGCTATGATGGCTATAACCAGGCAGGAAGTTGCAAAAGAGGGCACAGATAGGTGGCATATCCGCTATCCCAACAAATGTACGCGCAAGAATGTTGATTCATAATAGCTAACCCAATATACGCCAGGTCATATCAGTGTAACAAATGACAGATATCCGCCTAGCCGCCGCTTTCCCCCCTCGTTTTTTCTTTTCCGCTCTGTGAAGAACTGGTATTCCTCGCGCCACGGCCTTGATAATAGGAATGTGTTCATAATTCGTCATCTCTTGCCGCCACGGTGGCAGATGGACAATACAAAAGGACATGAAAAAGTATACCTACCGTGTGATATCTCACACTCCAGTCAGAACGTATCAGTCCACATCCATGCTGTCCGCAAGGATCGGCATGGCCACGGTGATGGAGGGATCCTCGTCTTCTCGCTTCCCGCAATCTGAAAGAAACGAGCTGCCGTTCGGATCCCGACCTCCGCCCTCTCCGGCGACGAGCTTGTACTCTCCATCGTCTTGGCGCTCAATGATCCCCTCCTCAAAGGCCCATTTCGCCAGCATTCGATCAACTCCCATCCGTGATGCCTCACCCTTCTCCATATGTCGACCAACGTGTTCGGTCCACTCGTCCCAGGATCCAGGCCCCTCAAAGACACTCTGGCAGTCCGCCTTCGGGCAAGCTGAGCGCTGCGGTGGCTGCCTCCGGATGACAAGACAGGACTGCTGCATGTCCTTGACGTGCGCCTCCCATTCCGCATGGAGTTTGCTATCCCCCTTGTTCAATGCCTTCTTAATAGAGAAGGGGGCGTGCATCCGACGAAGATGTTGAGTAAAAAGATCCTTTCTGTTAAACTCGTTCCCTTTTCCGTCAGGACTGCTCTGTGGGCACGACGAGCAGCGGTAGTACGTCAGACACAGGTGCTGGGACGCAATGTGTCGCTTCCACTCGTTCTTAGAACCAAACGTGCTGGGGCAGCCGGCGAACGAGAAGGCGCAAGGAAACGGTCTCGTATGCGCGGCCGCTATATGCTTGCGGAGCGAGGAGGAGTCCTTGAACGGGGCGTGGCTGCAGTGGTTACAGCGGGTCTCCTGTTTCGGCGTTTGCTTCTGCAGCGGTTTCCGAATTTTGGGCTTGGAGGACGGCGTGTTAAACTTGGCGCCAAAAGACGCATCTTCACCACCAGAATCGGTCGGTTCTGGTGACGAACCGGGATCACCGGCATGCCTGACAGCGATACTGTCTCCGATTCTCGTGTTCGAACGATCCAGCGTCGGCGGCGTCCCGTCACTCACCGGCCGTACATGACTGAGCGCCTTCAGCTGCTCCGCTGCTTCCTTCATTTCTGCCGACTCTTCAACCTCGTGCTTGGGCGTGGTGTCGGATGCTGGCGCCTGACTTGGGCTGGCCTGGCTCGGAGCGGCACCAGTTGGAGCAGCTGCTTGAACCTGGCTCGCCTCTTCACGCCGCGGGGTTTCCTGTGTCAGCGGATGACGCCGGGGCACCGCCGGACTGGTCGGGACCGGCTCTCGAACCGACTCCCGAGCTGGCTCCCCAGTTGGCTCTCGCACTGGTTCGCGGGCTTGCTCTCGGGCTTCTCGGGCCAGTTCTTGGGGTGCTTCTCGGGGTGCAACCTCAGTGGCGGCGGGCGGCGGGGCGGTGGGTGGCGGGGCGATTGGCATTGCCGCCACTGCCGCTGCCTCTTTGGAAGCTGACTTGACGAGCCGCTGATAAAGATGTATCATGTTGTTGGAGTTGATATGTCCCAAAAAGCAGCAGACCTTGTCATGCTGGACAACGTTCCAGATCGAGTGCGGCATCGAGATCAAAAGCATGGTCGGAGGGCCCAGGAACATGCCCTCGACAGTAATCTTTGCTGCGATAGGGGGCCTGTTGTGTAGCCACTGGTTGAAGGAGGCCATACCTGGACTCGCATCGCCCACGAAGGTTGTGCACACAAGGACTCTAGGCTCATCAAAGATTAGTTCAATGACCTCGTCCGGGTTGAGAGGGCGATCCTCTTGCCCGGCCCTCCACGAGCCCTGCGTCTCTGCCTCGGCGGACTGAGGCGGCGATTGCAGCTGGGTATCTTTGGGTTCGAGGGGAACCAGGATAATGCCGTGAGCCTTTGCGGGAGTCAAGGTAAAAAATACGGGCGCCCTTTCACGGGGCGCTGAAGGCTTGTTGGCCACGTTAGGCATCCTGGCGAGAGCTTGTGCTGTTTCCTGCTGCCTCTGTGCTGCGACTTCTTCGTAAAGCCTCTGCGCGCTAAATGGTCGACCCGTGCTGAGCCTACTGAGTGAGTCGGCTAAGCTAGCCGTGAAAGAGCGAGTTCCGTTCCCCAATGATACTTCATCAGGGGGGTATGCGGCGATAGCCTGCTTCGCGCCATGCCTTCCAGCCATGGGCGTATCCCGAACGGCACAAGAGTCAATCAGAAGCAAAATCTCGGATTGTGCGTCTTCGAAGAGACAGCGAACGCCGTCCCATTTGAGTTTGGCCGCGTCTTCGCGTTTATTGCTGGAGACGACAGGTCAGAACCAGTACGTCGCACGAGAGGAGCGGTGTACTTACGAAGCCCAATATAGCTGGTTATCTGGCCCAACATAACCATGGCCGGCATAATATATGATCAAAAGATGGTCGGGACGGGCGTTTTCGAGAAAGGAAGCGATCTGAGCGCCCAACTTGATGCTCGGGTTCGGCACCGTGGGAATCGCCCACCTGTCGGTGTGGTAATTGTACCGCTCGTTGAACACCTTCTCCAGCCCGATCATGTCATGTTCTACCGATTCGTCCTCCTCCCACCGCAGCATCAAGACGGAAACGGTGCTATGGCTCGACTTGAGCGTCTGCTGGTAGATGTGCATAGCAGCATCTTGAAGATGCCTGGCAAAAGCCTCGAAGTCATGGCGTTCTGGTTGCGGCGGCGCGACTGGCTCGGGAGCTGCGAATTGCTGTGGCGGAAGCTACACCTCGAAATGTAAGCCCCATGCAGTGGAGACGACAAATGCGACAAAAATTTCCACCTACCTGCTCCTGAGGAAAAGGTTGTCCCTGCGGCTGGATTTGAGGTTGTGGCGGCGCCGGCGGTAGGGGGGCTTGCGCGGGAGGATCGGGCACCTTGGGAGCCAGTCTCCTCCGCTTCGACGACGGTTCCATGGTGGTTGGGCCAAAGACCGCAGCCAAGAGCAAAGACTGGCGGTCGGCGGTCGGCAACCGACGCAATTCGCAAAATACCGGGCGAAATTCGGAAAGGGCGGATCCGTCGAGGTCGGCAACGACTTGGGTGCAGGCGCACTGCGCAGGACAGCAATAATAGGTCGGGGTTCAGAATCGAGTGTTCGCAGAAGACGGTGTCGAATTGAGTGCGACGAGACGAAAGGGCGGGTGGGCGAGGTGAGGCAGCTTCTTGGGGGTGGGTGTGGGAGAGCACCTTGCAGAAGGCACTGCGTAAGTAAGGCTGTGCTGAGCTGGGAAAGAGCCACTCGGCTCTGATTTAGCCTCGTGGCAGGGCGGTGGGCGACCTCGATTGGCTCGATTGGCGTCGAGCCGGGTGGGCAGGGAGAGGCAGAGGGCAACGGCCTCGAGAGGAGAAGGGGGGGAAGCGGGGCTGACTGGACAGGGAGTGTCGCCGCCAGCCACTCACAGACCGCCAAACGGCCGACGCACGAGCCATGTGTGATCCACGAGCTGGCCTTCTTGCTTCCCCTCCACGGCTTTTGAGGCCTTTTCCTCCGCTTCCAGGCGCCTTCCTCAAATCACGGGTTTCAGCGGCCCTGGCCTGCCCAGCTGTCCAGGTTTTGGAATTTCCACCTCGCTCCCCTATCTTTGCGGACGATTGGTGTCTGGCGCTCTACGAACAGAAATCCTGGGATCATCGCAGCAGCACGACCCCATTTCCCGGTCGCTCTGGGCTTCTGGGCGCCCATTTTGGGGGGGTGGTGCGTCGGTACCGCTCACCTAACCCGATGCCGGGATGCGGCATTGCGGCCTCAACGGCGTTCCCCTCTTCTGGAAGGACGGACGGTAGGCCCAAATTGTGTGGGTATTGCGAGACAGGACCCAGACCCGGCAGCGCCAGAGAGAGCGGTGACATACCTCGGTGTCAGTGTGTCAAAGCCGTCGGACGAGAACCAGATCCGATTCATCGTTGCTACGCAGTAGTGCATGCGTCTCTGCCCAACCCTTCCTCGCCGTCTGTTTCTGTCCCCATGTTCCGATTCTCGTCCTGCTGCACCTGTTCCCACTTTGCATTGACAAGACCGCCCGCCGCTCGCTGCCCACTCACCCGCCAGCGCTCGACGGCGAGGGCGAATCAGGCCGGCCAAATAAGCATGCACGACAAGGCCAGAAATCCGCCCAACCGTGCCGGCACCATTTCTCCCATTGGCTTCGGTGCAGCCTTTGCAGCTGGCTGCGCATCTGATTGGCACACCTCAGCCAGCCCACCCGCCAGCCAATCCACGCACTCGCTGCCAAACCTCGAGAGTGACGACGCTGTCGCCCCCTCTGCTGGCCACCGCTTCCCACTTCCAAGCCAAGTTCCCCCGGCCCTGGCCAATTCCCACCTGTTCCCGCTCGGCAGCCGACGCCCCGCTCATTGTGTCTTCCGTTGTGCCCCCGTCTGTGGTCTGTGGTCTGCGGTCTG
>Ga0247770_1001113_pt1 | contig 23003 bp, 23 predicted proteins | sample UWRJL136409B6_FD_179943 | JGI IMG/M metagenome (GOLD analysis project Ga0247770, IMG submission 179943) | Plant litter microbial communities from Arlington Agricultural Research Station in Wisconsin, United States - UWRJ-L136-409B-6 | ecosystem: Environmental > Terrestrial > Plant litter >... | reverse complement strand
GGCCGCGGGCGGAGATGGCCGTCCTGTCGATTCCGAACCCTCCCATCTGTCTTGGCTTTCCGGCCGAGGTTGTAGCGACGCGCCGGATCCATGTGTTCTTAGGCCACGACTGCGGCTTCGACTTGATGCTTGCCGACTCCTCGCACCTAATGGCAGCTCGTCCCCAATCTCCGGAGTCCTTCTGGCATCGAGGCTCGCCGCCGAGCCTGTCGCTGAGGATGGGGTGGGAGACGCGGCCGACGAAAGACGGCGGGCGGTCGGACCCTCCGATGGCAGGCTCAGTATCTGCTCGTGGATCCATGCAGAAGTCGTGGCTACCTTCGTAATATCCTTGATCGAAGGGCTGTCAGGGAGCGCGAGCACCAGACCGAGCAAGAATCGCATGTCGTCAAGGATCGAGGCAGTCGCTGGGTGGATGCGCAGAGCTTCGTCGCACGACGAAAAGCGCGGGAGGGAGGGAATAAAAGGGCTGTTGAGGGCGAGCCGAAGCGGCACTTGGACGTTCTCCTGAAACTCGAATTCGCTTCCACCTCTCAGAAAAGGATTCGTTTCGAAGGACAAGGCAATCGCCGCATCGGATCTGTCGACGATATCATCAGAATAGACAGCTCAGAACATCGACAGCTCAGCAGGCCCTCAACTGTCGTCCCGCTTCGGAACCGCTTAGCAGAGCGGATGGAGACTCACGTTATTGCCAACTTGCTGATCAATCCATGAAGCCCTAAAGTTCGAAAGCCACCCCTCAGCTTAATCATTTCCCGCAGACCACGAAGATGTGTCTGGAGGTGGTTTGGATCTCCCCAGTACCACTCGTCCACTATGAGTTGGACCACGCCTGTTATCCCTTCGTCAGTTGGTATTGACGTCGACTGGATATGTTCGTTCAGCATCTGAATGGCATGACCCTTATGAGCCATCGCCACGGTCGTGTCAATGTGCCCCGTGTCGCTGAGGAAGCAGGCTGCGGTGTAGATGGCAACGTTCACCAGCAGCGGAGATTGGACGCAGTATGGAACGTGGTATTTGATGTACGGGTTTGATGGATCCGGTTTGCCGTCTAAGGACGCTTTAAACTGGGAAATGAGCTTCACATCTGCGAGCAGAAAGGTTGATCAGCGAGGGGACGTTTTGAAGGCGAAAAGTAGCAGCGACATACAAGTCGTCAACAGATCCGAATTCTGCATCGGTTGCGACATCGACGGATGGACCAGTCCCTGAGGGTTGCCTGATGTCGACCAAAATCTCCCGCCGCCAGCGTTGGTAGAAGACTGTCCCGGGACCCACGCGCCTGTTTCTGGGCTCCAGTGACCTGGACTGAGCTGATTTGCCGTTGAGCGGTAAGCCTGAAGCATTGCGACCGCTTCATGGACATCATCGGAATGAGACGTGCAACCCTCCTCGCAAACAAGGATATATGTGGACAAAGTGCTCTGCGTCGTACTCCAAGCATAGGGCGAGGGATAAATTGGTCCCGGCGGCTGGTTCAAGACGTCGACACAAGGCCAGGGGGCTGCAATCTCACCAATACTAACATTTTCACCGTGGTACCCGCCCCAGGGCTTTGAGGCCGATGACAAAGGGGAACTCCGTCTTGGGGCGTTGGATGGGAGGGACGGTCGCGAACCACCAGTATCGAAGGTCACGCTTCCAGATGGCGACGGTGGAAAAATCTCGAAGTTTGGCGGTGTTTGAGTCTTTACAGCACTCGGAGGCCTGCAAGCAAATTCTGGTGAGCAAACAAGGGGTCCATGGTTCCGGTTACTCTCGGTTAAAAGGTACCTGCTGCTCGACTTGTATTCACAAGGCGGCTGAGGAAAACGTCTTGCGCAGTTACTGCACGGTTGCCCCTGGTTGCACTATCGGTCTTCAGCATCAGCATCTGCAATAACCCTCGACGCACGCCATCTTGAGCGGATTGTTGATGGCTCAGGGAAGCCACAAAGCCCCTACCTTTTGTTTCCTCCGCCGACACTCCCCACACGAAGTCGTTGTCCTCTCAGCACGTGAGGGGCGATGAGAACGGTACTGCATGGCTTCGGACATAGTCGATTCTGGGAAGATGAACGAGCTCGACCGTACGCCGAGTTCCTCGGTCTTCTGGGCGCTCGCTCCGCAATAGGGACCGTCAGTCTGGTTGTAGGGCTGACTTATAAAGGGAAGTCCTGTTTGGGACCTCAACCCGGACAGGGGTGTCGGGCTTCAGCATGCAAGCCTTCGGATTTGCGCTCGTTGGGGCTAGCGTGCGACCTGGATGCCGAGCAGGCAAGTTTGCCAGCCTGACAGATGGTCTGAGGGGAGCCAGTTGGGAGCTACCGCTTGATGGGGGTGGGAGACGGAAGCTGAGGAAGTTCCCCCCCACAGCCGCAACTCGCTACCGTGGGAATGACACAACTCAGAGCGGGCAAAGGGATGAGCGTCGAATCTGCAAACAAACATCACTGACCATCGCAACGGACAACGGGGAGGCAACAAGCTTTATCCTCATCGCCCACACCAGACGAGTATTTTTGGAACCTCGCTGCCACATGTCAAACTGGACGACGACGACGGTTTTCTTTGCTGCGCGAAACGAACAGTCACGAAGTTCTCGGCGATGGCGGTGCCTGCTAGCCCAGACTCCAAATCCTGCCCCCGCGACTGTGACTGGCCCACCAGTTACTGGCAGCTGAGACATCGAATTAAGGTTGTCGGCAGAGCAGTGTAGGGATGGGTTGGCAGCCAGACCCTGGGCACCATATTCCAGTGACACCACACGGCAAAACAGGACTCACGATCAGGCAGAGGGGGGTGTACGATCTGCAGCCTAGGGACTATAAGACGCGGTCGCGAGACGGCAAAATACGTTACGCGGACAAGGCACCCGACGAGATGGGTGCCTGCAAGCTGCAGGACTTGATGCTCGAACCCGTCCTATCGAGAGGTTTCCGTGCTCCCGACCCGACGGACTGACTCGTCGTCGAGCGACGTCGATGTTCGAAGGTTGTGTCCCGATTGGGTTGCGTAACGTCAACGACATCATATGTAGCTTCAGTCAGGCAGACGAGCTGGTTTGCCTTCTGGAGGGCATTCTTGGAATTGTGCGCGGAGCGGCTCACGCAAACGGGAACAGGGTCGATTTCCAGACCGCACTTCAAGAGCCGCCGCCATGGGCAGATGCTGAAACAGTGGAAACAAAAAACCTCGAAGGTCTGCGCTGTCAGGCCACTGGGTGATAGCGGGGAGGTTCTGATCACAGTTCCTGGCCATGCAGGTCGACAAGGGTGTATCGTCCAATGAGCCAGCCCGCAGCTGCCAGGAGACCAACAACGGACGGAGGGGCTCCGCCTACCGGCCCGCCGGCGAGTAGGGGATAGCTCGCTCGCCTGGGCGGCGTGCGCACAGTGGTAGAGGTTTACTGTACGGCGCGGGAAATAAAAAGAGATGTCCAAAGGGCAGGGATGCGACAGACGACATGACGCATGCAAGGCGAAGCGAGGCATCTCCGGGCAGCGATAATTATGGTGACTTCCAGACGCCGTTACGGCTGGTGACGGCTGGTGACGAAGGAAATAGCCATGGGGCCCGTTCAGCCCTCGCGAACGGAGCACCCAACTTGGTGTCGACATTTTGTGCACTATTGCTGGCGAGCCAATGGAGCGTGGCGCGAGGGTGCGTACCGGCGGGCTGTCAGAGGGGAGGAGCACGAGGCTGGGGCCGAGGGGCTGACTGCCGGCGCCGGTGCGGGGGTGTGATGGATGGTTTTGTGGTGTGCTAGGCGATTCCCAGCTGCACTTCCGATATGCAACGGCACGCCGCCTGATTGCCCGCATCTCGGGCGGGCGTCGATCTGCAATGTTGAGCACGATTGGTATGTACACGTACGAAGTACTATCCAAGCGCGCGCCCGAGAGGAAGAAGCCCTTGCCTGCCGTGGTCGCATTCGCAGGAACCAGGGCCCGGCGCGCAACAACAGCCAGCAGCAGCAGACAGCCCATCTCCCCTCCCGTCGGGCTCTTGGTGCTCGACAGGGCACAACATGCAAACCAAGATCAAACGGGCCGAGGCGGTGCCCTATTCAGCAAAGTTTGGCGAGGGGGAAAGAGTCCCTCCCTGTCAACAACGGTAACCAACACTGATGAGCTGCTCTCGCCCGCTCTGGTCCATCACTCCCTCCGCCCCTACGTCCGGAAGGCATTCCTCGCTCGGTCGGTCGGATTAGAGTTGTTTTTTAAGCTTTGTGTTTGGCACTGAAATTGGGGGCTCAATAACGTTAATGGAACTGCAGAGTGACGTTGCGAAATCGCTCCACTTAAAAGGCACATATCGACCCGGTGCTCTGGGAGAGATTGGTCACTGTTTGGGACGTGTCCGATCAGATGGTGCGCACTAACCCATCGTGGGTGTTTTGGCGAGAAGGCCCTGTTGAGAGGGAAATTTGGGGTCTGAGGATGACGGTCCAGACGGGCCTAGACTCCAGATTGCTTTCCTTCCATCAGGTCCAGTGGAGAGGAGCGCGACACTGGCTGGGCTGGGCGAGCGGATGCGGCTTACCGTCTCGAGGCATTTGACTCAAGTCTGCCCATCAGAGCGCTCGAACGGCCTCAGCTGAACGACCAGTAACGGGAGCTGGCTGCGATCCGGCCCTTGATTGCTGCTGAAGGAGAGGGGGAGATGACAGACCAGCGATGGATGGCTGCAAGAAAGCCTGACACACACACCACTCCTCATTCGTCGGGGGAAGCACACAAAAAAGGTGATTGCTACGGAAGAACTCGTCGTCATTCGTTGGCTTCGGCTCCGCCCACCTCCCACCTCCCCCTACTGCCTAACGTGTGGGCAAGTACCTTCCAACGCTGCTAAATTTGGAAGAAAAAAACAGTTGGTATCCTAACAGAATGGGAAAATCGCCTGTCGAACATCCAAAAGCCAAATTTACACCCCCCCAAACACCACACCAAATATATTGTATAGCCCCCGCTTGGCGTTTACTTCCCGCGCTGCTGTGCAAATATGAGAACTCATGAAAAGGAGCCAGATCAGGTATCATTTGGGCATTTGTCGCTCGTTTCATTTTGGTGGGATGATCCCCTTTTTGCGGCGCGTGATTTCCCCGCGCGTCACCGCCACCACTGGTCGTTCTGCGCAGTAGCTCAAGCGCTTAGATGCCACGAACCGGTCAACGACACTACCTCGAGCTGTAGTTGGGCTTCTTCGCCCGGTTGACCGCCGGTGGCGCCTCGTCGTCGAGTGGGTAAGGCAGACCGCGGGGGGGACGAGTATGGCCGGCTCCCGACTGGTGCTCGGGAAGAGGGGTCTTTGGCGGTAGTGGCGGGGGCTCTATGTGCGTCGGTTGGCTCTGCCGGTTCGCCATTGGGTCCTGGGACCAACGCGGCTGATCGTCCGGACCTACTATCGCGATCTTGTCTGCTCCCGAGGCATACCGGTACTGTGTCGGCGTCGGTGCGTTCACCACGAGGCGGTCCATGTCGTCATGGTCAATTTCGCTTCTTCTGTCCGCCGCAGAGGACGGCTTGGAAGTACGACCCTGGGATGGGGGCGCTGAAGAAGGCGAAGCAGAAGAATGGAGCGGAGAGTGATGGTGGATACCGTTCCCGGTCGCGTAAAGACGTTCCCCCGAGCTCCTCGGCGACGGGGTACCGCCCGGGACGGGCAGAGAATCTAATCCAGACTCATACGACTGCCGGGGTGGTGGTGTACTGGGGTGGGGGGGGAAGGTCGGGATGTCGCCTGGCAGTTCAGCTGCGAACGGCATCGAGAAATCCATCGACGGCTTGACCACGTCAGGAAAGGCTGAGCTAGCAGCACGCTGCCATCGTTGTTTGGCAAAGTGAATCTTGGCCAGCTTCGCCGAGGCACTCTGTACCATCTTCACCTCATCCTCCCTTCCCAGATACCGCCTCGTATTCGTGCTAATGTCGGCCAGTCGGTGCCACTCGTTCATGCCAAACTCGCCTACCCCCACTTCGACGTTCAAACGGTAATAATTGTCAATGTTGACGCCACGCTTCGCAAGATACTCCTTCTTCATCAGCTCGTGGATCCTCTCGCATCCTTCGATCTTCGCGATCAGTTTCCTCCTGGCGTCGGCAAAGTCGCCTAGGAAACCCTCATACCACATTGCCGAGTTTGCATCGCTTCCTTTTGGCCTCTTCCCTGTTCCAACGCTCAGAAAGACGCCAACCTCACGCCCAGGCCATTCGTTGACCACGGCTTCATTCAGTGCTGTGACTGAGGGGTTGAAGTTACCCGCGCCATCGTCGTGGAACACAGATTGGCCGATCTGGATCGGCTTGAACGCAAGGCCAATGGCGCACGTTGCCCTTCCGGCCTCCCAGATCTTGCAGTCGAATTCAGGAGCAGGTTCTCGCCTCGAGTCGTAAGAGCGCAACATCGCCGGCTCTCCGCCCTTTGGCGTTCCCTTATAAATAGCTGTAACGGCACTGCACTAACGTTAGCCTCCAGCTAAAAATGGGAGACATGCTGTCAACCAACTCACGTTTTGGTTCTGCATTCCCTCTCATCGTAGAGCCGTGCATTAGGGTTTCCGCCCCAGGAGGAGAACGCGGGCCGGGCGTTCTGCGCGGCGGGACTCCTCGCACTGAAACTGACGACACTCGCGTTGCTGGCATGCCTCCTAGGATTTGCCGAGGCCGCCGCGCTTGACCGAGAAACAGCGCTCATGGGATTACCTCCCAGGGTCCCATCGTTTCCTTCCCGCTCGTCAACCGTATGTTCTCTGACGGCCTCCTTGATCGCATCCTCGAGTTTTGTCGCCTTGAAAAGCGTCGACCGGTATGGTATGCCGGCAATCGTCTTGTCCGTCTCGAAAACCATCCGTGTCAATCTCACGTACAGCTCTTTGCAAGTTTCGAGGTCGAGGCGCAGGCGGCCGAGCATCAGGGCGACGAGGCCGCCGGTGCCGGTGCCAACGATCAGGTCGAAATGGTCGCAGGGCTTGGGAATTTCATGGCGGCGCGGTGCTCGACCCTCGATCTCGACAAACGTGCGGTGCATGATCTCCTGGATGATCAGGAACATCGAGTAGCCTCGGACGCCTCCTCCATCTGTCGCGCGATTAGCAAGAAAAAGCAGCGATGGCGCGGACGACCCGGCCCGGCTAGCGGAGGGGTTTGGCGCGGGTGAGGCTTACCGAGCGACAGGATCCGCAAGGGCGGCCCTTTGGTCGTGTCTTTGCGCTTGAGCGCGCTATAATCCATCTTTCAAAACAGCTCTAGAGATAGCAAGTGGGGATAGTCGCTTCTCAGACAGCACTAGGGAATTGGGTGAGAAGAGAAGAAGGCTGCGCTGCTTTCAAGTGGCGACGGCGATGATGCCTTGGGGGTGTCCCGTCGCGGGGTGGGAAGGCTTGGCTGAATTCACTGGTTGTGGAGTGTGACGCAGGAGCTTGGGCCAGATGGGGAGGGATCAACCTTGCAAGGCGCCACATTCGCCTTGCGGCCTGAGAACCTAATGGGAGCGATTACGGATTACGAAGGATCGAATTCACAGATGAACCAAACTCCACCGTAGGAAGCAGAGCATTCCATCGATATTGTTCTCTATGTAGAATCCGGACGCGCCGGCAGCTTACTTCTGTATTGTCCTTTTGTGCATTCGGCCACATCGTGCTGACGGCTCGGAGCGTCACACAAGAACGCGACTTCGGTGTGGCGGTGCCTGGAACCGCATTTTCGGGTGGATAAGAGGTCGGCTTCTCGCTGGCGCGGTAGGCTCCACTCGTCGTTGTCGGGACATCGGCACTCGTCGCGCGAAACCCTCTGCTGGCGCTGGTGATAATTCCCCTGGCATGTGGATCGGTCTTAAGAGGCCGCCGACATCAAAAGGGGGGCAAAAAACATGCAAGAAATGCGGTACCTGACGAGTGCCCGGCAGTAGTGGTTGAGAGTCGCTTCATCCATGACCGGAAACTCGTGCCTGACGAAAGGCCGTTGCGCCAATCACTGCTGCTGCTCTCCGATGCTGTTCGGTCAGCAGTCCAATTGACGTGGCCCTCGAGGAAGTCCAGTGGCTGTGTGAAGTCTCAGCTCGCTTCATCAGCGGCCAAGAGCCGATGACGCATTCGGATCACCAGTGCAGCAATGCACTTTCAAAAGTAAATGTGGTTCCGGAAGTCCTCCGTCGGGCCGGACCGGCAGCAGGCCGGTCAATGACTCGAGGAACTCGTGGTGCAGAAATCACGATGAGTGATGAAATGAAGGCGGAACAGTTCTCGAACGTTTCTGGCATGGAGGCACACGAGCCCGGGCGCTTGGGGAAGGGGCCAGGGGCGCTGTTAGTTGGTGGGGCATCCTGCAGCCACAAAGGTGTCAACGACGTCATCATGTTTGGGACGCGGGGGAAGCTGCGAGCGAAAACACCCACGACATCGTGCTCATAGCGCAAGAAGGTCAGATTGAGAGCATGCAAAGCGATTTTACGGCCACGGCATTCTGGGCGTGACGCAGTCCGGCACGAGCAACAGACACATCTCGGCCATCACCACAGACATCGTGATTGTGCAGCACAATGTTTTCCTCTTGTTTCGGTTCGCGGACGCGTTCGTCGGACGAGGAAGAGCCGCTGCTCTCGCACTATGACGACGAGACGTCGCTGCAGCGGCAGCTGCACCAGAAGCTGCATACATACCAGATGCTCCGCGCGCTCTCAAAGGGCTTCATGCCTTCCAACGAGCAGGCCATCATCAACCTCCGCACTCTGCTTTCGGCCGATATTCTGAACCCAGACAACGCCGATCTCAGCAACTCTGGCCGCGCCCTCGTGCATTACACGAAACAAGCGATAACACAGCTCGTCGAGCTTCTGCAGCACAAAAACAACCATGACCAGATCCAGGACTTTATCTGGTGTCTCGCCAAGGCCAGGGTGTCGGTTGATATGGAGCACATTGCCGCGCAAGCGAGCAAGGCGAAATCTCAAGCTGATACCGCAGCGTGTTAGTGCCCCTGAATGGTGAACTAGGCGCACTTTACTAACGCAGGTGCAGTGTATAAGAGCGTCCAGACGGTCGGCTCTCTGCTCCTCACCAACTCTGACTTCCGCTTGTTTCTCTCGGATCTCAACGTCGTCGGTAGGGAAGTCTTTAAGGACACCGCATTCGCCCTATCAGAGGCCTCGAAGGAGGCAGGCGAACGCCTTGAGCCATCACAGGCCGAACGGGACGCGCTGAAGAATCCAGGCAACGAGTCCAATGGCCGACCAACCAAAGGGGACGTCACCGAGCAAGCTGCCGAGGTGGCTGATGTCTTGGGCGCCAGCGCATCGAAGGTGGTCGCAGAGGCGGAGAGCAGCATCGTGGATAAGCTGCAGGGTGTCGAGAAGGACACCATGCTCGAGCGGCTGAAGCAAGCGGTCACCAAGCTTCGTCAACGACGAGATTACTCAGATTCCGTTTCCACCGTGTCCCTTCTGCTGAAACGGTACGCTATGGTCTATTCGCGCATCGGTGGTGTACTGGCAGACGTCGAAAACGATGTCAATTCCAACCCCGCAATGGACAAAGCCGTGCATAACCTCTGGCTGCTGATCAAGTCATTTGGCGATGATCATGAGTGGGAGGAGTTAGAGAAACGGTTTAAGCGGGTCATGGACCACAGTCAGAACGACCCCGAGTTTGAGAAGCTGATTACCGAGTTGGGGAACGCAACTCAGGAGATGTTTACGGATCCCTCATTCTTTGACCACGCCGAAGAACGCTTTCAAGATTTGCAGGACAAGTCTCGCAAGCTGGCCGACGGCTCTTCGGGCTCTTTGAGGGAGGACGTGGATGGACTCTTGACGCAGCTACGATCTACCTTTAACGCCGTTCTGAAGGATCAAGACGTCGCAAAACTCATCAAAACGGTGACCACCATTGGGAAGATTCTGTCACCTGCAAACCACTACGCCAATACAGATCTGGTCCAGGACTCGCTCAATGTTTTCGTCCCCTTGTTGGTTCAGGCGGTCTCCTATATCCCGATTCCCAGGCTCGAGATATCCACGCCACAGGCCGACCTCTTACTTGAAAACCTCATTCTGGAGCCCGGCATCACTGTCAACCACTCCTCATTCCTCCCTTACAAACTGCGGGTCGAGACGTACAACGACCTTGAAATCCGCAAGGCCAGATTCCGCACCGCCTCCGCAATCAAGAGCCTCGTCCGCGTCAGCATCGACGGGTTCTCTGTCCGAGCAGAAGAGGTCGGTTTCTGGATGCGTGCGCACTCAGGACTTCTCCGTCTGGCAGATGAAGGCATCGCATCCTTTGCTCTTGACGAACGCGGCATCGATATCCAACTCGACATGGAGATTGGCAAGGACCGACTGGACAAGATCCTCTCGCTCCGAAGCGTCAAGGTCCGCATCCACAAGCTCAACTGGACCCTCCGAAGAAGCAAGTTCAGTATCCTGGCCTGGCTGTTCAAGCCTCTACTTAAACCCATCATTCGCTCAACAATAGAGATGCAGCTCGCCACTGCCATTGGAGAGAGCTTGAAGTTTGCCAACCGCGAGCTTCTTTACGCGCGTGAGAGGCTTCGCGCGACGAGAATAGCCGATCCTGATGATCTCACAACGTTTGTCAAGGCTGTGCTAGCGCGGCTGACGCCTCCTGATGATCCGGATGTGCAGACGAGGATCGGAGTTACTGAGCCCGGGCGAGGCGTGTTTGAGGGGGTGTATGCCCCGGGCAGTGTTGTTAAGTTGTGGAACGAGGAGGCCACGCAAGCGGCGCAGAGGATACGGGAGAATGAGAGTGGAGGGTGGAGGAATAATGTCTTTGATGTCCATGTGACGATGTTGACTTGAGGGTAGCATGGCGGATTTGTGAGGGGATAGAGGAGGGTGGTAATACCTGAAGTATGAGAATGGTCATAGGTTCCAGGTTGTATCGTATTGATGGTTTAGGGGGCGGAAGAAAGATAATAGTGAAGTATTCGATAGGGCTGCAACGGAAACATCAACAGCAAAAAGGCCTGTAATGTCACACGCCTAGGCCATACCGTTCCACGAGCAGGACTGTGTGAGGATTCCAAGAACGCATTTTCGCATGGGGATAAAGGACCCCCTTTCTTTTGGCCCAAGCCTCTGTAGTCTCAGCCATTGAACTTGCATCACAGAAAGAAGTTTTGTCTCTACTATGTCTGTCGAGAATGTTTTGTGTCTGTACTTTCAAGGCCCTCAACCGCAATGTGGCCGAAGCCACTCAAGGCCAGGGGCTGTCTCGGAGATGGCACGGATGGACGTTTGGCGCAAACTTGCTTCGACTCGGGGACAATACCAGGATACCTACCGAGCATGTTCACAGAGCCTTCAACTCCTCTGCAAGTGTAAATTTGTCTCGGCAAGGATATCTGATCATCTCCTAGTATCCCCAGATCCATGGCCATCTGGAGAACCTCAAAGAGAAACAAAATTAACTGCATCCACTGGCAAGATGAACGTAAATTTACGCCTTCCAGGAGGAAGCCTGCTTACCAGATTACCTACGGATAAGGATATCACAGCAAAAGTCCCTTTCCGCCACATGCTCGTGTCAAAATATTCGCGGCAGAGCATGAACGGAAATCTCTCCGCCCAAGGAGGCCGCCTGCACGGCCGTTTGCCAACCCCACAACCCGCACGGAAGCACATGTCAACCACGCCCTTCCCCCACAACGTCTCTTCTGAAAGGAACCAAAAGAAACCTTCTCTGTCTCCATCCAGCCGTTATTTCCTTTGATCGACAGCAACACGTGGGGCATCCCGGGCGGAGTCAAGTCATTCCCACAAGTTGAAGAAGAAAAATAACGGTCAAGCTTCCACACCCCGGCGCTATCCAGGGCATAGTCGCGGGGGAAACGCCACAGTGACATCATCCCGCAGTCGCATGCACCTCGCGAGACCAAAGCGCCAACAAATCATCCCCAAGCGACAAATGTCCCGCCACCAGCCACTCACAGGCCACCAGCCAGCAATGGCCAAGGAAAAAGGGACAACTGAGCCTGCTTTATTACGAATACCTTGGTTGCGTTGGCCGTCGCATGCGAAACACGGCTGATGCTCTACCAACCGGAGAGTACCTCGGTGCCGCACAGCCTATTAGATGGGGTGACGTCTGGCCTGTCCAGGTTGGGCCCTCGCCTGCGCAGTTGTCAGGTGTGTGATCAACGGTGCCCAAATCTTGAAAAAGGTGTTTGGTGAAAAAAAAAAGGAAATTGGCGAGGGGCCATTGGCGTGACGATATGCCGTCCGCGTGTCAACTGCCAATGAGTGGTGCCCGTGTCTTCGACATATATATGTCGCTGTTCCTCGTTGCTGTTGGGAACTAGATCTGCATCCGATTGTACTCCTTCCACACAAACGTCGACGGACATTAGTTCGTACGCCTACCATACCTTAGTCCCATACACAGCAGCCAACTAGGGCATCGCATCGAATCATCCGCCAATATGGTTCTCGCAAACATGGTCTCCATCATCCTCCGCCTCGGCGAGTTGGCATTCGCGGCCATCGTCGCCGGCTTGACGGGCGTGTACCTTGCCTCGCAGAAGGGTGCATCGTCGTGGAGTTTGGGCCGCTTCATCTACACCGAAGTGGTGGCTGGCCTGTCCATCATCTTCGCCATCATCTGGCTCATCCCCTTCAGCTCGTCCTTCATCCACTGGCCAGCCGACTTCTTCATCAGCGTGATGTGGTTCGTCGTCTTCGGCCTCCTGGTCAGCTGGCTCGACGGCGGCTGTGGAAACATCTTCAACTGGGACGGCATCACCATCAACGACAACAACACCTGCTCGCAATGGAAAGCCAACATCGCATTTGCCTTCCTCAGCGCCATTCTCTGGCTCGTCAGCGCCATCCTCGGCGTCTACTGGGTCCGCAAACACACCAGAACCCACCACACCACCGTCCCGGCCGGAACTGTGCACCGCCGCAGACGCTGGTATCGCTCGCGCGTCTAATCGGAGAGCGTTAATCATTGTCGTCACTAACGACAAATGAATCTCACTCGACCGCTTCGACTTCAAGTGAACGACCAAATACCCATACCCCATGATACCCTTTTTCTCTCTCGTTGCATTTCTTCGGCGGCTGGGATAGCGGCCGATGCGTAATATGCTTTGGACTTTTTATTTCGGATGGTCTGCTTCATCAGTGTTGCTGAGAGGAAAGACTGGGAAGGGCGGGCCCGATCCCATTGCGATGGAAGGGTAGTAGCTAGGTTGGCGCATGGCAGGAGAATAGGTAATGCCTACAATTGGTCAATAATGGTTAAGAAAAAAAAATAACTTTTGCATGGATATTTTCCGTAATAATTTCGAGTGCAAGCTGTGACATGATGCTTTGGGAATTGCGGAGTCAAGATGTGATGCCACGTGGAGCCAGTGCTTGAGGTTGACATGAAATTCTTCGAATGGAATACAGTGGGTTTGGATGCGGATGCGAATGCTTGATTGAGCCCGAGACCGCGGCTCGCAGCGGCTCTGCTCTGAGGCGGGTGAGATCGTGAGACCATCGGGAAAGACAGCGGGCTGAGGTGGTACCCGTGTAGCTCAACCAAGCTCGGCATTAGCAAGAGTAGAAGAGGAAGCCGTGATTGGAAGTTGGTGTGTCATGAAACTTCAAATCACAAGTTAGAGTCGCTCCCGAAATTAGTCTCGTGACAGAGCATGGGAGAGAATGCAAGCAGGCAAGGAAGCTAGTCGACCTGGCGTCATTCGCGGTTAGGTACCGAGCTGCCTGCTTCCTGCCTGCTCACCTGCCCAGAGCTGCGGCTGATGTTTGGTATGTTTGAAGTGGAGCAATGACGTTGTTACTGCCAAGCTTTGAACGGCAAAAGTGTGGGGTAATCGAAGATCGGAACGGCCAGGGGGCCGGGGAAGCTGCAGATGACGCCCGCGTTGAGCCGCTTTTCCGTTCCGGGTGTGAACTGGCAACCCCTCCACGCATATTGTGTGAATGTAGTGGGCTGGTGTCTTCTAGAAGTGTCTTTTAGAAGCTGCTCAGGGGGAATCCGCGGTGTTGATTCTCCTGAAGTAGGTGCAAGAAATTTGGTATGCGGTCATGAAGGTGCCTGAGCCTGCAGAGGCAGGCGCGTTGAGCCGTTGTGTTGGGCAAGAACTTGCCAGTGCGCCATTTACCCACTACTAAGGTACTTCTGTACTTGCCATTGAACGGCAATTATCCATGTAACAAGTCGTCTGTACCTGTCTGTGGCTGATCCCGGGGCTGTGCGGCAGTTCTTGGCCGAAACCTCCTCAGAAAACGTCACCAGCCACAGATCCCGCCGGGATGACGTTGGGAGGCAAGGCGCAAAGTGGGGAAGGTAAAACCCAGCAATGCTGGCGATCCACCGCGCATTTTCTGGCTGCGTGTCAGTCCGAACGGCGCCATTGGCCAACACCGACTGGGCGGATACACGTGCCGTTTGCAGCAACTCCAAACTTGGGGGGCGGTGCTTGGCAGGCCATGGGAGCGGACGGCTTTTCATTGTTCTGCGGGGCTATGACGACTACACTGAGGTAATGCCGCGAGGAAAGAGCCGCCCGGCTCCACGCCTGTCGAGCAAGACGCAGGTCCCAACGTCACACAGGACGAAAAGGCTGTTTGCGATGGGCGATGATGGCATTGTCTCCCCGCCTTGCAGCGCCTTCTGAGATGGCAGAGAGAGGGTATAAGTACGGCCTTCGCCTGCTGCAACATGACAACAAAAATATTCCTCATCAGACATTCAGTCAACCATTCTCACACCAAGAATAACATCAAACAACTCACACTCAAACACCAACCACTTCCAACCAAACCACAACAACAAACACAACCACCCAACATGTCGGGCATTGTCAACAAGATCAAGGAGGCTATGCACAGCGATTCCAAGTCCACCACCCACACCGGCACCCACACCACAGGCACTCACAACACCCACAGCGGCGCTGCTGAGGGCGTCCACGGGCCTCACAGCTCTCGTGTAGCCAACGCCGCCGACCCCCGCGTCGACTCGGACCGTGACGGCTCCAATACCGTTGGCCGCACTGCCGGCCACGGCGAGATGGGCAGCTCCAACCCCTTCTCCTCCACCGGGACAACCGGCCACAGCAACCCCCTCGGCTCGTCCGGCACACACAACAACTTCGGCTCGTCCGGAACCGGCGGCGTCCTTGGCTCTGCCGGCACCCACAACACCCACAGCGGCACCGCCGAGGGTGTCCACGGCCCTCACAGCTCGCGCCTCGCCAACGCTGCCGACCCCCGTGTCGACTCTGACCGCGACGGCTCCAACACCCTCGGTAACAACTCGGGCTACAATGCCGGTGGCATGACCGGTGGCCTCGGCAGCAGCACCCACAACACCCACGGCACACACGCCGGCTCCGGCATGACTGGCATGACCGGTACCCACGGGGACCCCGCTGGCACTCACGGTCCTCACAGCTCCCGCATGGCCAACGCTGCCGATCCCCGCGTCGACTCCGACCGCGACGGTCGCGGCGCCATCGGCACCGGCCCCGGCCCTGCCGCCAACACTGCTGGCCCTCACAAGTCAGACATGCTGAACAAGGTCGACCCCCGCGTCGACTCCGACATGGACGGCAGCAAGACCATGGGACCCAACAAGACTTACCAGTAAGTAAGTAAAGATGGCGACATGTCCCCGCAACTCGCAGTCTCTAACACGCAACCCACAGATCATCAACTGGAGCAGGCGTAGGCCATGTTGGACACCGGGATCCCACAGACGCAGCGCAGGTACCGCCTTCGGTCCTTCGCCAGCATATTGGTGATCCCCTCGTCGAGCATGACGACCACACGCACCAGCGCGAGAGGCGCAACAGCGTCAGGACCGACCAGGAGACTTTCCGGGGGTTGTAAATTTCTTAGCCTCTCCTTTGTTCACAAATCTGAGATACCAGACACTACGGAACACACTGATATGATAATGACGCCCCTAGTTGGGACGGGAAATACCTGTACAACATGAGATAGTTAGCTGGTGAGATAGTTGGAGAATAACACAGTTATCTCCTACTTATTTGGGCATGAGACTTGCCTGTGACCAGTGACTGCAGCGGTGAGATGAAAAGATAAATATGTCTTTGGCTTGTGTGCTTCAACCACTTCAACTCACCACTGACACATATGGCCTCAAACCACCAAGATAACGAATGAGACGTTGCTCTATCGCATTCGCTTTCAACCTTGATGTCAACGTCGCCAGCCGACAGAACAACCGAGACACATCGTCCCTTTGTCCATCCTGTCGGTGCCGATGAGAGACATATCTGCCTGTCTTCCAAGTTGAGAATGCCGAAGAAATGACTGAGACACACACACCAGCCACGCCATCATGCTGGCTTGGGGTAAACCCCCACACAAACACCCACCCATTCGTACTATTGCGCCGGCAATAGCCAACCCAAAGATGCAAACCAATAGCCAAAGTAAGTTGAACGTGGAAACCAACCCACACCCGAATCTGAAACGCAGCAAGATACAATACTGCAACTACACCGCATCGTGTCGCGTGGCACTACCTTGCTTACCTACGTTACATTGCGGCATCGCGTCGCATACAAATATCGAATCGAATCCAATTCAATTCAATATTCCCGCCAATAGTCATCTCTCTTCCTAAACCAGACAACCCGCTCGCCTAGCCCTCCCACTTCGCCGACTACGACGGTGCCACGCTTCGACCCCTTGGGGGGCAATGCGCCTCGAAATTGCAACCACTCTGTCGGTAACAATACGCTGTTGTCGTTGGTAGACCGTCCACAACCTCCCCCAAAAAAGGAATACCAAAATTGAATCCCCGGCCGTGCTTCGTCACACCGTACCGCACTGGTATCCTTGATTTCTTCTCGGACGACTCGGGGCAAAGTGAAGCGAGAACGTCGGTCAAGAGAGGTCGGAGATTAATACTATGGTGTATGCTCCGTATCCCGAGCTGGGAGAGAATCGAACCATTTGCTCGGATCACCATTGTTTCTAGTTGGTTCTAGAAAACGCCCATTTTCCCAAGTCTTGATGGTTGGCTAGGTTCAAAGTTCCCCACGCTGCATGGTTTTGTGTGTCTTGTGGTACCACGGTCAAACCCTCCCTCCCCATTTCCTTTCTCTGTACCCCCTCACACCTTCACTAGGTCACGAAGAGTATTCCCAAAGCAGCCTGTCTCCTAAAGCAGTCTGTACTACTGATCACCTCTTTTCAACCAGATGGTGGTGTGCAGTTCGTCACCCCCCAGGGCTGGCCGGGCGGCCGCCAAGCGCCCCTCTTCCAAGGCCCAGCACGCGTGTGGCGCTCCGTAAGGCAATCTCCTGCCTCCCCAGCGGCCGCCTCCACAATCCCCCTCGCAGAATGAACCTCTCCCCTCCTCAGCTCTCGGGAGGCGCACATAACATCAGACCACATTCCTGAGAGGCGTTTCCAGAAGCTCCCTGCCCTGCTTTCTGCAGGAGCGTGTGTGTCTGTGTGCGGTGTTAGTACATTTGTAATGAGTGCTGTGCCGTCTGTGGTGTACTTTTGCAATTTGCTGATGAGGAAGGGCGGCGCTCCCCACCTCCACAACATGAGATTAGCGGGTGGTCTTACAGGATCTTACAGCCTTTCTTTGGCTGCTGCTGCTGTGGGAGGATTCTTCTTTCTTGACAAGACTACCGCATCGCGTCGCGTGGCGCACAGTGTTTCGCTGGGCTGAGACTTGGCGCGCTTCCGAGACAAGACATGCCGGATGTACAAAGGCTCGGGCCAAAATAAAGGGTCCCCTCACCCAGTGCGAAAGATGTTTTCTTACTGCTAAGACCACCTTGGTTTTGGCTATCGCAGGCTATCTCCCATTCCGAAAGGGCCCAACTGCATTCTCAAAAGGCCTTCCTCCAATTTTGAAATGCCATCCTGCGTTCCGAAAAGGCCCTTTAAAATGCCGTCAAGGTCTGTGGTAAACCTAGGACTTTCTGTTCCGGTGTATAACTGTGTGAGGATTCGACAACGTGTTTCGCACGGAGAAGAGGGACCCTTTCTTTTGCCCAGCCTCCGTACTCTAGAACGTTTCCTGATCTTCCTTGAAGGACCATCTTCTTGCTAGCTGAATGTGATCTGCCTGCCCATCAGGCTCAGGAAGGCATCGTCGAGTGCCTTGCGTTTCTTTGCCCGCGCTCCAGATATTTCGTCCGTGGTGGTGTCTTCATCCTCGTCGTCCAGGCCTTCGAGCTGCGGCATCCATGCACGGATCTGCCCATCGAGGTGTCCGCTGTAGACGCCACCCGGAGCATTGGTGCCGCCCATGACGGGCCCGCTTGAGCTGCCGCCGCCACCAGCCCCTCTCCAGACAATGCTTGTGAGCCGGTTCCTGACTGTCCGCTCCCCTCTCTGCGCTGCTACCGCTGCTATGCTAGGCCCCATGCCGCGCAGGCGGGTAACAATAGTTCCGTCGTGTAGATCCATGACCAAGATCTCGCTCTCGTTTGGGAAGAACAGCAGTTCTCTCTTGTGCTGGGTGAGGCCTGTCGGTGATACAAACATTGTCAAGCTCCCGATTTGGCTGTTTCGGATGGTTGGGCCAAAATTGGCCAGTGTGTTGGCTCCCGTGGCAGCATCCCAAACGCGGATTCGCCGATCGTGACCTGCAGACACGATGTAGGATCCGTCGTCGGTCCAAGCAAGTCCGTTCACCGGGCCGGTGTGAGCCTTGGCTGACATGCGGATGCCCCTGCCCGGCAGCCCCTCGGATTCTGCGCCTGCGCCAACGGGGCTGTCCGATGCTGGTGTTCTGCCAGGGTGCAGGATGCCCAGGCTGTCTTCCTGGTCCAGAAGACCAACGAGCCCGCTTGATTTCCTGACATCCCAGATGCGCACGGCTCCGTCGACGGCGCCGCTGGCGAGGACGTGCTCGTGTAAGGGTGACCAGGCAACGGCCAGCGTTGCCCCGGCCGTGCCGCCAATCTGACCAGGAGACGCGAGAGACTGTACCGCTGCTGCAGAGCGCAGATCAACCAGGCGGACTGCGGTGTGTTGTGTCCCACAGGCAACGAGCAGATGGGAAGCGATGGGCGAGATGGCGTGAGTGTAGACCTTTGCGCCGAGGTTGAACGAGCCAGATACACGCGCAGATCTCGTGGACCACAGTTTCAGGGTCTGGTCAAACGAGGAGGACAGGAAAGCTTCGCTGTCAAACGGATAGAAGGACAAGTGAGTGACGCCGAAGCGGTGACCGGCAGCGGCGCTGGGCTGGGTGCCGGAAGGGGGGATCTCGGCCCGAGGAATGGATGTCACGGTCTGATACGTGTGAGGCCGAGTCGGGTTCCCACACTGCTCGAGGTCCCATAGCTTGATGGTAGCATCGGCACCACCAGAAACAAGTCTAGATAGGGGTCAGCTGGCCGAGAATATGAGATGAGTTTTGTCTCCTTGGCTCTCACATTCTCCCGTCGAATCTCTCAAGTGCCAAAGCCGTAACTCCAGCTTGATGGGCCCAGATCGACGGCGCGTCCGGTCCAGCCGGCAGACTCGAGTTCGACGGACCCGCTGCTGCTACCGCATTGAGTCTGGTGCGGACGGCCGGCCTTGCCGGGCGCTCGCCGCCATCGAAGCGGAAGCGCAAGGCGGAGCGAAACGACTTCAACAGCTTCTCCGTCTGAATCACCGCAAACTCACGCGGAGGGACATTTCCCGTAGATCTCTCAAACAAAAGCGAATTCATGCATAGATAAAAATAGGAGAACTCAGTTAGTGAGCTCCGAACAGTATGCTTCAAAAAGAGGGGATTCTCAGAGACACACAAATCCCTTTGTAGAATTTTGATGTCCCCAAGACAGCAGGCGGGGGGGCAGACAGGCAGCAGCACTGCGGGGGAGGGGAGTGGGGTTAACTCCGGCAACACCCCGCCTTCAGAATGTGGGGGGGGCCAGACACAAACTTTAATTCTTCCAGACAAACTTGAGCCCAAAACTTTACCTCCGCATGCATCTTGCATTGACTTTCCATGCGCGCCTATTCTACAAATCCATCCGCTCGGAAAGCTCCACTTCCGCCCTGAAATGGGATCCAACACACTCCTCCCGCCGCGTAATTGTTGACGAGCAAATACCTACCAACATACCGACCAACCAAAGTCATCATGGCCTCATCCAGCAACGACACGCCCAGGCCCAAGCGAAAATCACCCGCCATAGGCCATCACGGTCGCTACTACAACGTCTACGATGCCGTCGCAGGTTTGTTTTCCTTCCCTCTCCTCCTCCTCATCCCTTCCACAAAAACTAACCTCCCCCTGCCTCCAGGCCGGGTAACCACCCACGAAGACCATCCCCAAGCAACCATAACCCCCCCAACCACAATCCACTCCGCCCGCGACAACCGCCTGGCACCCGAAGACGTCCTCTTCCGGCACCGACACGCCCCCATCCGCTACCAAGAAGACGACTTCTACTGGGCGCACGAAGCCCTCCCCTCCACCACAGGACCCTCCACGTCATCAGCCCTCCCGCCGAGCGCGCTCGTCAAGAGCATGCACAGCTACGCCAGCCACTTCTACGAGGCGATGGCGCAGCGCCTCGGCCCGCAGGCGTTTGCGCGGTCGCGGACGATCGACGAGCGGAGCATGGACGAGACGGCGCTGCTGGCGTTTGGGATTTTGATCGAGGAGGCGGGGAGGGAGGGCATTGGGGCGAGGGGGGATTTGGTGTTTACTGAAGGAGAGGGGGAAGAAGGGGGGGATATAGAGGCGGAGGCGCTAGGGAAAGGGAGAGGAGAGGGCCGGAAGGGGACGGGGGCGGGGACGGGGAGCGCGAGGTTGCCCAAGAGGAGGAAGGTTGCGAATGAGGAGTATGTCGAGGAGCGAGGGACTTGAAAGGGTGATGCGACTTGGTGGTTTATTGCTCTGCTGGAGCATCTGTCCGCCCGCCAGCGATTGCTGAGTTGGAAGAGACCTCCAACGCAGGTTCTTTCGGAGCTCACATATTGTTGCCATCGGAAGGGCAGGATCTCAACGGCAACAGAGCCTACCACGGAGCTCTCTCTACGCGCCAGCACGAGCTCGGCACCGGCTTCTCGATGGAACGTCGGGTACCTGGCCATCAAGGTGTTCGCCGGGGAACTCTGGCATATGTATGTGCTCGGAGTCGCAAGTTGACCAGGAAAGACAGTTGCGTTTGGCTGGAGAAGCGCGAGAACTGACTTGGCCATGTATGCGGCCCAGCGGCGTATGAGATGAGGCTCGGAACAGCGCCATGATTGCGAATAGGCGCTGAGAAGCGCCAGGATTAGAGGATTACGACTGCTTTGCTGAAGCCGATGGGAATACCTGGCTCCATTGGAACATGGGACACACTTCGCTTGGAATGCGACGGATGCAGTCAGCCAACAGAGCAGGAAACGACAGGACATGCCCTCTGGGACCAAGCGTCGCCGGCCCAGCGATGGAAGGTATTCGTGTCGCTGTCTCGTTCTGTAGAGCAAGGCTGCATCTAACGCTAGCACGTGGATTCCTAAAACACCCATCACAGTGTCTCAATGTTACCAATGTTTGCTCTGGTAGCAATCACAACCTGCCACTCATGTCCTAAACAGTACGAGGCGCCCTGTCTGGTGACCGAGGCGTGGGATCAGACAGCAATGATCCAACGGCGGGCCCACTGCATGCTACACCAGTGTTACATTCACCGGTGACTTCTCAGCGAGGCACTCCAGGTGAAGCAGTGCGACGGGAGGGGTACTTGGTAGTCAGTAATCGAGAGCGCAACGGTGATACATCTCCGCATCGAGATCAACTGAGAATGGCAGCGCTGATCACTGGCCTGCTGGGAGCCTGGGAGCCCTCGGAGCCCTAGTAGGTTGCACCGACCACCTCGCGCCTTGGGCGAGCTAGGGGGGGGGAATCCTGACCAATCATTGCACCCCGGAGCCATGTCCGGCCAGCGAACGGATTCTGTGGTTCGAGTGTTGATGTGCTTTTCTCCACCAACCCCCGCCATGTCGGTGTAGCGTGCGCGCGCAAGCATACGGGTCGGACAGCCCTTCACAGCAACTGCTTCCAGATCAACACTCTTATCAGGAAAGAGGCTCCGAGGGCGTGGAACTGATGGCCCATCAGACCGCCAGATTGGACCCGTCACAATCTGTGGCGCATCTGAATTTCCGCATTCCACGGCGGCATCAGGAGATGTCCGCGCTGAGAATGGCGATCTGCACCTTCTCTTCTCCGATGCGGGGAAATTCGATCCCTTGGGTTTCTTGACATCTGGTCAGGGTTCGCTCTCCCCATGAAACCCAGTGCTCCAGTTTGCCGAGGGCCCCTCGTAAAACCGGCGCAATGCGGCCCAATTCGCCCTGTAGAAGCACGTAATTCGGGTCTCAACCATCATTAGTGCCAGCCATATCTTGAGTTCCCACGGCGGACAAACTTTGGGGACGACGGGGGGATGTCGGCTTGCCAGATTTGGAGATTTGGAACTGGGAACGAGTCAGCCAAGACTGCCAATCATTTTCGTGGTTGCACTTGGAGTGGAATTTGCTTCTTTTCCCTCCCACCACAATCCCGCTGGTAACTTAGCTCTTGAGAAATAGCATCGCCGAGGACACGGTTCGCATCACTTTTGGCCATCTGGCACTGCCGGGCGCGGCACATGATTCAAGATATTGCGTATAGGAGTCACTGTGTCGGAGTCTGTGCTGACTTTTGTGCCGCGTCACGTCTTCATTCCATCATGGGTGCCTTGGGAAAGCTCTTATCTCGTTGCTGGAAGACACGGAGAAACCTTGTCGCCAGGGGTATCACATCAAGGCGCCCGAGAGGAGATGGCCAGTTTCTGTCACAACCGACAGAGGCCCAAACTGCGCCAAGACGTCATTGTGGGCTGGAGGCATGAACGGCCACCGACGTCGCCAGTGAGGAGCTCCGAATGTGACACCAGCGCGTCGTCGACCTCCCTAAATCCCCTGTTCACCCCCGGCTCGGAAACAACAGGTGCTGTTTGCTGTGGCATCACTCAGCTGCCCCCCGCCACGACCCCTCCCTTTTTTTTTTTTTG
>Ga0247770_1001112_pt1 | contig 23055 bp, 24 predicted proteins | sample UWRJL136409B6_FD_179943 | JGI IMG/M metagenome (GOLD analysis project Ga0247770, IMG submission 179943) | Plant litter microbial communities from Arlington Agricultural Research Station in Wisconsin, United States - UWRJ-L136-409B-6 | ecosystem: Environmental > Terrestrial > Plant litter >... | reverse complement strand
GCGGGGGGGGAGGGCGGGGGCGGCATGCGACGATGCCCGTCGAACCGCACGAGCCGCAGTTGGAGGGGCCGGGGGAGGGGGCCGCCGCGGCATTGTAGACCGCCCGTCGAATCGCCCCGATCCATCGTCCCCGTCGCCGTTCTCCCTCTCCCCCAGGGGTTTTTGGGGGAGAGGGTGGGGGAGAGGGGGCCCGCCGAGGCATGCGCCACAGCCAGTCGCTCTCGACCGATCCGCCTCACCAGATCCGCCCCACCGACACCAGCACTCCGCCGCTCGGGCTGAAGTCGGTGTAGCCGGCCACGTATTCGGCGCGGACGAACCAGCGGCCGTCGGTGCGGAGGCCGAGGCGCACCTCGCCGAGCGATTCGTTGCCGCGGATCTCCTCGTGGCCGCTCCCCACCTGCTGACCCACGACGGTGAGCGTCGGGACGACGGGGCTGGCGTCGTACTCCGCGCGGAGGGCATAGATCAGCAGGTCGTCCTGCTCGAACTCCGGGTCGCGCGTGCCGAAGATCCCCACCCCCGCCTCCGCCCCCACCAGCACCGCCCCGCGCGCGATCCGCCCGCCGACCGTGGCGAAGAAGTCCGTGGCGTCACGATCGAGCCCCACCTCGTTGTCCGTGGTAGGCAGGCGCGCGCCGAAGCGGAGGATGGCGGCCAGCGGCGCGCCCTCGCGCGTCAGGCGCACGGCGGTGGCGACGCGGTAGTCGCCCGCGTCGCGCCGCTCGCCGTCGTCGTCCGGCCGCACGAAGGGCTCGGGCGGGGCGAAGGACCGATCCTCATTGAAGATGCGCCGCACGGTGCCGCCGGCCTCCAGCACCACGCGGCCGGTGCGCCAGAGCGCGCGGAAGCTGCCGGCCTCCACCAGCGTCCCCTCCGTCCCCGCCAGCGACGCGCGCTGGTCGCGCAGCCACCCGCCGCCGGCCTCCGCCGCGACGGTCCGTCCGCCGTCCAGCATCCGCCAGTCGAATGGGTCCAGCGGCCGGAGCTGCGCCGCCGCCGATCCTCCCGAAAGCGCCACGCACGCCAGGGCGAGCGCCGCCGTCCCGCGAATCCGCATCGAATCTCCCGATCTCGTCCGTTGAATCAGGCGCCCGCGCCGTCCGCCGCCTCGGCGCGCGCCTGGCGCACCCAGCCGTCGTTGTGGCGGTGGCGGTCCAGCCCCAGCGCCTCGATCTCGTCGTAGTGGCGGCCGACCTCCACGCCCACCCACCCCAGCACCAGGCCGATGGCATCGTCGCGCGCGCGGATGGGCGCCCACACCACGTCGCCGTCGTGCCAGGCCATCGCGGCCTGCTCGCCCACGCCGCCGTGGTAGTCCGTCTCCACGTAGATCACTCCGTCCATCGCCGACATCCGCGCGCCCAGCCGCGCCAGCCCCTCCGTCAGCCGGTCCAGCTCGTCGTACGCGCGGCCGCCGGCCCCCGCCTCCGCCGCCAACTCGTCCGTCACGGGGAGGAAGCCGAGGCCGTCCCCCAGCCGCGCGATCCACCCCTCCTCCATCCCCTCCGCCCCGCGCCGCAGCACTTCCATCCGCGCGATGAACCCCGCCACCCGGTGGGTCCGGTGGAACGGCGTGGACCCGCTGGCGGATGGATCGATCTCGATCGCCCGCGCGCCCGCCGGAGCCGCGGCGCCGACGATCCGCGCCCGCCGCTCCGCGTCCCCCGGCGGCGCATCCGCCATCGCCTGCTCGATCCAGTCGTCGTTGCCGCGATGCCGGTCGAGCCCGAGCGCCTCGAACTCGTCGCGAGCCTTCCCCTTCTCCGCGCCGATCCGCCGCAGCGCGTCGCTCACCACGCCGATCCTCGCCTTCTCCGGCCCGAAGGCGATCCGCCCGTCCTTCCACGCGATCGCCGCCTGGTCGCCCGTGCCGCCGAAGTAGTCCGTCTCCACGTACGCCACCGCCCCGCCGCGCGACATCGCCGCCCCCAGCCGGGCCAGCGCGTCCGTGAGCCGATGGAATTGCTCGTACGCCACCATTCGCCCGCCCGTCTCCTCGTCCACCTCCTCCGTCACGGGGAGAAACCCGAAGCCCTGCGCGAGCGGCGCCACGTGCGCGCTCCGCAGATGCGCCGTGCACGCGCGCAGCACGTCCTCGCGCGCGACGAAACCGGAGATGGAGTGGGCCATGAAGTCAAAACTCGGGATCAGGGTGCTCGCGTGACCTTCGCGCGCTGCGCCGCCTGGAACGGGCCGATCCCGGGCGACCAGAGGAGCGTTCTGGCCACGATGAAGTAGCCGACCGTGAGGAGCGCCATCACCAGGCCCTCCGCCGTCTCTCCTCTCGAGAACAGCGTCTGCGTCACGCCCATCCCGATGAAGACCGCCACGGCGGCAAGGGCGAGCATCAGCCACCGTGCCCAGGCGTGCCCGCGGTACAGCAGCCACGCGAGCAGGATCGTCAGCGCGAAGCGTACGGACTGCACCGGAAGGGAATCCATGCCCACGCGCAGCACGTAGGCGATCGTGATCCCGATCGACAATCCCACCATGGTGCCGGCGGCCCGAACCACGTCGTTGTGCCCGCGCTCGACGAGATCCGGCTGCACTTCCTCGGTCATTTGGAGATGGGAGATGGGATGATGACGATCAGTCGGCGTGGCGTGCGGATCCGCGTGCTGCTCTCCAGTGCTCCTCGAAACCCGGCGGAAGAGGCTGGTTGCCGAACGCGTAACGCAAAAGCTCGAGCTTCAACTCGCGATCGGACCACTCCGGGTGCTCGCTCCGAAGGCGCGTAAGGGCAATCTCGCGCACGAAGTCACTCATCTCGATCGCGATCTGCAGGCGCTGCAGGTCCGTCATCCGCCTGTAGATGCTGAGTTGGACCTCGGCGGCTTCGGGGCTGGTGTCGCTCATCTCCATCTCCTTCGCGGAATCAGCCCGGAATGCACGGCGATGGGCCGCGATTCAACCGGTTCGGCTCGCGGGAGCGCTGGAGGCGAGCGGCGCGGCCGGCGATCGGCCGGGGCGGGCACGGATCGATCTTCATGACGACGCGCGTGGGGAGAGGCTCACCCCGCCGGTAGTCGGCGACGCCCGTCCGGTAGCCCACGTCCCACACGTAGACACCGGAATCCTCGATGGAGAAGTGGGCCCGGTTCATCACCCGCGCGAAACGGAAGACGCGCTCGGCCGTGCTCGCCCACGACACGCGGCGCGGGAAGCTGACCCGGCCCTGCTCGTCCGTGAGCCGGATCCGCTCCAGCTGATCGCCCATCGCCGTCGCGTCGTACCATCGCTGCCGCGCCGTGGCGTACGGGATGGGCTCGCCGCGCTCGTCCACGACGGTGACGTCCCACGCGGGAGCCACGACCCGGGGCCACGGGCACAGGAGCAGCAGCGTGGCGCCCAGGATCACCCGGAGACCCCAATCGCCGCGCATCTCAGCCTCCCCCACGGCGCCGGATGGAGCGGGCTATCCCGGGGGCGGCACCCGAGGTCGCCCCCGGAAGGCAGCGCGATCCGGCGCCGGAGGGGCCGAAGTGCCGCAGGCGGGCGGCGCGGCCGAGAACGGGCTTCGTCATGCAATCGTCGTACTGCGCGACGAGGAGTCGGGGACCCGGCCGTGCCCGCGAGTAGACCACCAAGTTCGGCCGGTACCCCGGCTCCCACACGTAGGCGTGCGCATCCGCTCGAGCCCCGTCCACCTGACGCCCGCCGGCCAGCCATCCGTAGCGAACGAGCCGCTCCGTCGTGCTCGCCCACGCCCACCGGCGCGCCAGGGTGACCCGGCCCCGCTCATCCGTCCAGTAGCTCCGCTCCAGCGGGTCGCCCATCGCCGTCCGGTCATGCCAGCCCTGCACCACCACGAGCTTGGGGACGGGCTCCCCATGCTCGTCGACCACCGTCAGCTCCCAGCGCGGCGCCACGAGCGTGGGCCACGGGCGGCGAGCAGGATTGTGAGTCCCAGGATGATCCGAACCGACCGGTCACGCATACGTCTTTGGCCGCGAAGGATGGAGCGGCTCCGCGTCGGGCGCGAAGGCAACGAGGCCGCCTTCAGCTTCCGTTCCGCCTCGCCCAGCGGTCCAGGTTGGGGAGGACGCCCGAGGCGCGGGTGAGCACCTCGTCGGGGTAGCCGAGGGCGCGCTTGATGGCGATGTCGCGCTGGACGGGGTTCTTCTCGCGCTCCAGCGACACCACGCGCGCCCGGCCCAGCTCGCGCACGTAGTAGAACGAGTTCGTCGGCACCGGATAGTCGCTCCCGTGCAGCGTGCGCTCCACCAGCTGCGCGTCGCGCGCGAAGCGCGGGAGGTGCGGGAAGCGGGAGAGGTTGCTCATCCCCGAGTTGTCCACCCACAGGCGCGGGAACTCGTCCAGCCACCGCTTCAGGAGCGGCACCTGGTCCTCGTCGCGGGCGTAGGTGACGGGCGCGGCGGTGTGCGCCACGATCACCGGCACCCCCTCGCGCAGCGGGCGCTCCATCAGCCGCAGGTCCTTGAGCCGCGCATCCACCTGCGCGAAGGTGTTCTCGCTCCCCCCCGAGTGCACCAGGATGGGCGTCCCCGTCTCCGCCAGCCGCCGGTAGAACGGCATCAGCGATGGATCGCTGGGGTCGATGCGCTGGGTGGCGGGGAGCCACTTGATCAGCACCGCGCCCCCCTCGATGCACTCCTCCAGCCGCTCCATGGCGTCGCGGCGGTGCGGGTTCACCGAGGGCCCGGGAAGGAGCTCCGGGTGGCGGCGGCACGCCTCGAACACCCACGACGGGCAGACGATCATCTGCGACAGCCCCTCGTCCAGCTCGCCCCGCGCGTCGTACACCCCGTCGAAGCCCAGGGCGACGGCGTGCTCCACCTCGCTCCCGCGCACCCGCTCGGCCAGCCGCGCCGCCCAGTCCGCGTCGAAGGAGGTCTCCAGCTGATGCGCGGTGACGCCGTGCATCCACTTGAGCGCGCGGAAGGTGAGCCGCTTCCGCAGCGCGGGCGAGGTCCAGCACCCGGACGCCTCCGTCCCCACCCCCGCCAGGTGCGCGTGCATGTCGATCCGCACCGGCGGAGCCAGCCGCGCCGCCGTCATGCCGCCACCCCGCAGTGCGCCTCGATCCACCCCGCCGCGCGGTCGATGGCCTGCGGATCGAGCGCCGTGCTCCAGTGCGATCCACCCTCCACGCGCATCAGCTCCGCGCGCGGGAGCCGCGCCGCCAGCCGCTCCCCCTGCGCCGGCGGGACCAGCCGGTCGCGCGTCCCGTAGACCAGGAGGACGGGGATGTCGATCGATCGGGCCGCGTGATCCAGGTCCACCTCCCGCAGCAGTGCGTTGACCGCCCCCACGTAGCCGAACGCGCCGCCCGCCGGTCCCGATCGCCGGAACGGGTACGCGCGCCGCTTCACGGGGCCGAAGGCGGGGACCAGCCCCCAGAGCCCGTAGTGCTCCCGCTGCGCCAGCGTCGCCAGCCGCAGGAAGCCGCGCGCCTCCGCCAGCGCGATCCCCGAATCCAGCGTCACGGCGGAGGGCGAGGAGAGGACGACGGCGGACGACGCGTGCGGGATCGTCCCGCTCGCCAATGCGTGCAGCGCCAGCGATCCGCCGAAGGAGTGGCCGACCAGGTGGAGCGGGAGATCGGCCCGCCCGCGCTCGGCTTCCGCGACCGCGGCGGGGACGGCGTCCAGGACGGCGGGGAGGGAGAAGACGGTGGTGCTCTCCGCCCCGTGGCCGTCCACGTCGAAGGCGAACACCTCGAATCCCCGGCCGAGAAGCGCCTTGAAGAGCGCCACCTGCGGATACAGCGCGTCGTTCCCCGCGCCGTGCACCGCGACGACGCGGCCGCGCGCCTCGCCCGCGGGCGTCAGCCGGAACGCCGCCGTCTCGCCGCCGGCGTTCGGGCGGAGGTAGCGGACGCGCTCCAGCCGCGCGCCGGACCGCGCCATCCAGCGCTCCAGCCGGCCCAGGCAGGGCGCGGCCGTCATCGCCCTCCGCCGGGCGCGGCGGAGGCCTGGTGGCGGTCGCCGCCCATCCACCCCTTCTCCGAGTCCGCCGGGGCGCTGGTGCCGGCCGCCTCCGCCTCCTTCGCGTCCCGCAGCGACGCGTGCTCCTGCTGGATCGCGCCGAGGGGGAGGCCGGGCGGCGCCAGGTCCGGGCCCACCTCGCCGGTGATCAGCCGCGCGCCGCGCTGCCAGGTGAGGTACGAGAACGCCCACTGGACGAAGACGATCAGCCGGTTGCGGAACCCCACCAGGAACATGATGTGGATGAAGAGCCACGCCAGCCAGGCGATCAGCCCGCTCATCCGGATCCCCGCCGTCTCCATGATGGCGGCGCGCCGGCCGATGGTGGCCATGCTCCCCTTGTCCACGTAGTGGAAGGGCTTGCGGCTCTGCCCCAGGATGGTGCGCTTGATGTTGGCCGCCGCGAGCGCCCCCATCTGGTTGGCGACCGGCGCCACGCCGGGGAGCGGCTTTCCCTTCTCGTCGGAGAGCGACGAGAGGTCGCCGATCACGTAGATCTCGGGGTTGCCGGGAAGCGTCAGGTCCCTGTCGATCACCACCCGCCCCACGCGGTCCGTCGGGAGCCCCAGCTTCTTCCCCAGCGGCGACGCGGTGACGCCCGCGGCCCACACCACGTGGTGCGTGCGGATGGACTCGTCGCCGATCCACACCCGGTCCGGCTCGATCCGGGTGACGACCGACCCCGTGCGCACCTCCACGCCGATCTTCTCCAGCGCCTTCATCGCGTAGGCGGACAGCTCCTCGTGGTACGCCGCCAGCACCCGCGGCCCGCCCTCGATCAGCACCACGCGCGACTGCGAGGGGTCGATGCGGCGGAAGTCGCGGAGAAAGGAGTGGCGGGCGATCTCGGACATCGCCCCCGCCATCTCCACCCCCGTGGGCCCCGCGCCGACGACGACGAAGGTGAGCAGCGCGCGCCGCTCCTCCGGGTCCGGCTCCTGCTCCGCGGCCTCGAAGGCCAGGAGGAAGCGGCGGCGGATCTCCGTGGCGTCCTCCAGCGTCTTGAGCCCGGGCGCCAGGCTCTCCCACTCCGGGTGGCCGAAGTAGGCGTGCGTGGCCCCCGTGGCCACGATCAGGTAGTCGTAGGCCAGCGGGTCGCCGTGGGAGAGGATCACCCGGCGCCCCTCGCGGTCGATCTCCGTGACCTCGGCCATCAGCACCTCCGCGTTGCGCTGCCTGCGGAGGACGCTGCGGATGGGCGCGGAGATGTCGGCCGGGGAGAGGGCGGCGGTGGCCACCTGGTAGAGGAGCGGCTGGAAGACGTGGTGGTTGCGCCGGTCCACCAGGGTGATGGTGACCGGCGCGTTGCGCAGCCGCCGCGCCGCCGCCAGCCCGCCGAACCCGCCGCCGATGATCACCACGTGGGGAACCCGCAGAATCCGCGTCGCCATCCCATCCTCCGTTGCCCGAGCCGGCCAGGGTCCTGCACCCGCCCTTGAAGTTACGCGGGCGAGGCGCGCGCGAAAGTACGACAGCGCGAAAGCGGCGGATGTGACGCGGCGGCGGCGACCGTCGTGAAATCCGCCGCCCCTCGCGCCCTCGTACTTCGTGGCGGGCGCCTCCATGCCGGTTGACGGGGCCCGTCCCCGCGCCTAACCTCCCAGGCTCGGCAAGCTCCGTGAACGATGGGAGACAGATGACGGCCCAAGCACCGACGATCCCACGATACCGCCTGGCCCCACCCACCGAGGACGACGCGCTGGCGATGCTGGCGCGCGTGCTGGGCGTGGACCAGGCGGCGGCCACCTGGCTGGGGGCCTGCCGCGACGCGGGTGTCCGCCGCACCGACGCGGGCCTTTCGCCGGCGGAGCTGGCGCGCGTGGCCGAGCGGCTGTCGAAGGCCGCGGGGCCCACGGGGGTGATCGGGTCGTCGCTGGGAGTGCGGGCGCGCACCTGGCTGCTGCTGAACCGGGGGGGCGCGTGATGGTGGATCCGAAGAAGTCCGTGGACCTGGGCGACACGGCGCGGCTGGAGGAGATCGCCGAGCTGGACCTGCTGGGCCCCGAGGTGGACGACATCCTCCAGGCCACCGCCGAGGAGGCCGCCGAGCGGCTGCGCCTGCCGATGTCGCTGGTGAGCGTGGTGACGGACCAGGCGCAGTACTTCGCGGCGCACCACGGCCTCACCGGGTGGATGCGCGAGGCGCGCGGCACGCCCACCGAGTGGTCGTTCTGCGCCAACGCCGTGCGGAGCGGCGAGCCCTTCGTGGTGGAGGACGCGGCCACGCACCCGCTGGTGCGCGAGAACCCGCTGGTCACGGAGGACGGGATCCGCTGCTACGCCGGGATCCCGCTGGTGACGGTGCGCGGCCACATCCTGGGCACCCTCTGCGTGATCGGCACGGAGGCCCGCTCCTTCTCCGAGGACGAGATGGACACCCTCCGCACCCTCGCCGACCGCGCCGTCGAGCGCATCGAGGAGCGGCGCGGGGGCGGGGAGCAGAGCTGACGATCGTGATCGAGCCGACGATGAGGTGAGGAGCGGGGTGATGGCGGGTCGAGCATCGGCGCTAGCGAGCGGCGTCCAGGCGAGCCGCACGCTCCGCGGGGGTGCGTGAACACACCCGCTGCAACCACGGGAAGCCCTCCGGGCTGTGCGGTGTGGGGGAGGACGGCAGTGCGTATCCTTTCAATCTTCTGAAGCCTCGCCCGCGCCACCCTTTCACCCGCACCGGATCATGTGGCGAGGCTTTCCGTCGTTTTAGCGGGTGTGTTCACGCACCCGGACGGAGCCGGCGCCCTCGCTGATCCTCGAATCTCGCGACGAGATCGGCGGCCGGGATCCGCATCCCACGACGAAAGCGGCGTCCGCGCGGGAGATCCACGCGGACGCCGTTCTTCGTTTCGATCGCTCTGCCGCCGCCGTCATCGAACGAGTCGTGCGCACGGACCGGGTGCGAGGGCAGGATTTGGGTTCGGACCGGGGCGCGGGGTCAGGGCATCTCGACCAGGGTCCAGTACTTGTTCAGCGCCGCCATGGCATCGCAGAAGCTGGCGAAGGTGACGGGCTTGAGGAGGTAGCCGGCCACGTTCAGGTCGTAGGCGTCCACCTTGTCGCGCTCGTCGTTGGAGGTGGTCAGCACCACCACCGGCGTGGAGGCGAGCTGCGGGTCCTGGCGAACCTCGCGCAGGAACTCGATCCCGTTCATCCGCGGCATGTTCAGGTCCAGGAGGATGATGCGCCGCTCGCGCGGGATCTCCCCGCCGCGCAGCTGCTCCAGCGCCTCCACGCCGTCGCGGGCCACGAAGAGCGGATTGGCGATGCGGTTCTTCTGGAAGGCGCGGCGGACGTTCATCACGTCCACCTCGTCGTCCTCGACCAGCAGGATGTTCAGCATCCGTTCTCCGTTCATGGGCATCGGCTCCGGCCATCGGGCCACGGCGCGGCGATCTCGGACGCGCGGCGTGCGGGAAGGCGCAGCCGCCGTGCAATATCCGGGCTATCCGAGGCCCCACCGCTTCTCCCTCGCCGGATCACGGATGCGCTTTCGTCCGCGTGGATGCGCGCGTTCAGGCAAGCACGTGATTTGCGAGGCCCGGCGCGTCACCCGCGCGCCGGCGAGGCGGGCTCGCCGTCCGTACCGTTCGACGATCCAGACGAGATGACCACCGACACGCGGCGCGACGCCGCGATCCCTTCCGGCGGCGCCTACGAGGTGTTCGCCGGCGAGAGCGAGATGGCCGCGCGCTGCCGCGCCCTGGACTGGTCGGCCACGCCGCTGGGGCCGGTGAGCGGCTGGCCCCCCGCCCTGCGCTGGGCCGTGCGCACGGCCCTGGAGGCGCCGTTCCCCATCAACCTGTGGTGCGGGGCGGAGCTGGTGCTGATCTACAACGACGGCTACCGCCACGTGCTGGGATCCAAGCACCCCGGCTCGCTGGGCCGCCCGGGCGCGGAGGTCTGGAGCGAGATCTGGGGCGAGATCGCGCCCATGTTCACGCAGATCCGCGGCGGCGGGCCCCCGGTGTACGCCGACGACGCGCCCTTCGTGGTGGAGCGCGCCGAATCGGCCGGGGTGGACGGGGAGGACGGGCCCAACGCCTGGTTCACCTTCTCGCTCTCGCCGGTGCGCGACGAGGCGGGGGAGGTGGTGGCGTTCCTCAACATCGTCTCCGAGACCACCGGCCGCATCCTGGCCGAGCGCGCCACCGAGGCCGCGCGGCGCGACGCGGAAGCCGCCGAGGCGCGCCTCCGCGACGTCTTCGCCCAGGCGCCCGCCTTCCTGGCGGTCCTCCGCGGCGAGGACTTCGTCTTCGAGTTCGTCAACGACGCCTACTACCAGCTGGTCGGCTACCGCGAGCTGGTGGGGAGACCGGTGTTCGAGGCGCTTCCCGAGGTGCGCGGGCAGGGGTTCGAGAACCTTCTGGGCGGCGTGCTCTCCACCGGGAAGCCGTTCATCGGGCGCGAGGTGCCCGTCACGGTGATGCGCTCGCCGGGCGCCGAGGCGGAGGAGCGCTTCGTGGACCTGGTGTACTACCCGCTCACCGAGGCGGACGGCACGCGCACGGGCGTGGTGGCGCACGGCTCCGACGTCACCGCCCAGGTGCTGGCGCGCCGCGAGGTGGAGCGGAAGGCCGAGGAGCTGGCGCGGGTGGCGGCCGCGCTGGAGGCCAGCAACCGCGAGCTCGACCAGTTCGCGTACGTCGCCAGCCACGACCTCAAGGCCCCGCTGCGCGGCATCTCCAACCTCTCCCAGTGGATCGAGGACGACCTGGGCGAGGCACTGGGCGGCGAGTCGCGCGAGCACATGGCGCTCCTGCGCGGGCGCGTCCAGCGGATGGAGGGGCTGATCGACGGGATCCTCCACTACTCGCGCGCCGGTCGCTCGCGGGGGGCGGTGGAGCGGGTGGACACGGGGGCCCTGGCGCGCGAGGCCGCCGACCTGCTGGCGCCTCCGCCGGGGGTGGTGGTGGAGGTGGCGCCGGGGATGCCGGTGATCATGACGGAGCGGCTCCCGCTCCAGCAGGTCTTCCTGAACCTGATCGGCAACGCGGTCAAGCACAGCGGCTCCGCGAGCGGGACGGTCCGCGTGTCGGTGCGCGACGACGAGGGGACGTGCGAGTTCTCGGTGAGCGACGAGGGGCCGGGGATCGCGCCCGAGTTCCACGACCGGATCTGGGGGATGTTCCAGACGCTGCAGCCGCGCGACCGGGTGGAGGGGACGGGGATCGGGCTCTCGGTCGTCAAGAAGCTGGTGGAGAGCCGCGGCGGGCGGGTGTGGGTGGAGTCGGCGCCCGGCGAGGGCGCCACCTTTCGTTTTCTATGGCCCGCGGACAGGACGGAGGTCGAGCCGTGACATTCTTGGACGAGCCGGTGCGCGGGGAAGGTGCGGACGATCGCGTGGAGCGGCGGAGCGCCGCGGGAGAGGGAGGCGGCGAGCCCCCGGCGGCCCCGGGAGAGGGTGCGCTGCGAGCGCGCGTCCTGATCGTGGACGACGACCGGATCGACCGGATGGCGGTGCGGCGGCACCTGGCCCACGCTTCCGCGGAGATCACCGTGGAGGAGGCGGACGGCGTGCTGGCGGCCATCAACCGGCTCACGGCCGACGCGTTCGACTGCGTGGTCCTCGACTACAACCTCCCCGACGGAGACGGCCTCACCTTTCTGCGCGGCCTGCGGACCGCGGGGATCGAGGCGCCGGTGGTGATGCTCACCGGCCAGGACGACGCCGAGGTCACGCGCCAGCTCATGCTCTCCGGGGCCGCCGCGTACATCTCCAAATCCAGCCTCTCCCCCGAGCTCCTGCTCACCTCCATCCGCGACGCCATCCAGGGACGGCGATAGCTCCCGGGAGGGACGCGGATCTGTGTGGACGAGGGGCCGTCGATGCGAATCGACGGCCCTCGTTTGCGTAGCCGATCACACCGAATCATGCGGCGAGGCTTTCCGTGGTTCCAGCGGGTGTGTTCACGCACCCGAACGGGGGCGGCGTCCGCGTTGATGTGTCGGATTCGCACGGATTATCGGCGTACCCGAACGGAATGCGCGTCCACGACGAAAACGGCGTCCGCGCGGATCATCCACGCGGACGCCGTTGGTCGTTTTGGCCATCGATATCGATTGCGTCGGGGATCCAACGTTCACGCCCCGCACGGGCCCGACGTCCACGTTGATGCCCGGATCTCGCGTCGGGATCGGCGTACGGGATCGGTGGCGACAACGAAACGGCGTCCGCGCGGAATCATCCACGCGGACGCCGTTCGCCGTTTCGGCCGTCGATCTCGATCTCGATCTCGATCGTAATCGAACCGATCCGCCGCCGACCTTACTCCTGGTGCGACGGGGGGCGGTGCCTGGGGGTGCCGGTGCCGCCGCCGGGGCCTCCGCCCAGGTCGAACCCGCCGCGGCCTTCGGGGCGGGTGCCCTCGGGGCGGCGGGCGGGGCCGTTGCCGTCGTTGAACGAGGCTTCCAGGCGCGCCACCTTGCCGTTCAGCCGCCCCACCAGGATGCGCGTGGCGCGCAGGTCGTGGTTGGACTCGATCAGCATCAGCGCCATGTCGGCGGCGCCCCACAGCAGGCCCGCGAAGACGATGATGCGCGTGGCCTCCACCATCAGCGTGGGGATGGCGGAGTTGCCCTCGCGCATGATCCCGATCACCGCCTCGCCGATCAGCAGCAGGATCAGCAGGATGGAAAGGAGCTTGAAGAGCCGCGCGATGTAGCGCAGCCCCTCGTGCGGCTCCATGTCCTGGTCGCGCACGTCCATGTCGGCCGGGAGCTGCTGCTCCACGCGCGCGCCCTCCGCCCGGCGCTCGCTCCCGCGCCCCTCCGTGGTCACCCGGATCTCTTCCGCCATCGTCGTCGTCCCCTCCCCCGTTTCGGCCGCCCCCGTCCGGGCGCGGTCCGTCAAGTCACGTCGTTACCAGCGCGCCCGGAAGCCGCGCGTGTCGAGGTGCACGAACCCCGAGTGCGCCCCCGTGGGCGTGTACACGCCGATCCCCCCGATCATGCTGGGGTACTTCTTCTCCACCGTCTCCGCCGCCTGCGCCAGGAAGCGCGCGTCCCCCACGTCGACCCGGCCGTCGCGGTTGATGTCGTCCATCCGCGTGTCGCCGTCGTTGTCGATGGCGATGTCCATGGCGTCGCCGTACATGTGGCGCGACAGGCTGGCCCGCCCGGCCGTGTTCCCCCCGCCCTCGTTGTAGCTGGGGGTGCGGAAGGCGCTGATCACGAAGATGTTCTTGACCGGGTACCCCATCCGCCCCAGCTCCTGCAGCGTCAGCTCCACCTTGTCCAGCACCTTGGGCTGCAGCGCCACGTACTTGGGCCACACCCCCTGCTGCCCCTTGGTGAGGAAGTCCTTGAGCTGCACGTGCTCGGAGAGCTGCATGTTCTGGTTCTCCTGCGTCACCCGCACCAGCCCGGCCGGCGGCTCGTAGATGGGCTTGGTGGCGCCGCCGCGCTCGAAGGGCCAGCTTCCCACCCGGTAGGTGCCGATGCGGCCGCTCTGCTTGGCCGAGAGCGGCACCAGCGTGATCACGCTGACGTCCGAGGCGGGGCGGATGGCGTCGGCCATCCGCAGCATCACGTTCCAGATGCCGGGAGCCGAGGGCGCGGGCCCCGTGGCGTCCACCTGCTCGCCCGTGGTTCCCTGCGCGGGCTGCAGCACCACCGCCGCGCCGCCGGGGAGCGAGTCGGTGCTGGTGGGGACGTTGAGCTCCTCGCCGGGCTTGACCACGGCCACGTTGACGGCGCCGCTCTGCCCGCGCACGTCCGCCTCGAAGTCCTCGGCGAAGCTGCGCACGAACTCGTCCACCATGAACGCCGGCTCGGCCGGCGCGTCGGCGGCCAGCGGGCTGCGCAGGATGCTGCGGCTGATGGTGGCCACCGGCGCCCGCTCGCCCGTGCGGTCCGCCAGGAGGATGGAGTACGTCCACCCGGTGAGGAACACCGCCATCAGGAGCGTGGCGACGCGATTGAAGCTCCGCTCCGCGCGGGGGCTGAGCCCCGCCTTCTCCCACCGCGAGTGCGGCTCGCGGACCAGGGGAAACAGGTAGTGGTCTTCTGCGTATTCCATAGGCCGTCGCGCTTGTTCAATCCCCGTGCCGCCCCGGCCGCTTGCGCGCGCCGTCGCCCGCGGCGATCATCGCAAGCGGGCCCCGCGGCGTTGGATACGCGGCGCTACGCCAGTTTCGGTCCACCCCCAGCCCCATCGCCCCGCACCATGCCCCGCGATCCCGCCCGCCCCGCCCCCGCCTTCCGGGGCGACGCCACGCTCTCCATGGAGCAGGCCAACGTCATCGCCCTGGTCTTCATCCCCGCCGCCCTGGCGCTGGTGGCGGCGCACGGGTGGATCTGGGGAGCGGCGAGCCTGAGGGCGGGGTTCGGCGACGTCATCTCCCTGGTCTTCCTCCCCGTCTTCCTGGCGTGCATCGTGGCGCACGAGGCGCTGCACGCGCTGGGCTTCGCGCTGGCGGGCGCGCCGCGGAGCGCCCTCCACTTCGGCATCGACCGCAGGACCTTCTCGCCCTTCGCCGGGTGCACGGCGCCGGTGCGGGCGACCGCCTACCGCGTCGCCGTCCTCCTCCCCGCGCTGGTCCTGGGCGTGGCGCCGCTCGCGTACGGGCTGGCGACGGGGGTGGCGTGGGCGTCCATCTGGGGCGCCTTCATGCTCCTCTGCGCCGGCGGCGACTTCGCCGCGCTCTGGGCCATGCGCGCCGTCCCGGGGCGCGCCCGCGTCCTCGACCACAGCGAGCGCGTGGGCTGCCGCGTCGTCGCCGACTGATGCCCATCCGCGACCGATCCACGCCATCCCCCATCGCCCCGCGCGAGCCGCGACCGATCCACGTCGCCCGCCGCGCGCGTACCCGTGTCGTCGACCGATCCGTCCCCGTCGATCGATCCCGATCCTCCATCCTCCCGATCCCCGATCCCCATCCCATGACTCCCGACCGCGCGCGCTTCGTCGACCTCCTTTCCCGCCTCGTCCGCATCAACTCCATCAACCCGGCGTTCGGCGACGGGACCACGAACGAGGCGGAGCTGGCGGCGTTCGTGGCGGGGGAGATGGAGGGGCTGGGGATGGAGGCGCGGCGCCTGGAGCCGGAGCCCGGGCGGGTGAGCGTGCTGGGCCGCCTCCCCGGCGCCGGCGGCGGCCCCTCGCTGATGCTGTACGCGCACCTGGACACGGTGGGGATCGAAGGGATGGCGGACCCCTTCTCGGGCGAGGAGCGCGACGGGCGCGTGCACGGGCGCGGCGCGTACGACATGAAGGCGGGGCTGGCCGCCTGCCTGGCCGCCGCGCGCACCCTCCGCGACGCCGGCGTCCGCCTCCGCGGCGACCTGCTGATCGCCGCCGTGGCGGACGAGGAGGTGGCGAGCATCGGGATGGCGGACCTGCTGCGGCACGCCACGGCGGACGCGGCGATCGTCACGGAGCCCACGGAGATGCGCGTCTGCCTGGCGCACAAGGGGTTCGTGTGGGTGGAGGTGGAGACCTTCGGGCGGGCGGCGCACGGGAGCCGCTTCGGGGAGGGGATTGACGCGAACATGCGGATGGGGCGCTTCCTGGCGCGGCTGGACGGGCTGGAGAAGGAGCTGCGCGCGTCGCCGCCGCATCCGCTGGTGGGGCCGCCCTCGCTGCACGCGGCCGTGCTGAGCGGGGGCACCGGCGCCAGCACCTATGCCGCGCACTGCCGCCTGGAGATCGAGCGCCGCACCGTCCCCGGCGAGACGGAGGAGACGGTGCTGGCCCAGATCCGCGCGATCACGGACGCCCTCGTGGTGGAAGATCCCACGTTCCGCGCGGAGGTGCGCGCCACGCTCACCCGCGGCGGCTTCGAGGCGCGCGCGGACGCGCCTGTCGTGCGCTCCCTCGTGGGCGCGGCGGCGGAGGTGCTGGGGAGCGAGCCGGAGACGTTCGGCGCGCCGTACTGGATGGATTCCGCGCTGATCGCCGGCGCCGGCATCGACACCGTGGTCATGGGCGCGACGGGTGGCGGCGCGCACGAGGACGTGGAGTGGGCGGACGTCGACACCCACGTGCAGCTCACCGCCATCCTCGCCCGCGCCGCCGCCGACTTCTGCGGCCGGGCGGGGTGAGGCGCGCGACGCGGGCGTCGGTGCGCGCGGGTGCGTGAACACACCCGCTACAACGACGGGAAGCCTCGCCAACGATCTCCGTGAAATCGGGGATCGAGCGGCGAGGCTTCGTGCGTGGTGCCGTTGCGGTTGGACTTTTTCCACCACGTCGCGGACTTCGCCGCGCGCGATTTATGTCTCCCACCATCCTCTCCCGGAACGGGGGAGGACAGACCGCCCAGCGGTCAGGAGGGGGCCGCCGCGGCATTGTAGACCGCCCGTCGAACCGCCCCGATCCTCCGTTGCCGCCGCCGCCGCCGCCGCCGCCGCCGTCGCCGTTCTCCGTCGTCCGGCGACGCGGGATGGTGGCCGATGGGCCGAGAACCGGACGCGAGGAACGGAGTATTCGCTATCGCTCACCATCCTCCGGCCCTTGTGCGCCACCGATGCGCGCCTAAGCTTAGCCGCATGTCTGCAAAGAGAATCTCCGCCGCCGTCCTCCTGGCGCTGCTGGCGCTCCCCGCGACCCCCGCCGCCGCCCCCGCGCAGGAAGGCGTGGGCGCGTACCGGGGCGCCGCCGCGCTGGGGCTGGCGCTGCGCCGCCTGGGCACCACCAAGCGCGTGCTCATGGTGGGCGCCCACCCCGACGACGAGTACACGCCCCTCATCGCCCGCCTGGCGCTGGAGGACGGCGCCGACGTGGCCTACCTCTCCCTCACCCGGGGCGAGGGCGGCCAGAACGGCATCGGCCCGGAGCTGGGGGAGGGGCTGGGGCTGCTGCGCACGGAGGAGCTGCTGGCCGCCCGCCGCGTGGACGGCGCGCGCCAGTTCTTCACCCGCGCCTACGACTTCGGCTTCTCCAAGAACGCCGAGGAGGCGTTCGGGCACTGGCCGCGCGAGGAGCTGCTCCGCGACGCGGTGTGGGTGATCCGACGCTTCCGGCCGGACGTGGTGGTCAACGTCTTCAGCGGCACGCCCCGCGACGGGCACGGGCAGCACCAGGTGTCCGCCATCATCGGCCGCGAGGCGTTCGAGGCGGCGGGCGATCCGCGCCGCTTTCCCGAGCAGCTCACCGGCGGCGTGACGGCGTGGAAGCCGGCCAAGCTCTACCAGTCTCTCTGGGCGGGCGCCGAGGGCTCGACGCTGCGGCTGGAGGTGGGCGGATACGACCCGCTCTTCGGCCGCTCGCCCTTCCAGCTGGCCACGGCCAGCCGCTCGCTCCACCGCTCGCAGGACATGGGGCGCGCCGAGTCGGCCGGGCCGCGCTTCGGCTACCTGCGCCGCGTCCTCCCCGCGCCGGACGGGCGGACGGAGGCGTCGATGTGGGAGGGGATCGACACCACGCTGGTCATCCCCCGTCCCGCCAACCCGCCGCGCGGCGTCACCGCGATGCAGATGGGCGCGCAGGCGTACCGCCTGGGGGTGGAGCGGCTCTCGAAGGGCGAGGTCCCGCTCCGCCCCGACTCGCTGGTGCCGATGCTGCAGATGATGGTGCGCGGGCTGGAGATGCACCGCCTCCCCGACGGCAGCCGCTTCGCGGCCGGGGTGGAGGGCGAGCTCCGCGACGCGCGCGAGGCGCTGGCGCTGGCGTCGGGCGTGGTGCTGGACGCCGTGTCGGACGACGCGCGGATCGTCCCGGGGCAGGAGATCACCGTCGACCTCTCGCTCTGGAACGGCGGGAGCACGGCGGTGGGGGTGGATTCGCTCGCCCCCGCGCTCCCGGCGGGGTGGACGGCGACGGCGGTGGATCCGCTTCCGTCCACCGTGGCGCCCGGCGCGCTGGTGACGCGCAAGTTCCGCGTGCGGGTGCCGGCGGACGCGCGGCCCACGGAGGCGTACTTCCTCCGCGCCCCCCGCGACGGCGACCTGTACCGCTGGCCGGCGGAGCGCGACGCGCACGGCCTCCCCTTCGAGCCCGCGCCGCTCCGGGCCGCCGCCCGCCTGCGCGTGGGCCAGGCGCCGCTCCCGCTGGAGGCGGAGGCGACGTTCCGCGAGGTGGACCCTCGCCAGGGCGAGCTGCGGCGCCCCGTCCTGGTGGTCCCCATCGTCTCCGTGGTCATGGACCGCGCGGCGACGATCCTCCCGACCAACGGCGGGACGCCGCGCCCGCTCCGCTACCGCGTGCACCTGGCGGCGGAGGGCGCGCGCGGCGGGCGGCTGCGCATCGTCGCCCCGGCCGGGTGGCGCGCGGAGCCGGCGGAGACGGCCATGGCGCTGCGGGCGGGGGAGCGGCGCGACGTGGAGGTGACGCTGAACGCGCCCTCCGGGATCGCCGCGGGCGACTATCCCGTGACCGCCGTCTTCGAGACGGACGACGGGCAGCGTCTCGCGCGCGGGGTGCAGATGGTGGACTATCCGCACGTCCGCGCGCGGCCGCTCTACCACGCCGCCGCGTCGCGGGTGCGCGCCTTCGACGTGCGCGTGCCGGCCAACCTGCGCGTGGCCTACATCGTCGGCGCGGGGGAGGAGGGGCCGGGGGTGCTGGCGCAGCTCGGCATCGTCCCCGACCTGCTGGACGAGGCGGCGCTGGCCTCGGGCGACCTGTCGCGCTACGACGTGATCGTGGCCGGGAGCCGCGCCTACGAGGTGCGCGCCGACCTGGCGGCGCACAACGCGCGGCTGCTGGAGTACGTGCGCGGCGGCGGGACCATGATCGTGCAGTACAACAAGTACGAGCTGGTGGAGGGGAACTTCACCCCGTACCCCATCACCATGGGCCGCCCGCACGACCGCGTGACGGACGAGAACGCGCCGGTGCGCATCCTCGACCCCGCGCATCCCATCTTCACGACTCCGAATCGGATCACCGAGGCGGACTTCCGCGGGTGGGTGCAGGAGCGCGGCCTGTACTTCGCGCGCACCTGGGACGACGCCTACACGCCGCTGCTGGAGATGGCCGACCCCGGCGAGCAGCCCCTCCGCGGCGGGATGCTGATCGCCAGACACGGGCAGGGGACGTACGTCTACACGGGCGTCGCCTTCTTCCGCCAGCTCCCCGAGGGCGTTCCCGGCGCCTGGCGCCTCTTCGCCAACCTCCTGGCGCTGGGCGCGAAGGAGTGACGCGCTCGTGAGCCGGATGGAGAGGCCGAGGGAGCCCGCGGCCGTCGAGCGCCCCCGGTCCGGCGGGATGCCGCGCCTCCTGAAGGCGATCCTCCTGCTCCTCCTGGCGGGGATGATCGCGATCGCCGCGGTCCGGCTGTTCGCCTCCGCGGACGGCAAGGGCGCCCCCGGCGGGCGTCCGGAGGCAACCTCTCCGGCACCGGCACCGGCACCGGCACCGGCGCCGTTCGTCGCCGGCGCCGCGGACGACTGCGCGTCTCCCGCGACGGACAGCGCGCGGGCGGTGTGCATCGCGCTGCGGGCGGCGCGGGGCGAGGGCGGGATGGGGGCGCGGGTGGCGGAGGTGGCGCGGCAGGGCGACCTTACCTGCGTGCGCACCGCGCCCGTCGATCCCGCGGCGGGCGGCGGGACGACGGTGCGGGTCGATCGGGAGGGGCGGATCCGCGGGCTGGTGCTGACCGACAGCGCGGGATCGTGCGCGGACCTGCCGCCGGCCGGGAAGGATCCCGCGAATCGGCTGGAGATCAATCGCGTCCCTTCCGTAGCGGACCGCTGATCGCGGCCACGCGGTCCATTCGCGAATCTCCTTGCGCTGGGGGCGAAGAGATAGATTTGGATCGGGTGCGCATATGAGCTACCTGCAGCCGCTGGTATCAGTGCTGGCGCCCTCCATCGCTGCCGGAATCGCGGCGTATCTAAGTATTCGGCTGGGCCTGCGCCGGTACGCGAGAGAGAAGGCGTTCGACGGGCGGCGGGAGTGGTATGAGCAAGCCATGCGCGTAGTGGTTCAATACGCGGAAACGATGAGATCGCTGGTCGAGGTAGCTCAGCAAACCGAGCCTTCCGTACCGTACGCAGAGCAGGCAGAGGAGCTTGCACGTTGCATCAAGGAGATAAACCCCGTCCTGAGCCTCGCTTACCTGTACGCGACGCCGAAGTCGATCCAGGCCGTGGAGCAGCTCTTCAGCGCCAACTCGAATCTCCTCGCGCTATTCCCGGCGGATGCTTCGGCTAACCTGGATGTTCCTGGGATGGTGAAGGCAGAGCTTCTTGCGCGAACGGTGGGGTTGGACTTCGCGAAGGAGTTCCGGCACCACGTGGGATTGGAAAGCCTGCCACAGGAACTCGTCCCGCCGAGGCTGATGCAACCGCGGGAGTAATCGCGCCGCTCATCGCGCGTACGGCGTATCTTGTAGGGCACATTGCACAGAGCGTGGGCTATTTCTGAGGAGGCGCAACTTGTCGATCGAGACGCAGGCGGACCTGGAGGCGCTGAAGCGCGTGGGCCGCGTGGTGCGGCTGATGCTGGAGCGGATGCAGAAGGCGGTGCGCCCCGGCATCACCACGGCCGAGCTGGACCGCATCGGCGGCGCGGTGATGCGCGAGCACGGCGCGCGGTCGGCCCCCAGGATGGTGTACGGCTTCCCCGCCGACGTGCTGATCAGCGTCAACGACGAGGCGGTGCACGGCATCCCCGGGCCGCGCAGGCTGGAGGCGGGCGACCTGGTGAAGCTGGACGTGACGGCGGAGAAGGACGGCTACATGGCCGACGCCGCCGTGACGGTGGCGGTGCCCCCCGCGCCGGAGGACCGCCGGCGGCTGGTGGCGGCGGCGCGCTCGGCGTTCAACCGGGCGCTGGAGGTGGCGCGCGCCGGCAACCGCGTGAGCGACATCGGCCGCGCGGTGGAGACGGAGGTGACGCGGCGCGGCTTCACGGTGCTGCGCGACCTGAACGGCCACGGCATCGGCCGCACCATCCACGAGCCGCCCACCGTCCCCAACTACTACGACGCGGGGATGCGCCGCAAGCTCACCGAGGGGCTGGTGATCACCATCGAGCCCCTGGTGGCCGAGCGCTCCATCGGCTCGTACGAGGACCGCGACGGCTGGACGATCCGCACCGAGGGCGGAGACCTCTCCGCGCACCACGAGCACACGCTGGTGATCACGCGGGGCGCGCCGATTTTGCTGACGGCGGCGTGAGGGGAAGGCAGCGCCGGGTTCTCGCGGGCGAATGAATTCGCTGCGACGACGACACGAAGTCCGCCTTCGCGGACTACAGGTCCCGGTGCGTGCGATGCCCTGGCGCACGGAGCCGGCTTCGGGGGGGGGAGCATCTCGAAGAGCCAGCCCGGGAGCGAGAAGCGGATGCCGGCCGCTCGGCGGGCGCCTTGATCGCACGGATTCCCACGGAGCTGGTGGCGCGCGACGCACTCTCCGCCGCGCCACCGCCGGTAGTCCGCGAAGGCGGACTTCGTGTGGTTGTTGCAGCGAATTCATTCGCCCGGCTCCGATCCTTTGACCCCGGCTCATCCCGCAATCGCGTGATAGCCGGGCATGACCGCCTGGGAGATTCTTGATGCAGGACACCATCGTCGGCTTCGGGACCGTCGCGCTGATCATCGCGGTCGTGGTGATCCACCGCGTGCGGCTCAACAAGCGGCGGCCGCCCCGGCGCTGAGCGCGCGCGAGGCGGCCGATCTCCATCTACAGACTCCTTGAATCCGGACCACGGATGACCGTCGGACCAACGAAGACCCGCGTGGCGCTCGCCCTCTCCGCCCTCGCCCTGGCCGCGTGCGGCGGCGGGGGGGACGGGCGCGAGGTGCTGACCGTCTACTCGCCGCACGGGCGCGAGATGCTGCAGGCGTTCGAGAAGCGCTACGAGGCGCTGCACCCGGACGTGGACGTGCAGACCATGGACATGGGGTCGCAGGAGATCCTGGACCGCCTCCGCTCCGAGCGCGCGAACCCGCAGGCGGACGTCTGGTGGGGCGCCCCCGCGCCGACGTTCGAAGATGCCGCGGCCGACTCGCTGCTGGAGCGCTTCACCCCCACCTGGGCCGCGCAGCTCCCGGCGGACGCGCGCGACCCGGAGGGCTACTGGTACGGCACGTACCTGACGCCCGAGGTGATCGCCTACAACACCGCCGCCGTCCCCGCCGCCGAGGTGCCGAAGGACTGGGACGAGGTGCTGGACCCCAGGTGGAAGGGGAAGGTGATCATCCGCGATCCCATGGCCAGCGGCACCATGCGCACCATCTTCGGGATGATCGTGCTGCGCGGCATCCGCGCCGGCGGCGACACCGCGCAGGGGATGCAGTGGCTGCGGCGCTTGGACGGGCAGACGCGCGAGTACGTCAACAACCCCACCCTCCTCTACCAGAAGCTGGGGCGGCGCGAGGGCGTGGTGACGCTGTGGGACCAGCCCGACATCGACGCGCTCAAGGCCAAGGGAAGCTTTCCCATCGACTACGTGATCCCCACCAGCGGCACGCCGCTCCTGGTGGACGCCGTGGCGGTGGTGAAGGGGACCAGGAACCCGGAGCGCGCGCGCGACTTCGCCGAGTGGATCGGCGGCGCGGCCGTGGTCCCCGCCGCGCGCGAGTTCCACCGCATCCCCGCCCGCTCCGACGTGCCGAACGACTCGCTCCCCCCCGCGCTCCAGAAGACCCGCGCCGCCATCAAGGCCGAGCCGATGGACTGGGCGGCGTTCCAGAAGGACTCCCCCACCTGGATGCGCTGGTGGGACGAGCACGTCCGCGGCAAGGGGCCGAAGTGAGCCACCTTCGCACCCCCGCACCTTCGCACCCTCGCACTTCCGGGCCATGCTGCGGATCGACAGGCTGACGCGCCGGTTCGGCGACGTGGTGGCGGTGGAGGACGTGTCGCTGGAGGTGGCGCAGGGGGAGTTCCTGACGCTGCTGGGTCCCAGCGGGTGCGGGAAGACGACCACGCTGCGGATGGTGGCCGGCTTCGAGAACCCCACGGGCGGCACCATCACCATCGGCGGGCGCGACGTGACGCGGCTGAAGCCGCAGAAGCGCGACGTGGGGATGGTGTTCCAGAACTACGCGCTCTTCCCGCACCTGGACGTGTGGGACAACGTGGAGTTCGGGCTGCGCTCGCGCGGGGTGGGGCGCGAGGCGGCGCGGCCCAAGGTGGAGCGCGCGCTGGAGCTGGTGGAGATGGGGGGATACGGGAAGCGGAAGGTGCAGGAGCTTTCCGGCGGCCAGCAGCAGCGCGT
>Ga0247770_1001111_pt1 | contig 23094 bp, 23 predicted proteins | sample UWRJL136409B6_FD_179943 | JGI IMG/M metagenome (GOLD analysis project Ga0247770, IMG submission 179943) | Plant litter microbial communities from Arlington Agricultural Research Station in Wisconsin, United States - UWRJ-L136-409B-6 | ecosystem: Environmental > Terrestrial > Plant litter >... | reverse complement strand
TGACAACCAATTGCGGGACTGGACATGGAGTGCTCAGGGTTTCGCCGCGCTACTGACGCAGACAAATTGCTTGCAGCATGTACGCTCAGACACACACGACACACCCCCAAGAGTAAAAAAAAAAAAATAAGATGCTGCACAGGACAGGGCGCTGGCTTGAAAGTTCAAAGTTCGGTTTTGACCCAGCCTTGCCGTTTGATACGTCGACACCCCTCTAAAATCTTCGGGAGTACCATCCAGTTGTGGACGAGAAAAAAAAAGTTGAGGAACACCAAGCCGACCGTTTCACCGTCTGCAGCATTCCCCCGAGTGCGCACTGCTGGGCCTCCAAGTCGCGATGCAATTCCTAAAGCGGCCTGGACAAGGAAGAAGTCGGAGCAAGCCGCATTTATTGCGCCCCTCGCTGGCACTTGCATTCGTCATCATGCAGCTAGGTAAGATGAGTTAGCTGTCACTGAATAGTCAGCGGAACAAGCAGCGATGTCGTGTAGCGCGGGGCGCTACGGGTAGGCTGGCCGACGGCGAGCAACCGCTAACTCGACATCGGCGGTTCGATCGGTCGACCACCCCCGAGAGGCGACCCCCAATCCGGGAGCATACAAAATCTTCGGGTTTGCTCTGGAGATCTTTTCGCCTTGATTGCTGCGAGATTGCGGGTTTCCCGGTCGAACGAGAGTTGCAGCGGGCATATCACGGCGAGCGGTGCTGGCCGCGAGATATCGGGACCGGTTGGGGAATCAAGCCCAGAGCAAACCCTACGTTTAGGTCTTGGCGCCATGATAAGCTTTTATTTGATCTGAAGAGTCTTAGTCAGCCAAGGAGGCCCGGGCTGTGCTGTGCACGGCGAACACAACCGCAACCCTGTCACGGCCGCCGGCTGGGCTGGGCACCGGCGGTTGTCCCCGCAGTCGATCACGGCAGATTATCGCCAGCTTTTGCTTTTTCTGCAAACAACGCCCGAGCCCCACACGCTTCGGGGTTTCTCTTTTTTGTGGACTTACAACAACTACCCGCCACAAATATGATGTCTCAACTTCGCGTGCATCGTGAGCTCGCAGTTGTAGGATCCTTCTCCGCTCGCTGGCATCACTTGGCCGAGATCGGTCCAGACCGGAGAAGGCCAAGAGCCAAAATTCCGACATCATTCGGGTCCGGCATGACCTGTCGCTTCGCGCGCTTGTTGTCCCTGCTGTCTCGTCACAACCCCACGGCGGCGTTTTGGCTGAGGGCCTCGTGAGGGATCTGTCCGTCCGATGTGTCAACGCTCCTTCTTCTGTCGCATGGCGGAGGACAGATGGTCCCATCGCAAAGAATATGCCGTTCGTATCTTATTCCCGCCTGTCGTCCGATGGATTTCTTCGCCCTTGCCGCCCTAGCCCCGCATCCCCTCATTAGCCTCGCCGTGACGTGATGTGTCCCCGTTGTCGAAACGCCCTTTGGCCGCAACGAAACTCATGTTATTTGGGCTTTGTCATAAAAACCCCCAACTGCCGTGGAGAAGCCCGCTCAGATACCGAACATAGCAGGCGTAGACGTGCATGCAACTCGCAATTACCAGCGCACCATGTTGGGATGTCCTGCATGTGAGGGAACCCCCGAACGCAGGACAGTGTCATCGTCTTCCTGTACATCATATCTTAGCCGTACGGGCTTGGTATCCGGCATGCCCGTCCGCCTAGTGTCCTGCAATGCGGCAAGCGAAGCGTCACCTTCATAAGACAGCCCGATTCTGCAAGAGAATATGAATTTGCTGACATTGCCGCGGGATTGGAGAGAGGTTGAACGAGGTTGGCTGTCAACCCACAGCCAGGTCAGAAATCAGAGAACGGTCTCAAACGCTTTCCCGGCACGCACGAGCTAACGCACCATTTTCTGTTATGTAGCGTCCCTTTCGCCAGGCCCCACACCACTTCCCCACCAAGCTGTTTCGTTTACATCCCTTCCCCTCCCCCATCTTTCTTGCGGCCACTCGATACCCCCAGCGTGGATCGTTCCCGGCCTTCAGACCGAGAAGCTCTGTGACTGGCTGGCTAGCCTGATGCTGACCTTGAGCTCATGTGCCTACCCGAAACACCACAGTTAGCGTGACCTAGGTAATTCCAAGCTCCAAAGTAACCGGATGTAGGATTTCCCGGAGGCCCATGATAGTCTTTGAGTAGTTGAGGACTGAGCTTCTTGGTCTCGGAAGGTACCTCATTGTCGGTGGAAACAAGGAAGGTGGGTTGGTCAATCTAAACCCCACCCACCCCTTCCTCCGGGCGTCCAGTACAGAGGAGCCGTCACTGTGCGCCTCATGCTGGGATTCAAAGGCTGCGAGGCACTGCAATCCGGACGACCTGCAAGAAGACGCCTCCCTTCGGAGACCCGCTGCAGGCAGCACGCAGGCCGGACTGGAATCCGCGCGCTGAAAAGCTGCAAAAGACGCAGGTCCAAGAGAAAGTGGTTAGCTGCGATGAACGGAAGGAGATGAGAGGGTGTGCAATATCACGATGTGTTGCCGTAGATTTGCCGCTCGACGCACCTCAAGGGCGTGCCCCTGAAGAGCCTGGTTCATGGGAGGGTGCGCGAGTAAAGGTGGGCAGACTCCAAAGCGGCTCACTATCGTAGTGTTAGTTGCGGGGTCACAGTATCAATATTGTGTTTAGCATCAATCACAGACACCACCTAGGTACGAACAGCATTAGTGTGGATTTTTTCCCCCGGAACGGTTCAAATCCCTAGGCATTTGGGGATTGCTTGCCAGCGCTGAACCAATCTCAAAATACCCCCGAACTGCTGGATCGAAGATCGGGATGAACAGGTAGGGGAGAGGCAATATTGACTCAAGCGACTTGCTTGGCAGGCTTGGTCCACTGCTCCGCCTGCAGTGTGTTCGTCTCTTAACTTGCTGTCTTGCCGCTGTGGCGCAACGGCGAACCTCCATCGAATTAGCACCGCGGTTATTGTGTCACGGGGGCGGGGGGAAAGAGGGGAAGTAAACTTATGCCCAGCACGCCAGTGACAGCAGGCTAGTTCGTCTGTCTACCTCGACGGCGATGATGAAGATTACATCGGTTCATCCGTCTCGACTCGCCGTGACCTATCAACGGGCCAGAGCGCTTCATACTGTGACCAACGCCAGGATTCTGGGATTTTCATGTGGGTGACGAGGCTGTACGGATGCTCCGCTCCGAAAAAAATTTAATATTTTGGGGTTTGACAACAACAGAGGATCAAGGTAGTGGTGTGGTGCAAGCCATTACTAACACGGCAGGTACCAACAGAAGTTGTGGGTACATGCGGAGTCGCTGACAGGAGAGGCTGCCCGGGGCGGGCTTGGAAGCACATTTCCGTGGACAAAGTGTCTGTTTTGCTGACTCGACGGTGGCAGCGAACTCGTCGATTGGGAGTTCGGTGAAGAACCCGAGATCTCCTGACTCAGCGGCTTTCAACTGGCGTTCTTTCCCTCGATGAATGTCAAGCCAGGTACCTTCTTGCCTTGGAGAAGAGCACCCCGCCGACATACCTAGGTGACTCCACTTCAGCTCTCCCTTCCTTGATTGGACTGGAAGGAGCGCAACCGTTGCGGGTGCCGTTCCCTGGATGGACTTGGACTTCACTCAGTCAAGATCCCGACCCATGATCGCCCGGGGCGCGATGATCGGTCTACCAAAGGGCAGGAATGACAGATGCAAATCGAAAATACACTCCGGGGAACCTGGGACATCTGGCAGGCCGGCAGCGCTGCGCAACCTCCCCGGCCAATTCGCAGCTCGGTGGCCTAGACAGTAAACGGCAAGGCTTGGTACCTGGGAGATGCAATGTGTATGTAAGAGTTCCTTGATTATCTCTCGTTTGCCCCCAATCCCCCCTCCCCTTGGTGCCTTTCCCACGTCCGCCAAGATTCCTGAGGTCCCAGTACCGGCAGGCGAGCAGCAGAATGACGAAGCTAATAAACGCGTCTGCGCCAGTGTCTCTTCTCTAGCATCTTCGTTGCGATAATGCTAGGACGTTGCCGACGAGGTGGGCCGTTGTCGTTCGCAGCGCGCTCTCAGCCTATCAAGCCGGTACGAAAGAGCCTCGGGCCGGCGAGGGTTGCTCAGAAATGCCCGACACACCTCGTAATCGCGTGGGTGGTTGATGTTGTGATGGTGGTAACGATTGCAGCAGAGCCCGAAATTGGTCGACTGGCGAATCGACTCCCTGCCCCAGGACACCATTCCAGATGTCGTGTAACGCATGTTGACTCTGGAAGTGCCTCCAGAATGGAGCCAGTATATCGCCGGGAGTGTTCCAAGAACACGCACGATGGCGTGCATTGGCCTGCCGTGTCACCTTAAGGCCGTCCCCGGCAAAGTGTGGTTACCACACCCCTTCACCTGCCAGGAGCCCGATTGGGATTCTGGGCTGCTGTTGATTGGCCAGCCGGTCCTAACATCCGCACGTCACATACACGAGGGAGCGAGGGTCGTTCGAACCGTCACCACTTTGCCCATCGTCCGAGAGACTGTATGGTCGATAGACATTGGAGGTCTTTCAGCTACTTCCGTCAATCTAGGTATCTAGCTCTAACGGACCCTCTTCTACCTGGTTTGGCTATCGCCAACTGTGGGCGCCAAGTATTAACCCTCGCGAGTCGCGAGCCACCTCAGGTTCACCCCCCCTTTTTTTGAGATCCACCCCCCCTGAAGGAAAAGTGACACCGGAATCTGAGCCGCTCTATGCCTCGGAGAGAAATTGAAAGGCACAACCAACGCTCCTCAATGCTCCCACCAATTTGCGCTTGCAATGCCATTACATGTCCCGGTTGCGCTGACTGCCCTTCCGATGCCAAATGATGCCCAGTTCGAAAAAGAGAAAGAAAAGGAGATAGGGAAACAAATAACTTTTAAGATCCAGAAAGCCGCCATTTTTGGTGAGGCGTGGGAGCGCTCCAAGTGCGCCATACTCGCTTCCAAGGAGACCTGATGATATCCCCGTACCTAGGTGTTCTAGGAGGCGAGTTCCGTTTTACCTCGACCCTGTGTGAGGACCTAGGACCCACAATGATTCCAAGAAGGAAACCGCTGTCATTCCACCGTAGACATCATTACCATCGTAACCCACGTGGCAACTGTATGGAGCCGCCACTGAACATAGCCGTTTTATGCTATAGTAATGTATCAGGAGACCGGGCTCCTCACTGTGAGGGCCTTTCGGTTGTCGGAACAACCATTGGGCTCGTGCTTCTGCGTAGAGATGGTCACGCGGCGCGTTTGCGAGCTCAGGGCATAAAGAATCGAGTCTGGCATGTCCGGACCGGCCGGGGTGTTCATACTCGGGTTGCGAGGAGGCTTCTCCTGCAGTCTGAATTGGTTGTGCTCATCGCCATCTGCTCGGCTGCCCCAGCAAGTCTGCTTCCTGATTAGCTCGCTGCGGACCAACCAATGGTTAAGGAGGAGTAGACTTACATATTTGAGGGTAAAGAGCGCATACAGCTTGATCAAGCCGTGGAAGTATCCAAATATTATGGATACTGGCAAAAAGACAATGTCACTCGGGTTCTTGCGGAAGAGGCCCACGAGCTTCACGACCTTGGTGAAGCAGAACATGAAGATAACTTCGGCGGCAAGGAGTGTGTAGCGATCTTTTAGCGCCCAGTTCTCGGTGGCCCACCAACAGGAGAGTAAAATCAGGGGGTCAGAAATGAAAGCCAACGAGGTGAAAGTAGCGGCGTGCAGAGCATATGTACACCATGGCTGCTGACTGTTTGCGCGACATGTTAGCTGAGACTGACGTGCATATGGGGGTCATGAGAAGGATCAAGGGTGACGCACGTCAGCACATAGCGCTCGTGAACAAGACTGGTCCAGTTGCTCCTCCAGTTGCTTCTCGCCCAGCGCGAACACTGGTAGAGGAATTTCGTGCTCGTCTCTAGAGTTGTCTCGATTTCGCATTCGGGATCATACTGAACCCACGTCTTCCACTGATGGGCAACCAACCACCGGGTAACAAAGTTATCATCGTCGGCGTTGAGAATGTACTTGCCCCACTTCTCATTCTTGAAACCACCCAGGAAGTCGTAGCTCTTGAGAATCTCAGTCCGGTAAGCACCAGTGCGGCCAGACATGCACGAGGTTCCGCCGTCAATGTTGTGCGTGGCCGAAATCTCAAAGTTTCGGCGCTCGATATAAGCTGCGCCGAGCCAGTTGTACAGACGTGTCATGATATCGCCGTCAACGCGCTTCACCCGCTGGCAGGTACCGACACCTCCCATCTTGTCGTCCTCAAACGGTGCAAGGATCCAGGGCATTAGGGTCACGGGCCATTCCACGTCGTCATCTGCCATGATTGTGATCGGTGTTTTGACATGGTCTTCCTCGAGTGCTTTGCACACCTGCAGTCGCTTGTTCGCCTTGTCGACATGGAGGACCTCAATCACGGTTGGACGGACGCTGCCAGGAGACCGCAGCGTCACAGCCATCTGCTCAAGGGCCTCGTGTTTGTTGTAGGTGGTCACCAGGATCAACTTCGCGGGACGGCAGGCCAGGATGCTCTGAAGCGATTCACGCAGGTCCTGGAAGTTGTTGTGGATGGTTGGGATGATGACGGTGACATCGTCCGATGTATACTTAGGCTTTTCGTCGCGTGGGAGTATGGACTTGTATGTCCAGTGACTTATACAGTGGACAACAAGTCGCAGGTAGCGGTAAATCCTGCGCAAGGAGTTAGCGCTCAGAAACAAGAGGGGGGCGGGATCATGCGCAGCGATGAGATGCAGCCTGGCATTGTAGCATACCAGAAAGTCGCGTGGAAAATCGCCCAGAACTTCACGGACCAGAGGAAGTCCAGCCTCTGAATTACAATATCGATTAATCCAGCCATGGTGGAGCTGAGCAAGCGCGCAACTCGATTGTGTTTGTTATTTTGTTTGCCGAGCGCAGGGAAGGAGTCGGATCTCTAGGGCCGAAATTTTGTGTATGTCTGATTTTTTGCCACTTATGAAGACTGAGGACTGAGTGGTCGAGGGGTATATCGAACAACTTGTATGTGTGGTACGTCCGGGCGGAGAGGCTGTGGAGTTGGGAGCGGGTGATGTAGCCGAATGGGGCGCTTTTGTGTGTCCTAGGAGACCGGAGACCGGAGACCGAGCTGGCAGGGGCAGAATCCTCAAGGGAGGAGGAGTAGGAGGGGAAGAGAGAGGAGATAGATGAGGATAGTTGATCCGCTGAGATAGTGGTAACTGAACCGAACTGCTCTGTCACGAACAGCTGGTGCTGGTGTGTCTTGGCGGATATGAGGTCGAGTCGCGGGAGAGCTGGCGTCCTCAGGGGCGGGTGTTTGGCCGTTCGACCTCGGCCGAGGACTGGTCAGAAATCAACAAACGACCGGCACAAGGAGTTCTCGTGGTAGGCAGGGGAATGGGCTCTGTCGAGGTTCCCGGGGCAAAATGGACACAGGATGGAGGCAAGTCAAGGAAAGAAAGCCATTGCAAAGACCAATTGGCCTCTGGGAACATCAATGACAAAAAGAAACAAAACTGCAGAGCTGTTCTATGTTCTAGACTCGACGGGAAGGGGAGGGAGAGCCAGGATATATAGGCAGATAGCCGTGGGAGGCATGGAGGTAGCAGTCGAGGCCACCCGCGATTTCGTGGAAGCGAGCCCACGGCCCACAGCCAGCCCATGGATAACCTCCACGCCTGGTGCGTGTTGTGCGATGTGCTGGGGCTTCCGCGTCGGCTCGAACGAATGACAACGTGTACGGACTGCAAGAAGGAAACATTGGAAGTCAAAGGCCGCTGGGTCTTTGCTCGTGGAGACGAGACAACAGGCGTACCGAGTACGGCTTCTGGCGGCGGGCGACAGCCCGGCTGCAGATGTACAAGTAACAACTGGCGATGTCGTTGGCGTGAAGGTGGATTGGTCGGACAGCAATCTTAAAGGTACATAGGTCCGTACCCTACCTCTCCAAAGCTGCAGGTGCTTCACGCAGTAGCTGCTGCTTCGACGAGCTCCTTTCACTTTCTGACCGCGGGACCTTGAAGGCCAAATGTGCGAAGGTGGAATGGTGGAAACCCACTGCAACGACGCGCGGGTACGGAGCGCAGGTACTTCGCTGTTCCATGTTCAAGTCTTGGGGGGATGTTCGAATCGGGAAGAGGGGTGTCTGTAAGAGTGGCAGGGGTCAGGGCTCCCGACAGAATGCATCACGGAGGGGTGTGCAGCAAGCACGCCAGCAGCGCCTTCTCCCACTCCATTTTCTCAGTTGCAAAAACGGAAGCCGCCACACGGTTGACGTGACCCATCCATCCAATGCCGTCCATGATTCCGTACCTTACCTATCTTTGTGGTTGGGTGGTTGGGTGGTTGGGACCTGAAACAGAAAACAAAAAACGTTCAGAGCAGAAATAAACGCCGCTGGGGTCCGTCGCTCTCTCTTCTCTCTCTCTCTGTCTCAAAGCAGTTCCAATCTCCTCGAGGCGGCTGCTCTGCCGCCCTGTCTCCGAGTGCATCTAACGTCTCGAGCTGCTCTCCTCTGTTCGGATTACGTTTGGAACACAAGGGAGTTCCTTTTGGAGGAAGCGCAGCCAAGCTTTGCCTTTGGGGTCTGGCCACAAGCGCGCTGCAGAAGATCCGCTAACCCCGCCAAAAGAGCACGCAACGACTGGTCCCTAGTTTTGAGGCTTTAACATGGGCGTGTGAGACTCTGCGGAGTAGGTAGTCTAGGACGATCCACCACCCCGAGACTGCATGGGCCTCGGTGAGGTACTGGATGGTACTCTGGCCGTACAAGAGCCCACAGAGAGCCCGTGAGAAACCAACGTCATTCTGCCAGGCGCAGAGCTATCCATCCTCCCGACTCCTATCTTCGCTGGCCCACAATCTAGAGTCCACAGTCGAATGGAGTCTGCTGCTGCCTGCCCCCAGAAGCAACAGTTGCTATCGATCGACGTCCCACGGGCGGGCCATACCGAACCGAAGATCGTTCAAGCTATTTGACAATGACCCCAATCTAGCAATAGCGGCCCGCCGCGGGAGCTGTCGTCTGGCTACTGATGCGGGCTTCAGGTGGCGGCGAAAGATATCACACGGGGAGAGCAACCCGTATCTTGCTGTTGGTCAATGAGTCGGCGCCCTAGTGAGTGGGCAGCTCACTGCACGCGCCTCGCCTGCCCAGCTGCGACAAGCCTTGCTCATCGACGGCTAAGTAGGTATCGATCGATCTTCCGGCCCTCTCGGCAGGGTCAGTTAGTCTCAAACGGCCTTTCGTGGATCTCTCCTCGGCAATCTTACGGAGTCGGCCCATAATGGAGACAGGCTTGTCGGCCACTTGCGGGCCTGTGGGTTGTTTGTAGTGCTGGAGTGGCGCCAGTGGAAACGGTGCGAACGGCCGTACTCGGCAAGTGGGTGTACCGTTACTCCCCAGTCCGTCAGCGTTATCGCGCCGCAAGCCGCAAAGCCACACGCTCTGCTCGCTTTTAGCTACTCCAACATGTCATGGCAGGCTGGCGAGGCTACTACACTATGCAAAGCCCTGGCTTACGGCCAGCCTCGAAGGAATCTGAAACCCAGTGTTGGACCCTGGATCTCTGCACAATTCAGTCATAAGTCCAAGCGTCGACCGAGGGAAACGTTTTCTCCGCCATGTGGCACTCTCTCTTCATATCCTGGTTATTCGAGAGGACATATGCTGCGCGGGGCTGTGGAGAGCGCGGTCGCGAGCCTTGGAGAAGTGGTCCACACGAAAATGTTGCGAAAACGGTTTCCCACCTCCGTTCTTGGACGGATTAGGACGTGGGGTGGCCGCGCAAGAAAGTGGTAAACCAAAGACGTGAGGCTCGTGAACCAATGTTCTGCCGGCCTTGCCAATTCTTTGTGGACCGTCCGCAGGCACACGGACGGCAAGAAAATCAATTGTTAGCCCTCAACGCGGGATGGCTTGAGGTGGCAGGCTTGCTGCGTGGCCATCGAAATTTCCATGCCGTCGATATGGCTATCCGTCCAACCATCCCATTTGGTAAGGGATATTGAAGCGCCGCGGGTTGGGGCCGCCCCGTGGTCGGCTTTAGATGCAGGTACACCACCACACCTGTATGAGCGTCGGTCTTCAACCTTGATCATATCTCACACCCCCTTTGAGAGGACATCTGAATGGCGCGGATGGCTGCTATCTAGCGAATCAAGAAAACACTGCTCCGCAGCATGCACGAGACGAAGTTTGCTCGTATGCGTCGCGAATTCCTGGTCGCTCTTGGCTCCTGAGACAGCCGCGAGGGCTCGGTGAGAGCCGGAATCTGGGACATGGCGTTCGCTGAGGACGTTATGGGCGAGAAGGACAAGGTCCAGGCTCGGTTGAGACCCTTGCCCGGACCGCGGCTATGGGGGCCAAGCGGCCATGTCGTGAAGCGCCCTGTTCGAGCTCTCCCCCGCTCCCGGCTGAGAAGAGGGGCCGAAATGGTGACCGAGCAGAACCAGACTGCGCGCAGTCTTGGACGAACGACTTAACAACGGTGATGGCGGAAGGCCCGAGCTCTTGGGCCTGTAAAAGCAGCCTCAAGACACATTCCCGAAGAGCTATACCGAGCCCGCCCTATACACAGATCGTGATTCGTGCAGCGGCATGGTTATCATGTTGGCATTGGCAATTCCTTCGTTTGAGAACCAACCGCAAAGCACCTGGATGCAACTTCCCATGTCGATATCTCTGCCTTTGAAACCAGGCCGCCCTGCAGCCCGCATCGAAGGGCGAAAATTTTAGCATCCTTGCGAATGACATACATGGCCAGGCATGCAATCCCGCACATAACGCAGTATGCCCCTTGACGCGCCATGTCTGAGCGAGCTGAGAGGACTTGTGATGGACACGGCGAGAAAACGCCACTGTCTGCCGGGGATCTTGGCTGAGTTTGGGTAGTGACGCTCCGACGCTCTTCATTCGGTGCTGGCTTCAGTAAGCACTTCCGAGAGCGGACAGCGCGCAACTTCCTGACCGTGAAGGCGATGTCTGTTGGCGGCCATGCGGCTGCCCGTTTGGCGCGGCTCTGCTGCTGACCTTGCTGGTCTGGACACCCTCATGAGCCGACGGCGGTTGCGGAAGGATCTCATCTCGCGTCCGGAGGCCGGTCTCAGCAACTTGCGGAGCGCGAGAGCTTCGGCCCGGACCCCGCCGGCTAGTCACACTCTCAACGAAAGCCAACGCCACATTCAGAATGGCTGCCAGCTCACTCCCGTTGCGCCTCCCGACTCCCGCGCGCCCCTATCCACACCTTCCCTCAATTCGCAGCGCTCGGGTTCCTCCGCCCCTCCCCACCCTCATATCAAGAAGATTTCAGCGAATCTGCACAAGCAACCGCATATCACCAACTTCAAGCCGACCCCTGCACCCACCTGCAATTGGAATGGGCTCCTCTGCGGCAGTGGTAACTCCCCCCTCAATAGACGAGTTGATCCAGAGGTGGGTTATGATAGATAGCCGGTCAACGGTTCGGTCCCCTTCATCTTAGGGAGCCCGATGCCAACTGCGACTGATGTCGTGTGCTTCTGTTGCGTATCGGAGCCTCCGTGTGGGATGATGACGCTCTTGTCAGCCGCATGCCCGGTCGGCAGTTACCGCCACCGAGGCCCACTTCGTTTCGATTCTGCACCCATCCCGAATTGAAAGTGAGGATGCACAACAGCGAGCAATGTTTTCGCCTGAGCGGTGGCTTTCCACTTGGCACCACTGGTGCGTGTGTCGCGCTTAGATGTGGGCGGTGGGCCCAATGCCGTTGTTGCATCGGTAGTAGCAAAACGGAACACCACGGAAGGTCGGCCGGCCGCTGCGGCAGCCAGCAAGCGCGACTCTAAAAGCGGCTCTCGTGAACGAGGGAACTGCGATGACGACGCGCCCAGCGCCAGCCAACCGTCTCACGGCCGAGTATCGGCTGGCATGGCCGGGATGAGATCTATCTCCTGAAAGTTCGATTCTCGATGTCGAGCGTGAAGGCGTTCCGCGGCCGCTTCCCAAAGTTTCCGACCGTCGTCCCCCCGTGTGGTAGATTGTTCGCGCTTTAGTGCGTGGAGTACCCACACGCCAAGGATCGTCCCGCAACATCGACTTCTGAATCAACTCCAACCTGCGACAGGGCATCAGAGGTAACCCGTCATTCATTTGCTGCCGAGACCCATTTTCCCGCATTCACTAGGGGCAGACGGACTAAGGCGACCTGATGCCGTATTATTATTGTTTCGCCAGGCTCGGGAAACGAGGGTTCTGTCTATATTTCCACAGAACAGAACTGACTTACAACTGAACTGGTACAATCCTTCTGGTTGCTCAGTCAACATCCTGCGAGAGCAGCTAGTGGTCTCTCAAACACACACGGGTTGAAAAGTCGACCCTTCGTATTCGGGCATGTTAGAAATGCAGAAACTACGCTCCGCGCACCCCCAACAAATTGGTCGAGTTTGTAACCGGTACCGCTATTTCTGGGCTCCAACCTCACAGAAGCCCCTTTTACAATTGCGGCAGGAATGGCAAGGCTCGACTGGCCCGTGCGGGTACGCTTGCATCCAACTGACAGGCAGCTGTTGTCTCGTCACGTCGGCCGGGGCGGGGTCATACAACTCAACAGATAAAAAATTATTCTGAGGCCGGTACCGAGAGGCGCGCAGCTTGCCTCGACGTGAGACCGGGTCTCAGCGGTGCTTCTCTGCGTGTGCCAAACATGCCCCTCCGTCTTATTCATCACCAACCGGCTCCTAGACAGCCGTAGAAACCGACAGCAGTTGAGCTTGGAGGGGGTGTCAGAGTCCCCGTATCTCTTGCGAGGAACCTTGGTCGGCAATCACCGCCGTGAAGCACCAACGGCTAGCTCGGAACCTGTTCCTTACGCCGTAATAAGCTTTAGTGTTGTCTGATCTTGGTCCCAATCGAAACCAGTAACATCGTGGCCACGAGGTGCCAACAGAATGAGCGTTGCATCCCAGAAGATCAGCCGTCGAGCTAATCTATACTTTGGGGCCTTCGCATCGGGTTATCGATGAAAAGACCAAGAAGCAGAGAACACGAAACTAAACTTGGAGCAGAGGTTAGCGAGGTAACAAGCCACGGGTGGGCTGAGCGACTGGGCAAGCTCTCCCCGAAGGACCAAGGGACGGTATCTCCTTTTGGCAAACGCTTGCTGCAGCGAACACCGCAGTCAACCACCACCCCTCCCGCCCGTGGTTTCGGCCACAGTAAAATCCGAATGGCTCACCAACCTGGCACCATACTGTGTTCTGTGGGGTTCAACAGCGTACTTCGCGGTCCATGCCATCGCCCTAGCAGGCGCATCGTTGCATCTACCGGCGGAGCGAATGTCGTCGACCTCATCACCTACCTAAACCGAACCATCTCCGTTCCGTCCTCCCCCTACAATGGTTACCTAAACTCGGCTAAGCGCGACTTCTAGGGCTTCTGGAGACCTTTGGTTCCACACCACCCTTCCGCGGCTTCAGGGAGCCGCGCAAAATGTCACGGGTGCTTCAAGCCACATGGAATAGTTACTGCCGGGACGACTGCTGAAGGCCTGAGGCTAGAGCGTGCGAAGAAAAAACTGCCCCGCGATTGACCACCCATCACACAGTAATCACAAAAGTGTCTCGGATGAGCTTTCGAACGAACTGCACACTCCAACAGCCTTTTCACAGATGCGCCTGCAGAAGGTCATTGCGGCCTTCAAAGTACCCTGTCATCCGCAATTCTACCGTAATTGTTCCTCACTCCTGCCACCCGGAGGTCAACCTAGTTAACAGCTGGGCTTGGGGGTCATATGTTGGCCAAGTCTTGCACGACGGGATAACTACCATTTGGTGGTGGTACAAGCAGCGGCGAGCACTACCGTGCTCCGTCTCTTGACCGGAAAGCCGTATGCCCGAGCTTCACTTCGGTACAAATTATTCCCCGCTGGCGACACGCGGTGGCTGGCTTTTTTCTTCTCCCCTTTGCGCTCCTGTCCCTGCACTGCACGCAATGCCGTTGTCTGTGCAATCAACCCACGCTGGTTGCTTGCCAGGAACAGAGGCCCCTCCACCAGTGCCGTCATAGGGCGACAAGGCCTTGGACACGGGGGTTGGCGGCCAGGGTTGGGCGCCCTTGTTCCGTGGTGCGGGTCGAAAGACGACAACAGCGCTCGCTTGTGCATCGGGCAGCATCCAGGCGAAGCGTCCTCTTCTGTAATGGAACCCAACCCACGCAACCCACGGGCGAAAGTCATATTTCGGGAGCGGCTCGAGCGGGAGGACATGGCTCGGGGAAGCAGGCGTAGGCTTCCGGCATGAGCGGTCGATCTGCTGGATGATGCGCATCGCAGGGCCTTCTGCGACGAATGGGGCATGTTTCTGGATAAACTGCATGTCCATTCAGACCCGGCACCTAGAGTGGAAACGTCACAGGCGAAACGGCTTACTCCTAGCAGCCGGTGAGCGAGAGAGAAAAATTTTCTTATCCTTTCCCTGGACCAAAGTCTGATCATGACGCGGTTGTCCCGCATATGCCCTGAAGTCTTGGGTGCATGGTGTTACGGCACCGGTGCGTTGTCCCCAAGTGCCTAATGCAGGCGAAGTTCAGGGCAGCGAATCCGGTCCTGCGAAGTCTCACGATGATGGACTGCTGTGACCAGCCGGCTCTCAACCCCCGGTGGAATTGCTGGCACTCTTGTGGATGGCCGACAGTCGTAGCTTGTGTCCCGAATCGCCCATGCTGTCGTCTGCCCTGAGGACCGGTGAGCTTGTCGGTTGAAAAAGGCGGGCAGGACCCCCCGACCGAGAGGCGGGCCTGGGTTGTTGAGCCAAACTCCCGGAACGACTGGACGCAACAGGAGACCGTCGGATTGCTGTGGCCGACTGGCGGTCAAGGTTTTGCCCGTCGAATGACCAAGCCCTCACGCCAAACTCGCGACCCGTTGTCGAATCATTATCCCCGAGCTGCCTTGAAGGCCTTGTTTTCGCCCCTGCTTTGTACCGCGGAATCGCCGGCCAACCCAGTCATTCGGAGCGGTGGACTGAAGGCCATTTCAGCTTCCTCCTGTAAGTTCAGGCCCGGTGATACGTCCGCTGTCCAGGGCAACTCGAGCAGATAAGCTGATTCTTTCCGACAACGGCCTTGGGTCGACCAGCTCGCCTATCGCTGCTCTGCGTGTCCCGTGGCAAGTGCCCGTCGGAAGGCCCATCGGCACATGACGCCAATGACTCCATTCTGTCACCGAGAGCCGCGCGTGGCACCTCGAGCGTCCGCGCAGTGACTGGACGAGCCCTCAGTCAGCGTGTGGCGAAGGGTCTTCTTCTCCGTTGCACTGATAGCCCAGAGCCCGAGGCATGTCGGCCAAGTTTGGGGATCTTTGCCTCCCAAGACCTCTCCTTACCTCATGGTGAAGCCATCTGACAAACCACAAGCTTCCGGGGCGTCGCGGGGAGTTGCCAAATCCTGGTCGAAGCCCGTCTATGCCCTCTGGTTGGCCCACGGTGCCATCGTTTCGAAGGGATGAGGACCCTCTGCTGTTCCCGTGCTCTCAGCACATGGCGCTTCAGCCTGGATCTGCATCGAATCCCCTCTCTGCGCATTTGCCTTCCTCGTCCTCTCGATCTCCACTACAACGCGATTACCTCCACCCGAAGCCCCCCGGAGTCCCCCGAAGCCCCCCCCCAAGTTTCGACTTCCCTGCCTCGTTCGATGCTATCAGCAGTGATACCCCGCTCTTTGAAAGGGTCTAGGCCTCCTCTAGGCCTCCTCGGCAGCGCCTTGCCGGGTGTGATTCATCACAATTGGGGGTCGAAATTGTATACGAAGGGGAGACTTGTTGAGTACAACGAGGTACGCTGTGACTCCTTCGATGCGGAGAGCGGGATCAAGGACCCGAGAAGCATGGAGTTGGGGGAAGCAGTCATCGCTTGGGGGTGTGGTGTCGGGGTCAAGTGGCCCTGTCGCTCCGTTGGGGAAGACGGAGGTATTTGCCGGTTCCAAGATCGCGCATTCAATCCTTCCTCTCTTGCCTCTGCTGTCTTCGCTGTATAAAGGTATGCCTTCCGTCCCCTCGAGATCCGGATTACTGCTCGACAAGCACGAGCCCCTCGGGGGTCTCTTCTCTCTTCTGCGGAAGTGCCGCTGAATCATCGCCGCGTCAGGCTGTCGGCGAAGCATGGTGAGATAGCGCCTACTCTACCTTGGTTGGACCCCTCACCTACAGATCTCACGTATCCAGGGAGGGGTTGGTGGAGGCAGCGTTTTGCTTCGTTGCGCCCCGCTCGCGTTTTTTGCTTTCTTTTCCAACGGCCCACGAGGCTTAGCCTCGACTTCGTGATGAAGCGAGCGCTCGTCCATCCACGCCCCCATCATCTGCAACCGCTGTCACACGTCCTGGAGTAGGGATGGCGCTATCACACCAGGGGAGACGCAACCGGCATTTCCTAGCTTGAAGACTCAACACCCCCTTCCCACTTGATGCTGGTTGGCTAGCTAACCTCATTTCTCCACCTCCCAACCCGCGCGACCTACTTTCGACGTGGAGAGACAGGCAGATAGCGATGTGACGGCCAAGGCGGGCGGGGCGGGCCTTCCCATCATTCGACGGGCTAAGCAGGCGGAGAGGCTAGCAGGAGGACCCTTGATCGTCATGGTGTGGTGTTTGGAGCGTTGCGCTCGCTCGCCATGTCGTGATATCGGTCCACCGACTGCGTCACCTCCCGATGTGGGAAGACTTTACGTGATATATGCGGCCGGCATTCCGCCTCGACCTCCGTCTGAGGGAGGGGGCGTCCCCCTAAATTAAAGACAAGATGTCTCCTTTCGATAGTTGCGTGCTGCTGTTGATATCCTGCATCATATCTGATATCTGAAGAAAGGCAAACCAAAACGAATACGTAAAATAGCTCACGGGTTGCTGAGGCCTGGGAGCAATGATTCCAGGATCAACTTTATCCCCACGTTTCTGATCATGAAATATTTGAAAAATCAAATGGATGACATGATAGACTCGTTAAGATTTGCCTTGACCTGCTTCACAGATTGCGACTGAAATGGATGAGATGTGCGTGTGTGTCTGTGTGTTTTGATGCTGTGCCTTACTAACACCCCCTTGAACTACCCCCTTTTTTTTGGTCGTTGCCGAGAGACAACATTCGGGAACGGGACTACATTCTCGCCGCGTTCGAGGCGGGTTTCAGTCAGATTGGGTAAGAGAGAGAGTGCTGGACTTGCGCAAGCGGCGTGCCCACGCCACATTCCAGTCCTTAGAAGTGCCGGTTTCGAGGCTTTGTTGTTAAAGCCGCCGGCCGGCCGGGATGGGAAAAGGAGTGGGGGGGGGAACTTTCACAACATCCATAGCCGGGTCGGATCTGTGCCGTGTTTTCGGCGGGAGACGCCGAGGGGGGGATGGATAGTATGGTTGCTTTTTCTTTTTGTGCGTGTTGATGATGATAAGAAAGATCCCGGACGGGGAGTATCGACGGCCGTTGATATGTGACCGCGTCGTTGGCCGCGGCTTCTCGGCTTCGATTGGACGGTGGGTTTCGAGGTAGATGTGGAGGTATCATTGACATGTTTGCTCACATTGTAGGGGGTGTGTCGTAATAGCTAAGAGCGGAGCGGCTGGGAAGGAAGACAACGGGAGACAGGCATGATGGAGGTTGGCTTTTTTTGTGGGAGAAGTGTGTACGAGGTAGGTAGGCAGACTAGCAGGGTAGGTAGATACATAAGCAAGTATGCTTAAACCTGCCGATTTAAGCAGGTTGGCACCTTCATGATCGATCTCTGAGGCCGTCCGGGTCCCGACCAACCAGATGGCCGCCACACGGGGGAAGTGCCATGGATGTGATGGAATCGTGGACATTTTTTTCTTCATTGGGAGACGCCGGCAGCAGACAGACGCACAGATAAATGGGGACCGCTGCCCCCCAAAGTGAAACTCATGATGGGGCTCGGTTCCCATTCGTTCTGTGAATCTTTGGACCTCATGTTGCTCAATCGCTCATTTTCTAGCGGGGAAGACAAAATATGAGAGATTTGACAGAGAGGCTTGATAGGTTGCGGCTTACAGGACGCCTATGCAAGAGAGGAGAATAAAAGGCTGCTGCAGGCCTGGCAGAGAGGGGTTGTCACGGGGCTTGCCATTCAAGGCAGGTCAATGAATTGAGCTAAAACGCCCGCATCTTGACAGCCAGGGAAAGCGCGACCTTCCTTCTCCTTGGCTGCTGTCTCCAGCTCCTATTGGGAAGAAATCCTTCGCAGACTGTGCTGCTTGCTTATGCAACGTCGCTGCTGGACACGGTGGGCAAGGCAGAGCGATTGGTGGCACAACGGCGGCTTGGAGATATGTGAGACTTGTGAGACGAGTTGCGTCGAGACACAACTGTCAGAAACCGCTCAGCCCGGCTCAGGTGACTTGGCTCTGAAGGTGAGCCAGCAGCGGGAGCTCGGCTCGCCGGCTGGCAACTCTCCGGGCGGGAAAGGTGTGGGTGCCATGTTCCAGACTGGCGGACTGGCTTTATTAACACGCCGATATAGTGAAGGAGCCTCAGATAAAGAAGCTCGCCGTGTCGCGGGATTGGAATCTCTGGGCGGCTGCCCAATTTGGCCCACCACAATGGAAGAGATAGATGGCTCGCTCGGGAAGGCGTCTGCCCCGCGAGTCGTGTGCCTTGCTCCTACGTCGCGAGTGTCATGACTGATTCCCTTTCCTGCATTGCCCCGGACGGGGAGAAGCTCCTACGGGACGCACCCTCGCATCACCACTGGCAGTCGGAGGCAGGGCAGTGTGCGTGCGAGGTGCGAGGGAGAGAGGGGCAATGTGTGCTCTGGCGGATTCGAGACTGGGAAAGTCAATCGGCTAGGCCGGCCGCGGTGTCCGAGCTTCCGAGCGAGCCATTTTCCCTCACTAAGGACCTCGCGGCGCCCTATTGATATTTACCTTTGGCCTCTCGTGTCGGAGCTTGATTGTAGCCCGTCTGACGCGTTGTTGTCGATTTGCGGCGACTGATCCACGGCCTGTTGTTGTGGTTGAAAGCGAGGCCTGAGCCATTTTAACTCTGATCGTCCCCCAATCATCTCGCATTTGGCCGCCGTGTCCCAGGCCTCGCGCGCGCAGCCCCCCCTCTTGTTGTGGGAAAAGCCCCCCGGACGAATCCCTGCCGGCCCCTCTTCTCCCCCACACAAGCACATGCTTGCGGTCAGCCAGCTCGCCAGGACGCCCCAGGAATGAGGCTGATTGAGCGAAAGCGGCGGCGCTGTTGCTGGTGAACGAGAGTGCGCCAATGGTTGCTGGGCGAAATACACACAGCTGCTGGAATTCGTCATCTCCATTGCATCGCCTCCTGTCGTCGCATCCCCAGGCACCCGCGGACACTGCCCGTCCATTGTCGGTTTTGCATCGCCGGCGACAAGCTTAAACCATTGATCTTCTCGGTCGCGCGGTGAGCTGGGTTTTGCTGCAGCCCCCGACCCGATACCAATGCATCCTCCGAACTGGCGGTCTCGTCTCCCCGCTCGTCGTGTGTGATACGGCGACAGCCGTCCCAGGTTCCCCGCTCCGCCCATTTCCGTCGCAGCCGACGACCTCGCCCCTTGTCCCTCGCTCCCGTCTCCTCTGCTCCTCATCCCCAGCTCCCCCGCTGCCGGGCTGGGAACTGCTCAATCGACGTCTGCGAGCGATGTCGTTCGTCGGCGGGCACTCGGGCGGCACGTCCAACAAGATCACGAAGCCCCGAGGCAAGATGCAGGTGGTCAAGCCGATCCTCAAGAAGCTGTCGCACTCAGAGAAGAACTCGCTGGACCTGGACCGCGGGTGGGAGGAGCAGGCGATTGATCAGATGGAACAGAGCCACCACGCGTGGGGTGGAAACTACGGATCGCGCTCCGGCTCGACAAAAGATGTGACCTTTGCCTTCGCGGGGCCCTTTGCGGCAGGAGGGATCGATGGCCACGGCCAAATCGCTGGGGCGGGCACAACGGCGGGTGCGGGAGGTGCTGTCGGCAGCAGCTCTCGAGGAAAGTTCCAACACGGCCGGTCTGCCTCGCAAGCTTCCACGGGGAGCACATCACGCGGCGCCTTCGTGCATCCGTTCCAGCAAACTCCACGAACCTCTACGCCACCGCTCTCGTACGCCAATTCGCTCGCCTCGTTCGACAATGCAAGGGACTATTCACCGACCATTACTGAGAACGACGACGACGAGCTGACTCAGGCGCTCTCACAAACAACACACCACAGCCACCACCCACCACCCACCCATTCACAGTCGAACCTCCGCCGTCCCTCGCTCGCCAGCCAGCGGACGGCCTCTTTCTCAGACATCACTACGCCGGCCGGTCCTCTCCGAGTCAGCACCGGCCGGTCTATTCCCGCGCCTGCCTCACGCCTCGCGCTCGGAACCCTCACTACGACGGCGAGCAACTCGGACCTCCACCTGAACCTCACGCTAGCGGGCCTGGACTCTCCCATTGCCCCCGCAGCGCCCGCACTAGCCTCGCCCACGTCCTCGGTCTCGGCCGCGCCCATGTCGCCGCTGCGCAGCTCCCTCGAGGCCGCGGGCTTCCCACGCCTGCGCAGCCGGTCTGAGCTCGATACAGCAGCGCGAGCCGAGAACATCCGCGCAGCCCGGCGCAAGTTCGAAGAGCGCGAGCGTGCCAAGGAGGAGAAGCACGATCGCGAGCTGATCCGCAAACGCGAGCGCCGCGACACCAAGCAGGCCAGCCGGATCGAGAAGGAGTCAGCCCGCAAAGCTAGCAGCAGTGAGGAACGGCCAAGCCCGTTACCGATTGTGCCGCCAACATCGCAACGACCTGCGGCATCGCGCAAGACCACTCCTACTAGCCTATCTACGGCCTCAGCACCCGCAGCTATTACTGGCGGGGGTGGTGGGATGAGCATCGGAAAGGGCTTCTGGGCCGGCAATGTATCGAGGGATGCGCTTCAAGATGAGACTTTCGCGGGCGAGAAACCGCCCATTACCTTTGCCAGCCGTCAGTACGAGAGCGTGCCCGCTGGACAGACGGCCCCACCATCGTTTGGGCCGGCGCCGCCTCCGGGTGTGGGAGACGTGCGGTTCGAGCAGGCTCGGCCGCGACGCAGCAGCGGCGCAAAGCGGCGGACACAGAGTTACTGGCAGGGCTTCATCCTGTGGCTGCGGACTAAGTTTCTGCGCATCGCGAAGTGAAGCAGGCTCCACGGCCATCACGAGGCACCACAGAACACACAATCACCACCAATACCACCCCTCTCAAACATTTTACCAGTATCAACGAAAACTAGACTCAAAGGTTCATTCTCAGACAAGCAGGATATGCCAAGCGCACTCGACTAGGACACGGGACAGGATCGGAGGGACGAGACAGCAAAGGCACAACAGGTACAGGCGATAGGGAACATGATACCAAACCACGACGTTATGACTGCATTTTTTGGTCTTTATTCTCGGCGAGGGGAAGAGAATCGGTTGGGTTGAGGTGCAAGTTCAGGAGCTACGGTCTGGCTTTGGCTTTCTTTGCTTTCAAGGCGTCAAAGGTACTCCATTTCTCGGACGAGAAAGGGGCGGGGATAGGGTCTGCTTTCTTTTTCATAGCAATTTCCTCGTGGGGTTTCTGGCAAGTTGATGATTCGAGGGTCTCTGAAGCATTTGGCGTTCCGAGTTGCGCTTTGCGTCTTCCGTGTCCCCTCAATTTGGAGGCTGGGATAGCGATGGATAGAGCAAGATTAAACGTCCTTTGGGTTTAGTTGATGGCGGATGGCGTTGTCTACCACAGGAGAGCATGACATGGGTGGATGCGCATCGGGATTCTTGCTCTTAGGCACTGGACAACCCGCTTTGCTTTCAAGAGCAAACAACTTGGCTACCACTCGGAATTGAAATAAATCGCAATTGGAGTAAGAAGCTGTTCATTGGTCACATCTCTGGTGATTCACAATCTTCAAAGCACATGCGTGAGATACTCACCGGCCCTCTTTTCGATGCACGGGTACAAATATCCGAGTGCCTGTGGCTGGATTATCCTCAACAACAAAGGCGCACCCACCCCGCCTCGTTCTCCACGGCGTCACCACGGGGTAACAAACTCGTGGTTTCGATATCAACGGTTAGCATGGCGCTGGGACACAGTCTGAGCTGCTCCGCATCCGCCTCCGCGCCGCAAACGTCGGGAATTGAACCAATTACGCGAATACTTTATGTCCGCAGCTGACACCCCGCCAATGCCTCCAATGATGTTTTGCGTCTCGTACTGTAGTATGGATCTCACCCTGCCGGTGCCCTCCCCTCCGCAGCAGGCAGAGAGTTACACAAACAAATGCATCTCCTGTGTCCTGTCACCCTGTGTGGTTTGCTTGTTAATCATTAGCCATTTGCAGAAAAAGGGGCGCGGGCTGAGGAGAAGGGAAAGAACGGATTTCGCCGTCCGCCCAGGGCTGACTGACCGAGGGTGTGGTCGGCCACTAACGTAAAAGAAAAAGGAGCCGGTGGCCACATATCCATGCTCGCCGTTCCTCCTCGTTTGTTTTTTCTTGCCGAGGTGTCCGTGTTCACCTTGATTAATCGCCCCTTTGTTCCCGTTTCCATCAATTTAAAAAGGACCCGGGCGCTGTTTGTCTCTTTGGATATACGAGTGTTTTGACGTCGTCGACGACGACGACGACGGGTTTTTGCTTTACTTTGCTTTGCATCGCAGCACGCACACTCACACACACACACCGGAAAATGGCTCCGACAATCCCGACAAGGCGGTTCGCCAACCACCCCGGCGCCAAGGAAGCATCGGCAGATGCTGTGCAGTACAAGCATGACGCAGACCACAATCCGGCCCTGCGAGGGTTACCCCTCCTGATAGTCTCGGCCATGTATGTGTGCTTCGTCGCCCCCGTAGCAACCAGCCTGCATTCTGGCTTGCAGCAATTGACTACTGTTCAATTGATCGACGGGGTTGCGATGTGATTCTTTTTGGCATCGGAGTGCTGATGCTGAAATTGGGTGGTAGTGTGTCGCGGAGCCAATGGGTGCAGAGCTTTCTTTGGACGAACGGCAAGTTGGGCGAGCCCAAGCTTGCGCCGGGCCTGGATGAGGAGGTCTGGAGGTTCACGGTGCGTGGGCTCCTGCAGCTCTGCGTAGCCCTTTGTAGGGAGAACTTGCTGAT